>Ga0316188_10000379_pt1 | contig 18587 bp, 12 predicted proteins | sample Phiworburrow1_MG_FD_204933 | JGI IMG/M metagenome (GOLD analysis project Ga0316188, IMG submission 204933) | Coastal sediment microbial communities from Maine, United States - Phippsburg worm burrow 1 | ecosystem: Environmental > Aquatic > Marine > Coastal > Sediment | place: USA: Maine... | reverse complement strand
ATGGTAAGGATAATCGATGGTATGTTTTGAATAAGTTATCAATGTTTGGGCTACTGCTCTGGTGGAATAATCTCCGTATAATGGATTGGCTTCTTTTGAGTAATAAGAATAAGCCATCACTGTTTTTCCATTGATGTTAACAGCCATTGCGTCCCATATAAATTTTCTTGATGTTGCAAAGGCATAATCTCTTACATTTTCAGCATAAAATTTCCAGGTTTTAGTTTCTTTAGACTTTGTTTTTTCTATTTCTGTAGCTTCTTCTTGCGTTACAATAACAATGGGATGATAGAAAGACTTTCTTGCTTCAGACAATCTTTTTTGTTGCGTTTCAGTAAGCACTTCACTTTCATTTTTCAGCACTCCAGTTGCACCTAACATATGATCTTTTGGTGTGGTAATATTCACTTCATAATTTCCAAATTCTAGGGCAAACTCACTTCTTCCCCAAAACTGTTTGTTTTGCCAACCTTCAACATTGTTATAAACACAAAGTCGCGGGAAAAATTGAGCAATAACGTAGCTGTTATTTCCATCAGCTGGAAAATGTTCAAAACCAGATCTACCGCCTTGTTCAACATGGTTATTAATATTATACCACCATTTTATTTTAAATGAAAATGTTTCACCACTCGCCAATGGTTTTTCCAGATTCAATCGCATCATGGTTTGATTGATTAGGTATGAAGCATCACTGCCATCTATATTTTTGACATACTCAATTTTAAAACCACCATCAAAAGGCTCTAAAAATTTGTTTGAAAATTGAGTTGGAGAATACATAGTTGTAGCACCATCCGACTGCATATCAGATCTCTTTGAGTCTGCAGCCCTCATGTTTTGATCCAATTGCAACCACAAATAGGTTAAATTATCTTTAGAATTGTTATGGTAGGTAATGGTTTCTTCTCCATAAATTCGTTGATTTTCATCATCTAAAACAATATCCATTTTATAATCAACTTGCTGCTGAGAATATTCGTAACCTGGAGTACCAGATGCAGTATGTTGGTTGTTGGGTGTAGGTAATTCTTCATTTAACTGTTTGAATTTACTAACATTATAATGTCCTGTTTGCTTTTCAGGTGTTTGAGCTAAAAGGGTAAATGAAGCTATAATCAAAACTAAAGATGTAAAATACAGTTTTTTCATATGTTTTTTGTTAAATAATATATTGAAATTTAGGGATTATTACGGAGATAAAAAAGCCACTCATTTGAGTGGCTTCTATTTACCCTTTTATTTGATTTTTTTTGAATTTTTCAAATTCAGTTTCTGTATTTTTTGGCCAGCTATTGTTGCTGGTATCCACATCAGCAGTTTGTTCATCAGGGTCTACCGTAATTTTTATGATTGCTTTGTTTGATGGGAAAACTTTGGTAACCTCGGCATCATTTTTTCTCCAAATTTCAGCTGGATATTGTTTGCGTTCTTTGGTGCCATCTTCATATTCAAATTCTACAATAATTGGCATGACCAAATCGCCTGGTTTTTCAAAAACCAATTCATAAAAATATTTAGGCGGTTTTAATGTTGATTTTTCCTCTGAAGAAAAGTTCGTATCGATATATTCACTTAACAGTTTAAAATCTTCTGGTTTGTTATTTTTTAAATCTGAGGTGAACTCTTCGCTATCCTCTGAAATCAAATATAAGTATGGAGACAACTGATCTATTGACCTTCCATAACGCATCATTAAATTTTTTGCTTGTTCGGTAGGTTTGTCTGTAATATAATATTTTTTTACTTCTTTAATACCAATGTCATTATTTCCTGTTGTATAAAACCAACCTCTCCAAAACCAGTCTAAATCAACAGCCGAAGCATCTTCCATCGTTCTAAAGAAATCGGCAGGAGTAGGGTGTTTGAAAGCCCAACGTTGCGCATATGTTTTAAAAGCATAGTCAAATAATTCAGGACCCATTATCGTTTCACGTAAAATATACAAACCAGCAGCAGGTTTTGCATAAGCATTGGCACCAAAATTTAATAAATCATCACCATTCGACATAATTGGTTCTAAACCATCTTGATCACCAGACATATAATATGTAATGTCTTTAGGCTTTCCTGTCATTGGAAACAACGCTTGGTCATAATTGTATTCTGCTAAAATTTCAACAAAAGAGTTGATACCTTCATCCATCCAGGTCCACTGACGCTCATCTGAATTGATAATCATTGGAAAGAAATTATGTCCAACTTCATGCGTAATGACACCAATCATTCCTTTTTTTAATCTTTCCGAATATTTTCCATCTGGTTGTGGTCTTCCATAATTAAAGCAAATCATTGGATATTCCATTCCCATTTCAGCATTAACGGATGTTGCATGCGGATAAGGATAATCAATAGTGTGTTTAGAATATACCTTTAAAGTATTGGCAACAGCCCTTGTAGAATGCGCTTCCCAAAGTGGATTTCCTTCTTTTGGAAATAAAGAATAAGCCATTACTGTTTTGCCATTTAAATCAACAGCCATAGCATCCCACATATATTTACGTGAAGTTGCAAAAGCAAAATCACGCACATTTTCGGCTAATAATTTCCAGGTTTTAGTTTCTTTTGTAATTCCTTTATTTGCGGCTAGAGCTTCTTCAGGAGTTACAATATAAATGGGCTTGTCAAAAGCAGTTTTTGAATCTTCATATCTCTTAAACTGGTCTTTCGATAAAACTTCTTTTGGGTTTTGTAAATCCCCCGTTCCAATTAAAATAAAATCTTTTGGTGTTGTAATATTTACTTCAAAATTTCCAAATTCTAAAGCAAACTCACTGCTACCCCAAAATTGCAAATTTTGCCATCCTTCCACATTGTTATAAACAGCCAAACGAGGATAAAATTGAGCAATAACATACGCAGTATTTCCATCAGCAAATATTTCAAATCCCGAGCGACCTCTGTCTGTCATATAATTATTAATGTTGTACCACCATTTTATATTGAAAACAAATTTTTGCCCTGAAGCCAATGGTTTGGGTAAATTAATACGCATCATGGTACTATTAATCATATATTCAATAGCTACTCCATTGATGTCTTTTACATGTTCAATATTAAAACCACCTTGAAATGGTTTTCCCAAAAAGCTTGAAGTAAATTTTTCAGGAGAATATAAAGGGCTTGGGCCACCACCTTGAATATCTGGTGTTTTAGAGTCTGGAGCACGCACATTTTGATCCAATTGCACCCATAAATATTCTAAATTATCTTTTGAATTGTTGTGATAAGTAATGGTTTCCTCTCCAAAAATCTTTTGGTTTTCATCATCTAAAACAATATTCATTTTATAATCAACCTGCTGTTGTGTATACTCATGTCCAGGAGCACCTGAGGCAGTATGCTGACTGTTTGGTGTCGGTAACTCTTCATGCAGTTGCTTAAATTTACTAATATTGTAATGTGCTTTTTGTTTTTGTTTTACTTGCTCAACCTCTTGGGCAAAAAATGGGGTAGTGGTAAATACTGCTAAAAGTATTACTAATAGTGATTTTTTCATTGAGGATAGTTAAATTAAAGTATTAAAACTCGAAAATAATCGATTTTAACAAACTTGGTGTTTTATATTTAAATTTTTAACAAACAATTAGCATTTTTTTTATCTAAGTAAAATGTTTTATTGAGCTTATTTACTTTTATTTTAATAATATTTTGCTGACTTTCAAAATCCCTAAACAATGAGGTGTTTGTAATAGCAATTGTATTTAGTTGTTTTACATTGGGTATTTCCAAATAAAAGCGAACAATATCGTCATCATATTCTTTACCAATAAAATTATAAGATTTAAGTATTTGATTTACTGTAACTTTGAAGTGCTTATTTAAATAAGCTTCATAAACTTCATTTATATTTAAAACTTCTTTTTCAGTTGCTAAAAACAATTTTTTATCATGGTCTTTGTTTAACGTAACTTCTAGATCATCAATAAAAATACCTAAAATTATTTGAACTGTTTGCTTATCTTCTACATATTCAATTTCACATAAACTGATGTAATATTTATGAAGCGAAAAAGCCATTAAAGGCAATATAAGCAGTATAAGCAGGTATTTTTTAATTTTTTTTTGATAAATTACAAGTGTGCTCATTAGCAAAAATAATTTTAGCCAGCAGTTAGTTTTTTAATTTAAGATATTGGTTGCTTTGTATTACAAGAAAGTTTTTTATCACAAATTCATCGCTATCATAATAAGCACCCAAACCATTTCCCTGACAATAATCTAAAAACAGGTCTACTTCATTTTCTGGAATATATAGCCAATCAGTAAAAAAGGCAGTGCCATATAGTTTTTTTAGTGTATTTGGCAGTTCGCTTTTGAAATGTTCAATTTGATTTTTTTCATCATTTGCGGTTTTTTTTCTGGCGCGGCTATTCTTTGTTAAAAGACTATAAATACCAATTAAACTCATTCCATTGGTCATATAACCCTGATTTAAATATTGATCGGTATTTGGCGCTTTAAAACTAGAAACGTCATCGTTGTCAAGTACAGTGCGTCTATCCACAGCCACATTGTTAAAATCCACCCTCATTTTCTGCAAAATTTCAACTTCATCTAATTCATTAAAACCGGGTTCAAGATATACCGTTATCGTTTTATTTTGAATATGTGTATCTGTAATTTCAATGATTCGATTTTGGTATTCAATTGAAGAAAACAGCATAGAATCTCCTTTTATAGCTGAAATTGCAAACTCACCATTCACATTACTTGAAGTTCCTATTTTAGAACTTTTATTGATGACATTGATGTTCTCTAAACCAATAGTATTGTATTTTACAGTTCCATTCAATAATATTGGTTTTTCCTGTGCATTTAATTGTACAATTAAAAAAAAGGACATTATAATAAGCAGATTCTTAATTTTTGATAGCATTGTAATTTTTACTTTCTTGGTTTAAAATTTCTATCACTTCTAATTCTTTATTATTGTAATATTTTTCGACTACATCCCGATATTCACAGTAGCTGAGAAAAAAATTTATTTGATCTTCCGGAATATTTAAATTTTTTGTAAAATGTGCTATTCCTAAATCCCTTTTAATTTTATCTGGAAATTCTTTTTTTTGTTTCAGTTCTCTTTTTAATTTTAATAATTCCTGATAACGTTTATCGGGTAAAGTTGCGGCGGCACCCATAGGACCAATTGGATCTGTAATATCCTGAGCATTTACGCGTTTATCCTTTGCATAATCATCATTCGGCAATACTTTATTTAAATCACTTAATTTAAATTCATAATTATGTCTTGGTATGGTGTCAACTGGTTTGTTAGCAATATCAAAACTTAAATTGCCTGTTAAATGTCGTAAAAAAATTTCTTCTAATTCATTTACAAAAGGATTTAATTTTATAAATATTTCTTTTGCTTCAATATTTGTTTTAGTTACAATTATTTTTGTTTTTTCATATTCTAAAGAAGAAATATACAAAGTATCATTTTCGCTAACAACAAGTTTAAATTCACCTATATCATTGCTTATAGTACCAATTTTTTTTGTCAAATTAAAAACATGAACATTTGCCACTAACGTATCCATACTATAAATTTTCCCATAGATGGATATTGTTTTTTCTTGTGAAAAAATATTCATAGCAAGAATAAAACATACTGGTAAGATGGTTAGTCTTGGTTTCACAATTACAAAGTAATATATTGATTTCCTAAAATACTATTAATGCAATTGTAAACTTTTGTTAAAGGTTGAAAATTGCTACATTTGATAAAATTCATATTAAATGAAAAAATTACTAATTGCAAGTACATCAACAGTTCATGGTAAGGGATATTTAGAATATATTTTACCCGAATTATCCAATTTTTTTAAGGGTGTTTCTGAAATATTATTTATTCCATATGCACGACCTAGTGGAATAACTCACGAAGCATACACAGCCAAGGCACAAATTGGTTTTGATAAAATTAATATTCGCTTAAAAGGCATCCACGAATTTAACAATCCAATTGAGGCTATTAACAATGCCAAAGGCATTTTTACAGGTGGTGGCAATACTTTTTTATTGCTGAAACAATTGTATGATCACAAAGTAATTTCAACATTAAAAAATGTTGTTGAAAATGGCATTCCTTATTTTGGAACAAGTGCAGGAAGCAATATTACAGGACTTACCATTCAGAATACCAATGACATGCCAATTATTTATCCGCCAAGTTTTAATGCGCTGGGGTTTATAAATTTTAATTTGAATCCGCATTATTTAGATCCAGATTCAACTTCTACACATATGGGGGAAACACGTGAAACCAGAATTAATGAGTTTCATACTTTAAATATCACCCCAGTTTTAGGTTTAAGAGAAGGTAGCTGGTTAAAGGTTACTGGGCAAAAAGTAATTTTAAAAGGAGATTTAAATGCCCGATTGTTTCAGCAAAATAAGAAGCCTTTAGAATTACCACCAAATACAGATTTGAGTTATTTAAAATAAAAAACAGTGCAGACTTTTATATAAATCTGCACTGTTTTTTTTGGTTTTAGTCTTCGTTTTATTCAAAAAACTATTTCAAAACACTTTCAATTTTTTGTAATTCTTCTTTAGAAAACGTTTTATTATCAATGGCTTTCAAACTGTCTAAAATTTGTTCTGTTTTACTTGCGCCGATCAATACAGAAGTAATGCGTTCATCTTTTAAAATCCAGGAAATTGCCATTTGGGCCAAGCTTTGACCTCTTTCTAAAGCTATTTTATTGAGTTCTTTAATTTTGGGTAACTTTTCTAAAACCTGATTTGTATTTAAAAAAGGACTGTCTTTTACTGCTCTAGAATCTTTTGGTAGTCCGTTTATGTATTTATTGGTTAGCAAACCTTGTGCTAAAGGAGAAAATGCTATTGAACCAACCCCAGAATTTTCCAATAAATCAAGCAATCCATTTTCTATCCATCTATCAAACATATTGTAATTTGGCTGATGTATTAAGCAAGGTGTTCCTAAATCTTTTAAAATTTTAAGTGCTTCAGCAGCTCTTTCTGGTTGGTAATTTGAAATACCAACATACAAAGCTTTTCCCTGACGAACCATTAAATCCAATGTTCCCATAGTTTCTTCTAAAGGCGTATCATAATCTGGCCGATGGTGGTAAAAGATGTCTACATAATCCAATCCCATACGTTTCAAACTTTGATCTAGGCTAGCTACCAGAAATTTCTTTGAACCTAAATCTCCATAAGGACCTGCCCACATTCCATAACCTGCTTTTGTAGAAATTATCAATTCATCTCGATAAGGTTTAAAATCTTTCTTTAGAATTTTACCGAAATTTTTTTCTGCAGAACCAGGAGGTGGTCCGTAATTATTTGCTAAATCAAAATGGGTGATTCCATTGTCAAAAGCGCATTTTAACAATGCTCTTGAATTTTCAAAATCATCATTAAAACCAAAGTTATGCCATAAACCTAATGATAATTCAGGTAATAATAGGCCGCTTTTACCAGTACGTCTGTACTTCATTTTTTCATATCTATCATTTTTCGGAATGTAGATTTCTTTATTCGATTGGTTGTATAATTTACTCATAATTAAATCAATGCTTCTTTTAATATTGTTATTGGGTGTTTACTTGTTCTGTTTGTACCATCTTTTATTTGATGCCTGCAACTTGTTCCTGCAGCTGCAATGTCTATTTTTTCTGAACTGTTTCTAATTTTAGGAAATAAAGTGTCTTCACCAATCTGCATAGAAATTTTATAATGTTCTTTTTCATATCCAAAAGATCCTGCCATACCACAACAACCAGTATTCAAGATTATAGGATTATAATTTATTGGAATGTTTAACATGGTAAAAGTAGCTTCAGAAGTACTCAGTGATTTTTGATGACAATGTACATGAATTTTTATTTCTTTTGATTTTGCACTAAAATTTGAAGCTGAAATCTTCCCTTTTTCAAATTCACTTTTAATAAATTCTTCAAATGTAAAAGTATGTTTTGAAATTTTAGCTGCGGAAATTTTGTCATTTGCCAATCTTAAATATTCATCTCTAAATCCTAAAATTGCAGATGGTTCAATGCCTATTAACGGTGTTTTTTCTGAAATTAAATCTTTAAAAATAGCAATATTTTTGTCAATTACAAGCTTAGCTTTATTTAAAAAACCCTTAGAAATAGCACTTCTACCACTTTCCTCATGCGCTATCATTAAAACTTTATAGCCAAGTTTTGCAAGTAAATCAGCGGCATCAATTCCAATTTTCACATCGTAATAATTGGTGAATTCGTCACAAAATAAATAAACTGATCCATTTTTGAATTGTTGATTGTGAAGTCTTTTGAAATTTATTTTATACCACTTTCTAAGTGTGATTTTATATAATTTCGGAATACTTCTTTCAGTGGCAATACCAATTGTTTTTTTAACAAGTCCGTTATTTAAAATAATATTAGCTAAAAAAGGAGCAACGCTCCCTAATTGATTGTATTTTACGTTTTCAGCAAATAGTTTTGTTCTAAAAGATGGTTTGTTGTCTTTTTGATATTGGTATAAAAATTCAGCTTTTAAAGCTGCGACATCAACGTTACTCGGGCATTCGCTGGCGCAGGCTTTGCAACTTAAACACAAGTCGAATACGTCTTTTAGTTCCTCATAATCAAACTTGTTGATTTTATCTGAATTGGTTAAGAATTCACGTAAAGCATTTGCACGTGCTCGAGTAGTGTCTTTTTCATTTTTAGTGGCTCTATAACTCGGGCACATAGTTCCTCCTGCGGAAACTGGTTTTCTGCAATCTCCTGAACCATTGCACTTTTCAGCAACTCGTAAAATCCCTAAGCTATCTGAAAAATCCTGAATGGTTGCTATCTCTGGTTCAATTCTATCAATTTCATAGCGTAAATTTTTATCCATTGGAAAAGCATCTACAATTTTTCCTTTGTTAAAAATATTATTTGGATCAAATACAGATTTAATTCGTTTTAACAATTGGTAATTTTTTTCTCCAATCATGAATTCAATAAATTCAGCGCGTACAATACCATCTCCGTGTTCACCACTTAACGAACCTTTGTGTTTTTTTACAAGTTTGGCAACGGCTGTTGTAATGGTTCTAAAAAGAATGATATCTTCACTTTTCTTTAAATTTAAAATAGGGCGGAGGTGCAATTCCCCAGCACCAGCATGTGCATAATACACAGCATCCTGACCAAAATTGGTCATCATTTTTGTGAATTCAGTAATATAATTTGGTAAATCATTTAATTCAACGGCTGTATCTTCAATACAGGCTACCGCTTTTCTGTCGCCAATAATATTGCCTAATAAGCCCAAGCCTGCTTTCCGTAATTCAATGGCTTTTGAAATGTTACTACCAATTAATTTAGGAAATGCATAGCCATAATTGTGATTCTTTAAATCCAAAATTAATGCTTCAGCCAATTTTTCAGTTTCAGTTAAAGAATCAGACTTTATTTCTAACATTAAAATAGCTTTAGGATCTCCTTCAACAAAAAATCTGTTTTTAGTTTGTTCCCGGTTATTTTTAGTGCAATCTAAAATGGTTTTATCCATCAATTCACACATATATAGGTTGTGTTTCATGGCAATTACAACAGCTTCCATACTTTCTTGAATGCTATTAAAATGGGCTGCAACCAAAATACTTTGAGAAGGAGGTAAATGGTCTAGTTTTAAAGTAATTTCGGTTGTAAAAGCCAAGGTACCTTCACTGCCGCAAAGCAATTTAGAAATATTTATTTTTTCGTCTGAATCTGAAAAAACATTGGTTTTTAACAATTCATCAACTGCATATCCCGTATTTCTTCTGTGAATGGCCTGGTTTGGGAATTCATTTCTAATTTCTTGCTGAATTTCTTCCTTCGATAATTCCGTATAAATGGTATTGTAAATTTTACTTTCTAATGAATGACCTCTTTTTTTTAGATTGAATTCTTCAATCGTTAGCGCTTTGAAAACTACTTCAGAACCATCACTTAAAACGGTATTTAATTGCAGTACTTTATCGCGTGTAACACCATATTTTATTGAAGTTGTTCCAGATGAATTATTTCCAACCATCCCACCAATCATACATCTGTTGCTGGTTGAAGTATCTGGACTAAAAAATAAGCCGTAAGGTTTTAAATATAAATTTAGCTCATCTCTAATAATACCCGGTTGAATAGTAACAGTTTTATATTTTTCATCAAAAGCTACTATTTTAGTAAAATATTTTGAAGTATCTACCACAATACCATCTCCAACGCATTGACCTGCCAATGAAGTGCCAGCAGTTCTGGGAATTAATGTGATTTTATTTTTTGAAGCAAAATCAATCAATATTTTTAAGTCTTTCACATCTTTAGGGAAAGCCACAGCTAACGGTACTCTTCTATAAACAGAAGCATCTGTAGCGTAAATACTTTTAGATAAGTTGTCAAAAAGCACTTCTCCAGATAGGGAATTCGAAAGATTTTCAAGCAATTGAGTGCTCACATTTTGTAAATTAAGTTAAACGGAAATTTACTAAAATATATGTTACTTGCAGCATAATTTTTAATTAATGTATTTGTTAAAACTCTGTCTTTTATTAGAAAAATTCATCTGCTTGTTTTAATGAATACGCTATTTTTTAGTAATTAAAGATAATTAACTTATTTGCTCACCATTTTTTAAATTTGATTTTGAAGCCTGTAATAAAACTATTTCTTTTTTGTTATTTTCAACTCCTAAAACCAAGCATTCACTAAAAAAGTTTGCAATTTGCTTTTTTGGAAAGTTTACAACTGCAGTAATTTTTTTTCCAATCAATTCTTTTTTAGTGTATAAATGGGTGATTTGAGCACTTGATTTTTTAAGACCTAAGTCCCCAAAATCAATTGTTAGCTGATAGGAAGGATTATGAGCCTTTGGGAAATTTTCAACTTCTAAAATAGTTCCAATTCTAATATCTACTTTACTGAAATCTTCAAAAGTAATTATTGGTTTCATATTTTTTTATTCTTCAAGAATTTTAAATTCTGTTCTTCTATTTAATTCGTGATCAGCATTTGAACAATTTACCCCATTGGAACATTTATTCACTAATTGTGTTTCACCATATCCTTTTGCAACCAATCGGTTAGCATCAATTCCATTTAGAACCATATACTGAATGACAGCATTTGCTCTCTTTTCAGATAAAATTAAGTTATAATCATCAGGTGCTCTGCTATCAGTGTGTGATCCAACCTCAATTTTCATTGTTGGGTAACTTATTAAAACACCTATTACTTTATTAATTTCAATCGCAGCATCAGTACTAATTTCATCACTGTCTAAATCAAAATAAATAACATCGGTTTTAATCATTTTTTGGTTATATTTAAATACAAATTCTTCAAGCGGTTCTAAGAATATAACTTTAAATAGCTTGTCATTATTTATAATTGATGTCTGGAAATAAGTTATCTTATTCTCATATTTTTTCAATGAAGTAATGATTTTATACTCGCTTTTGCATTCGACTTCAATATTAAATTTGGCGTTGGCATCCAATTTTAAGTTATCTACCAATATATCTTGTTTAAAAATTTGAACGATAGCATTTGAAACTGGTTTCTTGGTTTTAATATCTAGAATGGTTCCAGATATCAATACGTTGCATTCAACAGGTTCTAAAATTATGTTTTTCTCGTTTGAAAAATTAAGTTTATGATCTGTTATAACTTCAACTTCAGATGAAATAAAGCCTTCTTTTTCAGCAATTATTTTGTATGAAGTATCACAAGCTACTTTAAAATTAAACTTTGAATCAACTTTTGTAAGTTGTGATTCTTTCAATTCATTATTGATAAACAAACTCACTTTTGTTTGTGCAATTTGTTTGTTGTTCTGTTGGTTGTATACATAACCTGAGATGGTTTGAATACATTCTATAGGTGTTAAAACGATGTTTTTTTCGTTTGAAAAATTGAGTTTATCATCTGTTATGATTTCAACTTCAGAAGGAGTAAAGTCTTCTTTTTCGGCAATAATTTTATACGAAGTATCACAAGCTACTTTAAAATTAAACTTAGAGTCAACTTTTGTTAGCTGCGTTTCTTTCAATTCATTATTGATAAACAGACTCACTTTTGTTTCCGTAAGTTGTTGGTTGTCTTTTTCGTTTAATACATAACCTGAGATCGTTTGAATACATTCTATAGGTTCTAAAACGATGTTTTTCTCGTTTGAAAAATTGAGTTTTTTGTCTGTTGCTATTTCAACTTCAGACGAAATAAAGCCTTCTTTTTCGGCCATAATTTTATACGAAGTATCACAAGCTACTTTAAAACTAAACTTTGAATCAACTTTTGTTAGCTGCGTTTCTTTCAATTCATTGTTGATAAACAAACTCACTTTTGTTTCCGTAAGTTGTTTGTTGTTCTGTTGGTTGTATACAAAACCTGAAATGGTTTGAATACATTCAATAGGGACTAAAACGATGTTTTTATCATTTGAAAAATTGAGTTTTTTGTCTGTTGCTATTTCAACTTCAGAAGGAGTAAAGCCTTCTTTTTCGGCCATAATTTTATATGAAGTATCACACCCAACTTTAAAATTAAACTTAGAGTCAACTTTTGTCAGCTGTGTTTCTTTCAATTCATTGTTGATAAACAGACTCACTTTTGTTTCCGTAAGTTGTTGGTTGTCTTTTTCGTTTAATACAAAACCTGAGATGGTTTGAATACATTCTACAGGTATTAAAACGATGTTTTTTTCGTTTAAAAAATTGAGTTTGTCATCTGTTATGATTTCGAATTTAGAAGGGGTAAAGCCTTCTTTTTCGGCAATAATTTTATATGAAGTATCACAAGCTAACTTAAAATTAAACTTTGTATCAACTTTTGTAAACTGTGATTCTTTCAATTCATTGTTGATAAACAAACTCACTTTTGTTTCCGTAAGTTGTTGGTTGTCTTTTTCGTTTAATATATAACCTGAGATGGTTTGAATACATTCTATAGGTGTTAAAACGATGTTATTCTCAATAAAATTATCTTGCCTGTCATCGGATAACAATGTGACTTCTGAAGGTAAAAAGTCATCTTTTTCGGCAATAATTTTAATAGAAGAATTACAATTTACAATAAAATTAAACTTTGAATCCCCTTGTGTAATTTGAGTATCTGTTAATACACCATAAATAAACAAACTTACTTTTGCTTGGTCCAATTGTTTATTGTCTTTTTCATTGAAAACAAAACCAGCAATGGTTTGCTTGCATTCCTCAGGAGTTAAAATGATGTTTTCATCAATTAAAAAATAAGGTCTGTTATCGGTTATTAATGTAACTTCTGAAGATAAAAAACCACTTTTTTCAGCAACAATTTTATAAGTATCCTCACAGTTTACGAAAAAATTAAATTTTAAACCCAATTTGGTTAACTGTGTTTCTTTCAATTCATTATTAACAAACAAACTTACTTTTGCCTGAATCAGTTGGTTTTTACCTACTTCATTTAATACATATCCTGAAACAGTATGAGAACATTCAATTGGGGTTAAAATAATATCTTTGTTATTCACAAAACCAATATTACTATCAGTCATGAAGTCAATTTCTGATGAAATAAAACCCTCTTTTTTAACGATAATTTTATAGGATGTATCACATTTTACTTTAAAATTAAATTTTGAATCTAAAGCAGTAAGTTTTGTCTCAATTAATTCATTGTCTACAAATAAACTAACATTTACTTTTGATATTTGTTGGTTGTCTTTTTCATTGAATACTAAACCCGCAATGGTTTGTAAACATTCTTTATCCTTAATTTTAAAAGCATAAATGTCAACACCACCTTTACTATCTATTCGGTTAGAAGTTAAGAATCCATAATTATTTGTATTGTTAATCACATAGGCGAAATCATCATATTTACTGTTGATAGGCGAGGGTAAATTTTCAGATGGAAGGAAGTTCCCATTCTCAAATTTACTTTTAAAAACATCAAAACCTCCCATACCTTTGTGACCATTAGAAGCAAAGTAGATTGTGTTATTTTTGTCAATAAACGGAAATATTTCATCTTCTTTGGTATTTATAGTTTCGCCTAAATTCTTAGGTTTACTGAAGGTGTCATTGTTAAATATATCTACAACATAAATATCGGTTCCTCCAAATCCATTTGGCATATCAGAAGCAAAAAAAAGTTGCTTTCCATCTTTGCTTACTTCTGGATAACGAACAGAATATGCTTCACTATTAAAAGGTAAATACCTAATATTGGAGATTTCAAAACGCTCATTGATAGATGCTTTCATTAATTGTAAAGACTTCCATTTGGCGGAATCTTTTCTTGATTGCGTATTGTAAAAATTATTCCAGGTGAAATAAATTGTTTTACCATCAGGTGTGAATGATATGTCTGATTCAAAGAATTTGGAATCCAATTCATTTGAAAATTTACCTGTTTCAATAATGTCCCCATTTTCGGAAACAATGCCCTGATACAAATCTAAAAACAATTGCTGATTTGTTTTTCGTCTGCTTTTTGAAAAATTTTTATCGCTTTCAATTTTTTTTGAAGAGGCGAAAATTACAATATTGGTATTGAAATAGGTAATCCCAAATTCTGCATCTGAAGTATTAATGGAAGTGTTAAAAATTTCAATTTCTTTTTCTTGTGCACTTAAAATAGTTGCAAAAAAAATAAAGATTACACTGCAAAATATTTTCATTGAAATAAGTTATTTTTTGGCGGAAAGCTTTTCGAAAACCCAAGCTGGACCTATTAATAAAAACTGTAAGTCTTTAAAAAAGGAAGGTTTCTTCCCTTCTAATTTATGTCCGTAAAATTGACCAATCCAGGCAATTACAAAAATAATTAATGAAGTGTAAAAGAGAGGTAAAACCATTGATAAATAGTAATTTCCAATTAAACAAATTATAGAAAATACAAACATTTTAATAAACGTTGACATAGACAACCTAAAATAAAATACCATTAATATAAGCAATACAATGGCTGCCCAATTTTCAATAATTGGATCGTTGAGTTTAAATAATTCAACAATAGAATTTGAAGAAATACTCATCAACATTCCAACTATACTAAAAAAAATAGCTGGCACACAAATATAATGAATGGCTTGGTTTGTTATATTTTGATGACTTTCGGCATATTCATTAAACCACTGTTGCTGTGTTTTCATTCGTATAAAGTTTATAAGGAAACTTAAATATATAAAAATATTTACAATTGAATGTATTAATAATTATAAGCACTTCTTTTTTGCATTAAATTGTAAACCAGGTATTTGGTATCTATAAACGGTCAACAGCTAACTGTAAATTGCTTGCTACTTTTTTTTATATTTTTCAATAAACCTTTTTGCGCGTTGATTGCCTGAATCAATTTCTAAAGATTTCTTATAAAATTCAATGGCTTGTAAGGTATCTCCACTTTGTTTTAAAGCATCAGCATAACTGTCATAAACATTTGCGCTGTTTGGGTACAATGCCACATTTATTTTAAAAACCAGCAATGCTTTTTCATAATTTTTATCACCCAATTCCGTGTATCCTAATTTATTAAAGTTATTTTCATCAATTGCACTATCTAAAGAATCGTTTTTTTGAATATTTAAATAAGCTTCCAAAGCCTTGTCGAACTGATTACTTTCTATATATTCACTTGGGATTTTTTCATTTAAATCTAATTTTCTAAACTTAAACTCAATTGTGTCATTTTCATTTTTTGGAACAAAAATCATATAGGCTTTATCATTTTCAGGGTTCGTGATGAATTGAACTTTTTGATTCATTTCTTTAACAAAAAAAGTATTGTCGTTAATTTTTAATGGTTCAATTTTTGCTGCGCCTCGCCAATTTATATAAAGTATTGAATTTTCAAAATACACATCAACAACTTCATCTGAATTATATAAATAATGACCAGAAGTTTTTTGTATAAAATCATTACTATTTAAGTTGTTACTACAACTTATTATTAATAAAAATAAAAAAAATTGAATTGAGATTCTAAGTTTCATAAAAGTAAGTATATGTAAATTTAAATAAAAAACGTCTAAACCATTTAAGATTTAGACGTTTTTTAAACTTATTTGTTACAATTTATTTAACACTCATCAACTCAACATCGAATATTAAAGTTGCATTAGGAGGAATAACACCTCCAGCACCACGACTGCCGTAAGCTAATTTTGAAGGAATTACAAAACGTGCTTTGTCACCAACTTTTAACAATAAAAGACCTTCATCCCAGCCAGCAATTACTTGTCCAACACCAACCTGAAAATCAATAGGTTCCTTGCGTTGATATGATGAATCAAAAACAGTTCCATCAGCTAACTGACCTTTATAATGCACAGAAACGTTCGCTCCGGTAGTTGCTTTTTTACCATTACCTTCTTGTAAAATCTTGTAACGCAAACCGCTTGGAGTTTCATCGTATCCTGCTGAAAGTTTATCCATTGATTCTTTAGCAGCTTTTTTAGCTTGTTCTTCTCTTTTTGCTCTTGAACCTTCAAAAGTTCTGAAAGCTTCAATGGCATTAAAATTTTCAGCTTGTTCGCCAACTCTAATAATTTCCAGCGTTTCTAATGTGTCATTTTGTTTAATGGCATCAACAATAGTTTGCCCTTCAACAACTTTCCCAAATACAGTATGTTTATTGTCTAACCAAGGAGTTGCAACATGCGTAATAAAAAACTGACTGCCGTTTGAAGCAGGACCAGAGTTGGCCATAGACAAAATTCCAGGTTCGTTATGCTTTAAATCTGGGTGAAATTCATCATCAAAACTATATCCTGGAGAACCAGTTCCAGTTCCTTGAGGGCAACCACCTTGAACCATAAAATCTGCAATAACTCTATGAAATTTTAAACCATTGTAATAAGGTGTTCCTTGTGGTTTTGATTTGTTTTCTAAATTACCTTCAGCCAAAGCAACAAAGTTACCAACTGTTCCCGGTGTTTTTTCAAATTCTAATTTTACAACTATTGCACCTTTTGAGGTGTTAAATTTTGCGTATAATCCGTTTTCCATTTTCTTATTTTTTAAACGTTGCAAAGATAAGCACTTATATCTTAAATGAAAGAATAATGACTAATTATAACTTTTTTTTAAGGAAGAAGTGACAATTATGGTTAAAGTACCTAATATTGTTTGTTATAATGTATTCAAAATAATTTCAACAGCCTTATCTAACTGTGGTTGATCACCATCCAAGCGGTCTTTAAAATTTTCTTCAACATACACATCAGGCACAACACCCTCAGCTTCTAAATTTTTGCCATCTAAGGTATAACAACCCCAAGAAGGTAAACGGTAGTATGAACCATCAACCAAACTTTTTCCTGAAGTGAAAATAATCCATCGGTATGTTTCAGTTCCTACAATGGTTCCTAATTTTAATTCTTTAAAACCTGCGGCAGTCATTTCAGCATCAGATAACGATTGTTCGTTAATTAGCAATACAATTGGTTTGTTTCCATAATTGAAGTTTGCTTGTCCTGTTAATTTTCCTTCACGATATTTCCAGTTTAAATAAGTTTTTTGACTTAAAAATTTCAACACTTCATCGTGTACATTACCACCGCGATTGTAACGTAAATCTAAAATCAAACCATCTTTATAAGCTTCCTCACTCACCAAATCTTCTTTAAATTTCTGCAACTCTTCACCACTCATATTTTTCATATGAACATAAGCAATTCTATTATTTGATTTTGAATTGACATATTGCTGATTGCTATCTTGCCATTCATCATAAATTAAATCGCGCACACTATTGTTTGAAGCTGGATGAATATTTACTTGAAATTCACTTTTGTTTCTTGAAAAGGTTAGTGTCATTTCATCACTAAAATCTGGACTCGAAAAATAAAATTCTCTATTTTTTTTGTCATTTATTTTTAATCCATTAACAGCTACCAGTTGATCTCCTTTTTTTATGTTGATATCAGAATAATCAGTTGGACCTTGTTTTACGATGCGGTCAACTATAAAAGGACTGTTATTTTCAAAAATAATTCCAGTAGCTAATGTTTTACTGCCATGATAAATATCTTCTTCATCACCACTTGAATTAAAACCGAAATGAGAAGTGTTTAACTCGCCTAACATGTCGTTAAAAATCAATCGTAAATTTGCTCTGCTGCTGACATAAGGCAAATAAGTGGCATATTGATCTCGTAATTTTTGCCAGTCTTGACCGTGAAAATTTTCATTGTAAAAATTTTCTTCCATTCCAGCCCAAGCTTCATAATACATTTGAATAAACTCTTTTGAAAGTGATTTGTTAAATTTATATGAAATTTCAATTTCTTTTAATTTACTTTCAGCAATATCAATTGTATTTATGGTTCCGCTAATTAAAATGTAATTCCCTTTTTTAGCTTTTACGAATTGATAATTTCGAATGGTTTTGTCACTTAATTTTTCTGATTTATCTTTTTCAAAAGGTTCTAAAGTTGTTTTCCAAAGTTGTGATTTTCCTTCGCTATGATTTGATAAGTACAACACATAGGTTTTAGTATCTTTCTGATAAATTTCTGGACTTTCCTGCTCTCCATATTGAGGACTTATAAGATTCAAACGATCCATTAAATCTGTTGTGTTGATTTTTACAACAGGCTTCTCTTTTTTA
>Ga0316188_10000378_pt1 | contig 18612 bp, 15 predicted proteins | sample Phiworburrow1_MG_FD_204933 | JGI IMG/M metagenome (GOLD analysis project Ga0316188, IMG submission 204933) | Coastal sediment microbial communities from Maine, United States - Phippsburg worm burrow 1 | ecosystem: Environmental > Aquatic > Marine > Coastal > Sediment | place: USA: Maine... | reverse complement strand
TTTCTAGTAGACAGTTGCAGGGTGTCTATGGAAACGGCTTTGGTCAGTGCAACACCAAGCGATTCGAGATAAGGGATTATCTCATTAGACACATATTCCCCGCATACTTTGTGATGCGGGTAGGTATAACGTTCCAGAAGCAGCACATTATACCCTTCTTTTGCCAGATGTATCGATGAGGTTAGTCCCGCTAACCCACCACCTATTATGATTATATCGTAGTGATCCACGTATGGAAGATAGTGGTTTTTAAATGAAAAAACCCGACTTGTAAGTCGGGTTTAAAAAAATAGAATTACTATTTATTTCTATCAATTAATTGGCCTGAGCCTTGGCATCTTCTATCATTTGTTTATTAGCAGAAACACCTATTTCCACTCTTCTGTTTTTAGCTTGCCCTTCTTTTGTTGCGTTGTCAAATCTTGGTGATGCTTCGCCAAAACCCTGTACGGACATTCTACTGGATGCCACGCCTTTTGCGGTTAGGTATTTAGCAACGGCGTCCGCTCGTTTCTTTGATAAGTTCAGGTTATAATTATCGTCACCTATACTATCCGTATATCCCTGTATCATTAAATCCGTGTCCGGGAATTCCAAAAATATTTCAGCAACCTTATCCAGGTTTGACTTGGCCTCTGCAGTTAAATTAGCACTGTCGAACGCAAAATTTACTCCACTTTTATCGTCAAAAATAATATGAATTCCCTCACCAACGCGCTTTACATCCGCACCTGGAATTTCAGTTTCAATTTTCTGGGCTTGTTTATCCATCTTATTTCCAATAAGTCCTCCAGCCACTCCACCAATTGCAGCACCAATTAAGGCGCCTCCTATATTACCTCCGATAAGGCCGCCAACCAATGCACCTCCCGCACCGCCAATGGCTGCACCTCTCTGTGTTTTATTGGAATTTTTTATTGCATTACAGCTGCTGTTTAATGTTAGAAACATCATAGCAACCAATAGGATACTTGTAATTTTTCTTGTCATCTCAATACTATTTGTTAGTGTTAAATTTTAAAGCTTTACATCATTAGAAACCTTGTTTAAGGTAAGGACCACATCAAAAGGTTGCCCATCATAATCCACCTTAACCCTAAAAACAGCATTAGCTTCATCCAAACTCTCTACGGTCATGCGATAACCACTTTTGTCTCCGCTAAGAGGTTTGTTTTTAGCATCTACCAATTTAAACTGGAGTTCGGTACTACCATCACCAGGTTCATAAAATGACCACAAAATACGATAAGTGCCTTCCTGACACCTTTCAGATCCATTAATAGAGAATCTGCCAGTGCCATTATTGGGAATAAAAAGCCATTCCCCTCCTTTGAAGCAGGGTGAGTCCGCAACACCAAATAAATCGGCCTTATACAGGCCTTTTTCTCCAACAAAGCGAATATCTGTAAGGGACCAGGTGCCTTTTAGCATTTTTTTCTTCATTTGAGCAGGTTGGGAAGTTGCTGTAGTTGTTGAGCCACATGAAACTACTAGCATAGCCAGTACCAAATAAATTGTATTTTTCATAAAACAGATTTTGTGAAGATTTTTAAGTTACTAAAGTATAATAAAATATGTTTATTAAATTATCTCAAAAAAAAATATCATATCAATATTTCAGTAATTCAATTAATGAATTAAGAAACCTTTCTTTAGGCAGGTAATTGTTTTCCAAAGACCTGGCAAATGGTACAGGAGTTTCTAAACTCGCAACCCGTTTTACAGGAGCATCCAAATATTCGAAACACTCTTCCATAACAAGAGCGGATATATCACTTGCAATTCCGCCAAATAAACTATCTTCCTGAAGGATAATCAATTTTCCGGTTTTTTTGACAGATTCGTAAATTGCCTCAGTATCCATGGGCTGCAACGTTCGAAGATCTAACAAATCTGCCTGGATTTCGGGCTGTTGTTCCAAACATTCCAAAGCCCAGTGAACACCAGCCCCATAGGTCACTATAGTCACCTCTTTTCCTTCTTTCAACAAGGCGGCTTTTCCAAAGGGCAAGGTGTAATATGCTGTAGGGACTTCCTGATAAATGCTGCGATAAAGTGCTTTGTGTTCAAAGAACATGACGGGGTTTGGATCATTAATCGCGGTTGCCAAGAGACCTTTAGCGTCATAGGGAAAAGCAGGATAAACCACTTTAAGCCCCGGGGTCTTTGTAAACCAGGCCTCATTAGTCTGTGAGTGAAAAGGGCCGGCTCCTACTCCAGCTCCACATGGCATCCGTATGACCACATCTGCATTCTCATTCCACCTGTAGTGGACTTTAGCAAGGTAATTCACTATTGGATTAAAACCGGAACTTACAAAATCGGCAAATTGCATTTCCATGACACACTTCATTCCGTTGATAGAAAGGCCCATGGCTGCAGATACTATAGCAGATTCACAAATAGGGGTATTTCTCACCCTATCCGCACCAAAAGCCTCAACAAATCCTTCCGTTATTTTAAAAACACCTCCATAATCAGCAATGTCCTGTCCAAGTATCACCAAATTCTCATGCTTTTCCATGGATAGCTTTAAACCTTCGGAAATTGCATCCACCAGGCGAATATTTTGCACCTCACTATTTGGTTTAATTTCCTGGTAATTAAACTCTTTATAGACATCATTTAACTCTTTATTTTCGTCATATTGAACTTGTCCTTCAGCAAAAGCCAGCTGGAGATTCTCATCTATTTCATGAATAATTTCAGTTTTCATTTCAACTTCCATTTCTTCCGAAAGAATATTTTGCGTTCGAAGATACTCCACATAATTTTCTAATGGATCTCTGGCAGCCCATTCTTCCAGCAAATTCTTTGGAACATATTTAGTTCCACTGGCCTCTTCATGTCCCCGCATTCTAAATGTCTTGAATTCCAATAAAACGGGCCTTGGATTTTTTCTGATGCTTTCGCATAACTCATGAACCTTACTGTATACTTCAAGAATATTATTGCCGTCTATAATATAAGCCTCCATGCCATAGCCCTTTCCTTTATCAGCTATGTGCTCACATTTAAACTGTTCATAAATTGGGGTTGAAAGCCCATAACCGTTGTTTTCCACACAAAACAATACCGGTAAATCCCAAACTGCAGCTACATTGAGTGCCTCATGGAAATCTCCTTCGCTTGTCGCGCCTTCACCGGTAAATACAGCAGTTACTTTTTGTCTTTTGTTCATCAGATCAGCCAGGGCAATACCATCTGCAACCCCTAGTTGTGGCCCAAGATGAGAAATCATCCCAATGATATTATATTCCTGAGTTCCAAAGTGAAAACTTCGATCACGGCCATTTGTAAATCCACTGGACTTTCCCTGCCATTGGGCAAATAACCGGAATAAAGGAATTTCCCGGGTCGTAAAGACACCAAGGTTTCTATGCATCGGAAGAATGTATTCGTCCTTATTCAAAGCACTCGCCACTCCAGCAGAAATAGCTTCCTGACCTATCCCACTAAACCATTTGGATATCTTACCCTGACGTAAGAGAATTAGCATTTTTTCTTCGATCATCCTCGGCTTTAACATTGCCCGATAGAGCTCCAGCAACTTTTCCCTGCTAATTCCTTTGCTTAAATATTGCATATTTTAACGAATAGATTGAAAGCGTATTTCGGGTATAAATGTAACAAAATTGCCCCTGATAAAACAGCATAAGTCTCATGCATATTTGCCCTTAATATTTATTAACTTTGAAAGCACAAAAAAGCATTAAAAATGAGCAGTATTCCCAGTGTTGATTTAAGAGATTATGTCAGCGGGCAACCCAAACGAAAAGAAAAATTTATCAACGAAATAGGCAGCGCCTTTGAAAATATAGGTTTTGTAGCCTTGAGTGGTCACTTTCTTTCCGATGATCTGGTCAAAGAACTGTATGGGGAAGTTAAAAAATTCTTCGACTTACCGCAGGACATAAAGGATTCTTATGAGATAGATGGTATTGGCGGACAAAGAGGCTATACCTCATTTGGGAAAGAGCATGCCAAAGGAAGAAAAGAAGGAGACCTGAAGGAATTTTGGCATTTTGGTCAGTATGTTGAAGATGACCCCAGGCTGGAGAAGGAATACCCTGAAAATGTAACGGTAAAAGAGTTATCAGATTTCAATTCTGTTGGTAAAGAAACCTATAAGATGTTGGAAAAAACTGCTAAATATGTTTTAAGGGCATTGGCCCTTCATCTGGGTCTGCCAGAAAATTATTTTGATGACTATATTAAAAATGGCAATTCCATACTAAGGCCTATTCATTATCCTCCTATTGTGGAAGAGCCCAAAAATGCAGTAAGAGCTGCAGCCCATGGAGATATCAACCTCATAACTTTATTAATGGGGGCACATGGCAAAGGTCTGCAGGTTCAAAATCATAAAGGAGAATGGGTAGATGCCATCGCTACACCAGATCAACTCATGATCAATGTTGGTGACATGCTTTCGCGTTTATCCAATGAAAAATTAAAATCAACAGTACACAGGGTTGTAAATCCACCAAGAGAATTGTGGGGAAGTTCCAGGTATTCCATTCCATTTTTTATGCACCCAATAAGCAGTATGCCTCTGAATTGCCTTGATAATTGTATTGATGAAGAACATCCAAAATTATTTGAAGATATCACCGCTGGTGAGTTTTTGAATGAACGCCTTATCGAACTAGGATTGATTAAAAAGTAAATTATTACTTTAGATATAATTATATAACTAATTGTATATTATTGTATTAATAAATATATTATATTTTTAGCTAAGACATATTTTTAAACTAAAAATGGATTTAAAAGATCAATTAAAGAACTTATTCCCGCAGCATATTTCTTCAGAAAATGAAGATGTTTCTGAACAGAAGCCGGTAATATGGATGCAGGAAGAACCCATCATTTGCAAATACGAAAAAAGAAAAGGCAAACCAATAACAATTCTGGAAGGATATAACGGTGCCGAAAAAGATTTTAAAAAATTAGCTCAGGATTTAAAGAAAAAACTGAGTGTTGGAGGAACATTTAAAAACAATTCTATAATAATTCAAGGAGATTACAGGGATAAAATAATGAAACTGCTCCAAGAAATGGGTTTCAGGACAAAAAGGGTTGGAGGTTAATCTAATAGCTGTTTTTTTTGCGAAAAAAAGGAAATAAATTTTGCGGCAGAAATATCATAAGGTTTTTCTGTTAATTTGTTTTTATTTTTTTCGATTAAATGTTACTTTTAGATGTTATAAACTAAACAACCTAAAATAATGAGTTCCCAACTGCATATTACCAACGGGGATAATTTTACCCAAAAGTTAAAAACACTAAAACTTAAGGGCGATATAATTACCTGGCGGGAAATGCTTTGTGAGGGAAAAACAGAAACCAATGTAGGCAGTGAATCCTTTTGGAAAACACGTTTTGATTTTCTTCATAAAAATTATAAGGTTAGTAAATCCTGGTTTGTAGAAAAAACACTGAAAGAATATCGTTCACTATGTAATCATAAGCAGCAGGATCAGATAGTACTTTGGTTTGAGTATGACCTGTTTTGCCAGATAAACATGCTTGCGGTATTGAGCTGGCTGAAGAAACATCGGCGATATGCAGAAATTTATTTGGTATGCAGCGGTGATGAAGATGAGACAAGTCGTTTATACGAACTTAGCGACTTAAGTGATGAGCAACTACTGAATTCTTACGAGAACAAAATAAAACTTTCCCAGAACGATATAGAATATGCAGATTATGTCTGGCAATTGTATTGCAGCGATAACCCCATACGTCTTGAAAATTTAATAGATTTTGAAAATTATCAATTTAATTATCTTTCTGATGCCATTAAAGTTCACCTAAGGCGGTTTCCTTCCATAAAAAATGGCTTAAACGAATTGGAGAATCGGGTATTGGAATATTCCATTCGTCAAAAACCAAAATCTAAAAAAGAACTTTTAAATAGCCTGATTGAAAATCAGGGGTTTTATGGTTTTGGGGATACCCAGTATGAGCGTGTGATAGCTAATCTACGTCCTCTTTTTTCTTCTTTCAATCCTGTGCGGTTGACGACAAAGGGAAAACAAATCCTTGATGGAAAAACAAATTATTATTCTCAAATAAGAGACAACGATGATTACCTTGGAGGTGCTTTAAAATATAATTTCTTATACAATACTGAGTCCGACAGAATTTTAAAACTGTAGTATGCAATTGAGTGCATCCGAACTCATCCTAAATGCTGATTCCAGCATCTACCACCTTAACGTACTACCTGAAGACCTGGCTCACACTGTTATCGTTGTTGGCGATCAGAATAGGGTTCCCCTGGTTTCAAAGTACTTCGATACACTTGAATTAGAAAAGGGAAAAAGGGAATTTATAACCCACACGGGCACTCTTAACGGAATGCGAATTTCAGTAGTATCCACAGGCATAGGCACAGATAATATTGACATTGTCATGAATGAGCTTGATGCCCTGGTAAATATTGATTTTAAAACACGGGCTATAAAGGAAAACAAAACAAGTCTGGATATAATCCGGATTGGCACATCCGGCGGGATTCAACCAGATATTGAATTAGATTCGTTCGTGTTAAGCGAATATGCTATTGGTTTTGACAATGTGCTTCATTTCTACGAAAGCGAACATATTCAATACCCGGAAATGCAACTTGCCTTTATTGATCATACAGACTGGTCCGTCTATAAGTCTATACCCTATGTGGTTGAATCAGACCTCCAATTAACAGAAAAACTTAGATCGGGTAGGGTAATTTTAGGCTTTACGGGGACCAACACGGGATTCTATGGACCACAAGGTAGAAGATTGCGTTTATTATTAGAGGATAATGACTTAAACTCCAAAATTAGTTCTTTTGAATACCAGGGAAGGAAAATTACTAATATGGAAATGGAAACATCTGCCATTTATGGGCTTGCTAAATTAATGGGGCACAGAGCTGCATCGATGAATTGCATATTGGCAAACAGAATTACCGGAGAATTTTCCAAAGACCCCGCTAAAACAATTGACGCCCTGATTAGGTATACTTTAGAAAAACTTACATCCTAATGAAAACTGTAAAGATTATAGGAGTCCCTGAGCACTTTAACTTTCCCTGGTTACTGGCAATGGAAGAAGGGGCTTTTAAAGCAAGGGGGATTGAGCTAAAATGGATAGATGTTCCTGAAGGTACCGGAAAAATGAATAAAATGTTGGAGCTTGGAGAGGCAGAATTAGCAATAATCCTTACAGAAGGAATTGTGAAAAGCATCACCGAAGGCAATCCTGTAAAAATAGTACAGGAGTATATTGCCACACCTCTTCATTGGGGCATACATGTTGCGGCAAACAGCAAATACCAGGCTATAGCTGATCTTGAAAATACAACCGTTGCAATTAGCAGGTTTGGCAGTGGGAGCCACCTGATGTCATTTGTTAATGCAAACAATCACGGATGGAGCAGATCTTCACTAAAATTTGAATTAGTTCATACACTGGACGGAGCTATAAAGGCCCTGAACTCCGGCAAGGCTGATTATTTTATGTGGGAACACTTTACAACAAAACCCATTGTTGACGCCGGAATCTTTAGAAGATTAGGAGATTGCCCTACCCCATGGCCCTGCTTTGTCATAGCTGCGAATAATTCATTTCTTACTGAAAATAAAAATATTCTTGACCATATTTTGGAAGTTATTAATATGTACACATCGGAATTTAAACTAATTCCGAGTATTGACAGAACTATATCCAATAAGTACGGTCAATTATTGGAAGACGTTCGGGAATGGCTAAGTATGACCGAATGGAGTCAATCACAACTCGATGTTCAAACACTCCAAAACGTGCAGGAAAGCCTTTTAGAGTTAGGCCTGATCACCCAGAGACTTAGCAGTGATGAGTTGCTTACCAGTTAATTGGAGTTTTACCCATTTTTACCAATAATTCGTTTGTTTTACTGAAATGCCTGTTTCCAAACCACAAACCTCTGTTAGCGCTTAATGGAGAAGGATGTCCGGAGGTCAGAATGTGATGCTTTGAAGTATCTATCAATGAAATCTTTTTTTTGGCAAATCCACCCCACAGCAAAAATACAAGCCCTTCCTTTTCCGTTGAAAGCTTCCGTATTACAGCATCGGTAAAGACTTCCCAGCCCATATTCTGATGACTCCCAGCACTATGTGCCCTCACGGTAAGTGTAGCGTTCAGTAGCAACACGCCCTGGTCTGCCCAATGTTCAAGGTTACCACTTTTTGGGATGGATTTTCCAACGTCCGCTTCTATTTCCTTAAATATATTTATTAAAGATGGTGGAAGTGGAATTCCATCTTTTACGGAAAAACAGAGTCCATTAGCCTGGTTAGGTCCATGATATGGATCCTGACCTATAATAACAACTTTGGTTTCTTCAAAATTTGAGTGATCAAATGCAGCAAAAATTTTATTTCCCAAAGGGAAACAGGTTGATATGGCATATTCATTTCTGACGAACCGGGTAAGGGTATCAAAATAAGGCTTTTGAAATTCAGATTGCAGCTTAATGCGCCAGCTTGGATGGATAGAAACGTTCATTTAATACAGTACTAACTATTAGCACTAAAATTAAAGCAATAATGGGCACTTTACCAAATGTTAGTAGCTGTTCCGGAATTCTTTTAACACTACCTGGATGAAAAGGATTCCGTTTGCTGCAATAGTATTATCTGGTTTTTCGACTGACGGGACTTTAAGGCTTCTATATATGCCCCTAGTTTTTTTGTCTTATATTTAGAGTAAGCCATCGTTGCCCATTCCATGGCATCTGCCAGACGTTTGTTGCGCTCATTCAGGACAGCCAGGTTATAACAGGCTTTGCCGCTAATTTTAGAATCTGGATTTTCTGCTTCCTTTTTCCAAAGGTCCTCTGCAGCATCCCAATCCCCGGTTAACGTAAAGACCTCGGCCTGTTCAAAGCCAGGTGTACCCCGAACATAATAGTCTCTGGTAACACTGTGCTCATAGGGATGTAATCTGGAGCCGTAGGAACTCCCGGTATTTTTCCCCTGTTCTAATATGCTTTCCGTCCTGCCCTCTATTGCTTGTAAGGCTTCATATGGGCGAAGCCCCTTTGCAGTTGAAACAATCTGATTGTTAAACGTAAATTCATCGATAAGAAGTTTACTTGATGAGTCATATATTCGCCATCCGTTTTCAATTAAAGTTTCAAGGGTAATCTGTTGAGCCGAAACCTTCGTTTTTATACGCACTAAATTTGGTTGTTCCATCGTGGTTTTCTTCAAGAATACTCTCGTATCCGACTCATAATAAGCCATGGAAAAAATAGCATCTACACTATATTCCCTGCACAATGATTCAACGGTGTCCCAATTAAGATAATTTCCATAATTTTGAAGATCTTCCCCATTTTGGACTATGTCTTCGAGTAATATTATGGTGTCAAATCGCTTATCGCTGGAAAGCTCATCAAATAATCCAGTAATTGCAGCATCCTTTGCTTTTAGGGCAAGCTGTTGGTTCTCTCGGGAAATAAGCAGGTTTAGTCCGGTTCGTTCGTTATCCTCTTTTACATGCACCTCTCCACCAATGATCCCCACTCTTTTAATATTGCGCGAAAGGGTAACCGGAGCGGGCTCCATAGTTGATATCTCTATATTCCTGGTAGCATTGCAGCTCACTATAGTTACTAGTGAAATAAGGAAAAAAGTTGTAAAGTAATATTTTCTCATAAAAAATTTTATGCTAAGCACAAGACGCAAACGGTCATTCTATAGTTACTAAACACCTATTTATAGGGGATTATTGCCTTTAATGATAAAATCAACACCGTTTTTCCAGGTATTCTTTTGCTGATAAATTGGTTTTCATAAGGACTTATACTCATTGTTTTGTAGAATTTTCAAAATCGCCCCTATTCCATACCTTTGCCATCTGCAATTCATAGCAATGCAAATGATAGATAAAAAAACCTTAGAGGATTTAGAGTTCCCGCTGGTATTACAGCAACTCAAAGAAAGATGCAGTACTGAACTGGGAAAGGTAAATGCGACAGCCCTTGAACCAATCTCCAACAGAGCAGAGCTATTAAATACACTAGGGAAAACTTCTGAATACCTGGCTTCATTTAGCAATGATAATCGAATTCCCAATCACGGATTTGAAACTATAAATGTTGAATTACAACTACTTAAAATAGAAAATACAACTTTGGAAATTGCAGGTTTTCGAAGGATTGGCATTATATGTACTTCGGTAGCTGCACACAAAAAATTCTTTAAAAAGTTTAAGGATTATTATCCTTTAATATTTGCACAAACAGAAAATATTGAAGCCAATACCGACATAACTACTAATATTGATCTGGTTATTGATCGTTTTGGAGAGATCAAAGACAATGCTTCTGAAGCATTGAAAACCATCCGCAACCAAATAAACCAGGTTAAGGGTAAAATCAATCAAAGTTTTAATACCGCTTTGAATAACTGCCAGGCGGCCGATTTCCTGGACGAAATCCGTGAATCAGTGGTAGAAAACCGCCGTGTGTTGGCAGTTAAGGCAATGTACAGGAGAAAGGTAAAGGGTACTGTAATGGGTACTTCCAAAACCGGGAGCATCGTATATATAGAACCTGAAGCTTCCTTAAAATTCAGCAGGGAACTCAATAATCTTGAATTTGATGAAAAAGAGGAAGTTCAACGGATTCTTAATCAATTGACAAACCAGATCAGACCCTATGAATACCTTCTGCATGACTATCAGTTGTTCCTGATACAAATGGATATTACAGCGGCCAAAGCCAAATACGCAGATGAAATGAATGCTGTTTTGCCCGAAATAAACAATGTTAACAGGCTTTATCTGAGGGATGCTTACCACCCCTTGCTTTTTATATCCAATAAAAGAAGCAGGCAAAAAACATGGCCACAGACCATAGAGTTACATCCAGAGAATAGAATCATCGTAATTTCCGGACCCAATGCAGGAGGAAAGAGCATTACACTAAAAACAATAGGCCTGCTGCAGTTAATGTTGCAAAGCGGACTCCTGATACCCGTTCATGAGCGAAGTTCCATTTGTCTCTTTAAAAATATTCTTACTGATATTGGAGATAATCAATCTATTGAGAATCATTTGAGTACATACAGTTACAGACTTAAGAACATGAATAAGTTTCTTAAGAAATGTAATAAGGATACGCTCTTTCTTATTGATGAATTTGGCACCGGAAGTGATCCTGAATTAGGCGGGGCCCTTGCCGAGGCTTTTTTAGAAGTTTTCTACGAAAGAGAGGCTTTTGGTGTAATTACCACCCATTATTCAAATCTAAAGGCTTTGGCAGATGAATTACCACATATTACAAATGCCAATATGTTGTTCAACTCCAAAACTCTGGAACCCACCTTTCAACTCGAACTAGGACAGCCCGGAAGTTCTTTTACTTTTGAAGTAGCCCAGAAAAATGGTATCCCCTACAATTTAATCAATAAAGCCAAGAAGAAGGTGGAACGTGGCAAATTACGTTTTGATGCAACCATAGCCAAAATGCAAAAAGAACGCAATAAAATGGCTCAAACAGGTTCGAGGCTGCAGGAAGAAGAATCAAAGGCCCGGGATGAGGCAATGAGGCTGGAAAAACTAAATGCAAAAGTAAAATCGAAGTTGGAGAATTACCAGGAATTGTATGACCATGACCAAAGAATGATCTATTTGGGTAATAAGGTAAATACCGCAGCTGAAAAATATTTTCTTGATAAAAAGAAACGAATTCTGGTCTCTGAACTATTGCGTATAGTGGAAACTGAAAATAGCAAGCGAAAGAAGAAATCTGCCGACCAGGCCAAAATAGAACGGCAAAAAAAGATTGAAACAGCAGAGGAAGTAAAAAAAGAAGTAAAAGTAATTCGGGAGAAAAAGAAAATTGACAACAGAAAGGCCGAATTAAAGAAAAAAAACAAACCGAGACCAGTATTTAAAATTGGTGACCGGGTACGAATGCATGATGGCCGGGCTATAGGAAGTATAGATAAACTTGAGAAAAATAAGGCGGTAGTTAATTATGGTATGTTTACGACCAATGTGAGTACGGACCAACTGGAATTGGTTGAAGGAAAAAAATAAAAGGGTTTGAATTTCCTTCTTAGTGGCTTATTGCTAATGTTTTCAAGAATTTGAATTGTATTTTTGCACTATGAAAATACCGGAAGGCAAACAACTAGTTTTTTTTGATGGCGTATGTAATCTTTGCAACGGTTCCATTCAATATATTATTAAACATGACAAAAAGGATCTCTTTCGTTATGCCCCATTACAAGGTGAAATCGGTCAGAAATTCATTAAAGATCGAAAAATAGATACATCTAAGGTGGATTCCATAATCCTTTATGAGCCTAATATTGCCTACTATACTAAGTCTACAGCAGTTTTAAAAATAGGGAAAACCTTTGGAGGTGGTTTTAAATTACTTGGGGTCTTTGCATTGATCCCCGGGCCGGTAAGGGACTGGTTCTATGACCTCATAGCAAAAAACAGGTATAAATGGTTTGGAAAACAAAATGAATGTATGATCCCTACTGCGGAACTGAAAGCAAAATTTATTGATTGACAATTGCTAAGGCAGAAAAAAACAACCCAAAGCCCAAAGTATATTGATTAACTTTATTAATTATTTTTATCCTTCTCGTACAAGTCATCCCACTCTTTTACATGGGGTTTCCCTAGTTTACCTACAGATTTGGCAACTACCATCGCAACGGTAGCATCTCCCGTAATATTTATAATAGTCCGGCACATATCCAATGGCCGGTCTACTGCAAAAATAAGTGCCAGCCCAATAGCCAGTTTATCTGATGGAAAACCAATGGATTCCAAAACAATTACAAGCATCACCATTCCCGCTCCGGGCACTGCAGCAGAACCAATAGATGCGAGCAAAGCGGTAAGGACAATGGTCAGTTGACCGCTCAGTGTAAGATCAAAACCAAGGGCCTGAGCTATAAAAACAGCCGCAACACCCTGATATAAACTGGTGCCATCCATATTGATAGTGGCTCCTACAGGTAATACAAAGCTGGAAACCTCTTTATCCACCCCAATATGTTCCTCCACCCTTTCCATGGTCACCGGCAGTGTAGCTGCACTCGAACTTGTGGAAAAGGCCAATAACTGAGCCGGACTTATCTCTTTGAGAAACCAGAAAGGGTTTTTCTTGGTATATGTTGCCACCACAATACAGTAAAAAACGATCATTAAAAAAAGCCCTAAAACAACTACACCTGCATATTTCAATAATGCCAGTAATAGATCGGGGTCTCCGGATGATACCACAACATTGGCCAATAACGCAAAAACCGCAACCGGTGCAGTTAGCATAATTAAATCTACCATTTTAAGCACCACATCATTCAGGGAATCAAAGAACTTTTTGAGTGGCTTTGATCTTTTTTCGCCAATTAACAGCATCGATATCCCAAGGAATATGGTAAAAAATATGACCTGAAGCATCAAACTATTATCACTTAGGGCCCCAAATGCATTATCGGGTACCATATCCTGTAAAAATTGCAGAGGTCCTCCTTCCTTTTGCCTTGTTGCCTCTTCGATTTTAGAGGTCACCCCACTGTCTGAGGCATAGGTCTCTGTTAGTTTGGTAATTGTTTCCGTTGAAATGCCTTCACCCGGCTTGATAATATTTACCAATACCAGCCCTATGGTTATCGCAATTATTGTGGTAGTTATATAGATACCCATTGTTCTAAGGCCTATATTCCTGAATTTTGATATGTCCTTTAAATCAGAAATCCCCTTTATTAAGGAGGCAAGAATAAGAGGAATTGCAATAAGTTTTAGTAGTTTAACGAAAATAGTACCGAAAGGATTGATCCAGTCCTGGACAAAGTCACGACCCCATTCGATATAGGTCATTCCAAAACCAAAAACAATTCCCAAGATCATCCCTATCAGGATTTGCCAATGCAACTCCAGTTTCCTCATAAAAAAATATTTAGTTTAGTAAGATAGTATTTTGACGCTAAAGCCCCTAAAAAAGCATGTTTATAATTTGATGGTCCTGTTAAGAAGAGTGAAATCCGCTAATACTAATGCTGCCATTGCTTCTACTATTGGTACTGCTCTTGGTACAACACAGGGATCATGCCTGCCTTTGCCTTGTGTTTTAACCATGTTTCCATCTTTGTCAATCGTTTCATAAGGCTGAATGATCGTAGCCACCGGCTTAAAGGCAACGTTAAAATAGATGTCCATACCATTGCTGATACCTCCCTGAATGCCTCCACTGTTATTGGTAATTGTACTGCCATCAGCTTTGAACTGATCATTATGAACACTTCCTTTCATCTTTACACCTTCAAAACCACTACCGTATTCAAATCCTTTAACCGCGTTAATGGATAACATTGCTTTGCCCAGATCTGCATGAAGCTTATCAAAAACAGGTTCCCCCAAGCCTACAGGAACATTTTTTATTATACAACTTATAATCCCGCCTACGGTATCGCCTTCTTTCCGAATTTCTTTGATATATTTTTCCATCCTCGCAGCGGTGTCAGGGTCCGGACAGCGCACTGCATTATTTTCAGTTAATTTTAAATCCAATTTTGAATGATCCTTATCAAGTCGAAGAGAACCAACCTGTGAGACGAAAGCATTTATACTAATGCCGTGTAAAAATTGTTTTGCAATAGCCCCTGCAACAACACGACTGGCCGTTTCGCGGGCAGAACTTCTTCCCCCTCCCCTATAGTCTCTAAAACCATACTTTTTATCATATACATAATCCGCATGGGACGGTCTATAGGAGTCCTTTATGTGCGAATAGTCATTTGACTTCTGATTTGTATTATGAATAGCAAAACCTATTGGAGTTCCGGTAGTTCGACCTTCAAAAATACCGGAATAAAAAACCACGGTGTCCGGTTCTTTACGCTGGGTGACTATTGCCGATTGTCCAGGTTTTCTCCTGTCTAATTCATATTGGACAGCATCCAGATCGAGTGTAATTCCCGATGGGCACCCATCTAAAACACCCCCAATTGCCATACCGTGCGATTCTCCAAAAGTAGTGAGCTTAAAAAGTGTTCCAAACGTATTTCCGGCCATAAATAATTGTCTTTCTGGTATACAATTAAGAGGATCAACTCCCTTTTACAGAAGTCAAAGATAGATTTTATATGATGGGAAACCAAAAACGGCCTGCCACTTAATATTCAGTTAACAAATGACTTCATATTCATGACAAATTTAACCTAGAATATATCTAATATTCACTCCGGCTTAAAATGAGATCATGTTAATAGGTCTAATTTTGCAGTAAAAATAAATCCCCATTATTTGAAAAAGCGGAATATCGATTTAGTAGTCATATCAGATGTCCATCTGGGCACTTTAGATTGCCATGCAGAAGAATTAATGGCTTATCTGAGCAGTATAAACCCAAAAAAATTAATTCTTAATGGCGATATAATTGATATTTGGCAATTTAACAAGCATTACTTCCCTCCTTCTCATTTAAGGATTCTAAAAAAGATTATAAGTATGGCGTCAAATGGCACCGAGGTAATATATATTACCGGGAATCATGATGGGATGATACGCAAGTTTGGCAAAACATTAATTGGGAGTATTAGTATCCGAGACAAACTAATTTTAGAGCTGGATGGCAAAAAAGCCTGGTTTTTTCATGGAGACGTATTTGATGTTTCCATCCAGCACATAAAATGGTTCTCAAAACTGGGAAGTCCCGGATTTAAAATGTTACTCCAAATAAACAGAATTATAAACTGGCGCTTATCAAAATTGGGAAAGGAAAAATATTCACTTGCGGAGAAAATAAAAAAAAGCGGAAAAAGCGCTGGAAAATATATTGAAAATTTTGAACGAATGGCTTCGGGAATTGCTATAGACAAGGGCTACGACTACGTGGTCTGCGGTCATATTCACCGGCCCAAAAAGGAAATCCTTGAAACCCGGAACGGAAAATGTACCTATCTGAATTCCGGGGATTGGGTTGAACACCTAAGCGCCCTGGAATATTCTTTCAAGCGATGGAAAATCTATAATTACAGCCACGATAAGCTTTCTCCCTTTTTTGCAGATGAAGAATTAAAGTCAATGGATCTAACGGAGCTAATTAGCGCTTTGGAGTTGAACAGAACCTCAAAACAAAATCGCAAGGAAACGGAAGAAGAATCAATTGATGTTTAGTGCATTTTTTAAAATTGTTATCGGATGAAGGGCCTGCCTTTGTGTACCATCCAAAATCTGATGCCTGCAACTGGTGCCGTTTGCAGCAATAATGACATCTTCACCAGATTTTCGAATAGAAGGGAAAAGTTTTAACTCCCCAATTTGCATACTTGTTTTATAATGCTCCTTTTCATAGCCAAAAGATCCGGCCATACCACAGCAGCCGGAAGCAATAATGCTTACTTTATAGTTTTCAGGGAGGTTTAGGACATCAAAAGTCACCTTTTGATCAGACAATGCCTTTTGATGACAGTGATTGTGAATTTTTATGGTTGCAGCCGACTTTGTAAATTGTTCCTTACATATATTTCCAATTTTTATTTCATTTGACAGGAATTCCTCAATAAGATAGGACTTTGAAGCAATGGCTTCCACTTTTTCCGCATCAAAATGAAACCTTTTATATTCATCCCTGAAGGTCAGGATGGCGGAAGGTTCTATTCCAAGAATGGGAATACCCCTTTGTGCGTATTCAAATAATTTCGAAATGTTTTTTTCTGCCAGATTTTTTGCCTCATTCAAAAACCCTTTTGAAATAAATGTTCGCCCGCTTTCTGCCTGAAATAGAGTTAACTTATACCCTAGCCTACTTAGCAGGTCAATGGCATCTAAACCAATATTGGCATCCAGATAACGGGTAAATTCATCAATAAACAGAATAACCTCTTTTTTATTATCTGATTGATTATAAGTGCTTTGAAGGTACTTATTGAAATTAATATTTGAAACTTCGGGCAAGGTCCTTTCAGAAGAAATCCCGGATAGTTTCTTAATAAAATTCCCCAATACACCCGACTTATAAATACTATTAGTTAATATCGGAGCTACACTTCCCAACGCATTTAACCTGGTATTATAGGCAAATAGTTTATTCCTGAATTTATATCCGTTGGTCTCCTGGTATTGATATAAAAACTCAGACTTAAGCGTAGCCACATCAACATTGCTGGGGCATTCACTAGCACATGCCTTACAGCTCAAACAGAGGTCGAATACTTCTTTTAATTCATTTGAATCAAAACGATTTACCTTAACAGAATGGGTTAGCACTTCGCGCAGAGCATTTGCCCGCCCCCTGGTAGTATCTTTTTCATTCTTTGTTGCGTGGTAACTTGGGCACATACCCCCCGAAGCTATATGGGTTTTTCTGCAATCCCCGCTGCCATTACATTTTTCTGCAGCTTTTAAAATCCCTTCACTGTCCGAAAAGTCAAAAATTGTTTGGATATCCGGTTCTTTGCGTTCAATTTCATAACGGAGTGATTCATCCATTGGATAAGCATCCACAATCTTACCGGGATTAAAGATAAAGTCCGGGTCAAAATAGGTTTTTATGCGGGTAAGAAGCTGATAATTATTTTCGCCCAACATCATTGGAATGAATTCTGCCCTGACAATGCCATCGCCGTGTTCCCCGCTAAAGGATCCTCCATATTTCTTGGTAAGTTTAGCTACATCCGTTGTAATTGCCCTGAATAGCTTAACATCATCTTTAAGTTTTAAATTAAGAATTGGTCTTAAATGCAACTCCCCAGCTCCTGCATGTGCGTAATAAACAGCTTCCTGTCCATAGGCTTTCATAATCTGGGTAAATTCTCCAATAAAATCCTTTAAATCATCCAAAGAAACGGCAGTGTCTTCAATACATGCTACAGCCTTTCGGTCTCCTACCATGTTTCCTAAAAGGCCAAGACCTGCTTTTCTCAAAGCTATGGCTTTATTAATATCGTTGTTTCTCAGAATTGGATTGGCATAGCTTAATCCTGAATTCTCAATGGTTTTTAAGAGTTCTTTCAAATTTTGCTCAAGACCGGCCTGTGTGTTGTCTTTTATTTCCAGCATTAGTAAAGCAGCAGGATCCCCTTCAACAAAGAAACGATTGGACAATTGTTCCCTGTTATTTTTAGTGCAATCCAATATCACTTTATCCATCATTTCACATAAGTGCAAATTATGTTTCATTACGGGAACTACATCTTTCAGGCAATCTTCCAGGGTTTTGTAGTGGGTAACGACCATAGCTGAAATGGGAGGTGGGAGGTCATCTAATTGCAATGTGATTTCCGTGGTAAATGCCAGGGTTCCTTCACTCCCGCAAAGTAATTTGCAAATATTGATTTCATCCTCCGGTCCTCCAAAAAGGCTGCTATGCAATAATTCATCTACAGCATAACCTGTATTTCTTCTATGGATACTGTCTTTAGGAAATTCTTCTTTAATATTTTGTTGTATATTTTTATTTTGTAACTCGTTATATAATTCTCTGTAAATAGTTCCTTCAAGGGTTTTCAAACGAGTTTTATTTCCGTATTCGGCGGATGTGATGGATTCGAAATTTGCTCTGGAACCATCAGAGAGGATTGTTTTTAAAGAAATGACTTTGTCCCT
>Ga0316188_10000376_pt1 | contig 18637 bp, 17 predicted proteins | sample Phiworburrow1_MG_FD_204933 | JGI IMG/M metagenome (GOLD analysis project Ga0316188, IMG submission 204933) | Coastal sediment microbial communities from Maine, United States - Phippsburg worm burrow 1 | ecosystem: Environmental > Aquatic > Marine > Coastal > Sediment | place: USA: Maine... | reverse complement strand
TGAGTCACAGTGTCGCCCTTGGCCCAGGCACGCTGTCGTTGCTGGCGCGGCTGGACAACCTGACCGATCGAGCCTACGCAGGCGCGGTGATCGTCAATGAATCTAACGGCCGCTATTTCGAAACCGCAGCCGGTCGCAACGCGCTGCTGTCCGTGCGCTGGCAGGCGCCCTTCTGAGGCGCAGCACTGACCGAGTGCTCATTGCCGGCAGCACATGCCGGCAAGGCAAGGCGTGCGCCCTGCCAAAGCAGTGCGTGAATACCTGGGCCGGGTCTCGTTGGCAATGTGCTGGTGGAAGGCTTGTCTTGGCAGCGTGACAGCAGCCGGTCATGAGCGTCTCCTGATGGCTGCGGGCCGCCCGCGAGAAGACGCTACTCAGTGGCCGCTGCACCTCGCACAGCAGTCATCGAAGCCCCAAAGTCAGGTATGAGGCGCATTGTTGCCGACCAGAGGCGCACAGCGAGCACCGGCAGGCGACCCTTGGGCGACACTCCGCGACACCGATTGTCTGCCCGGAAGCAGACTCTCCGGCCTGTCAACTGGACCCGCCAGGACGTTCAGGCCAATCCCGTGATTCGTCCCTCAGCGAGATCGCTTGTACCCGGATTCACGCTGGCTTCGAATGGCCAAGACAAAGACCGTATCGACGTCTGATACGTAGCGGTACAGCGCTACATAGCCGCGCGACTCCTGTCCGATCACCAGCTCTCTCTTGCCGCCCTTTGCCTTGCGCCCGATAAGCGGGCTATGCGCGAGAACTTGAATGGCTTCGTTGATTTCGGCGATTCGCTCCGACGTGTCCTCGATGCCGTACTTTGCCTGGTGGTCGAAGAAACGGTCGAAGTCGTCGAACACCTCCGGCGCCAACTCGATTCGCGGCATACCGCCTGTCAACGCTTGGAGTTGCGCGCCGCGGGTTTGCGGACCTTGTCTCCCCGCGCTCGCGCCTCGAGATACACCTTGGCGTCATCCCACGGTACGGTCTTGCCCGTGGCCTGCACCTTGGCCCAGCGCTCGTCGGCCAAACGATGAAACTCCTCATCGATCTCAACCTGTTCGACGGTCTGTGCGATGGCATCAAGAATGAACGCGTGCGCCGTCTTGCCTGCAAGATGAGCTGCGGCGGCTATCCGTGCTTTGAGATCTTCCTCGATGCGGATGGTGGTGGTCGACATAGGACACCTCTGAGTCAGTAAACTAAGTGTAGCACATACGTGCTACTCCGAGGTTGGCGAGCGTGAGCGCGACGCACAGCCGAGAACCGGTCCGTCCCGAGCGACGGCTCATGGCCGACAGTGTGAGTACGCGGAGGCGCCGGGAAGCCGACCTTGGCCGACAAAGGCCCAACCGTCGAGCGGCGGCTTACTGGCTTGGCTGCGAAGTGGCACTCTCGGCCACAAGCAGGCGTTGGTGAACAGCGGCTTTACGGCATCCCAATCTGGGCGAACGAAGCCCTCCGGCGCGCTCGGTCGCGGCCCACCCTCGGGAAGCTAGAACCGGCCCGTTATCCCCTTGCGCTGATGCCTAACGCGGCCGTATGCAAAGTCGAATACGCCAGCGCGAGGTGACATGTACCCACCGACCGACAAGTGGTCCGGTGTTGCCGTTGCTCAATGCGCACCGTCCTGCAAGTAGCAAGATTCCTTAATGTCAGTGCTTTTGAAGTGGAGGGCGCTCACGTTGCTGCTGGTGGGTTGTGCGTCAGCACCCCTGGCGGGTCAAAGGGATTGGCTCGATTTTCTCAGCCCTGGCATGACCACGCGGCAGTTGGTGACAGAGCGGCTGGGCAGCCCGGATGCGGTCTACGAAGGAGGCCGAATCGTTGCCTACTGGATCGCCGCAGATGAGGGTGGCTACTACAAGCCTCGCCAAGGTAGGCCGCCGCAATACAGCCTCATCGTCGTGTTTCGCGGCGGCGACGTGCTCGACCGGCATTCGTTGGTGAAAGTGGGCGGGGACTAGCCGCCATGGTCCACCTGCCAGCACTGCGCATCCGAGCGGCCGCCGGCCTGCTCACTGCCACATTGCTGCTGGGATGTGTGATTCCCATTCCGGTCCCAGCGCGTTACCACTACAGCTCTCGCCAGAACATGAGCCAGGGTGTTCCCGAGTTCATCGTGCAAGGCAAGACAACGCGGGAAGAAGTTCTTCTTGCCCTTGGCCAAGCAGATGGTGCTGCCCTGGACGAGAGCTGGCTCTGTTACGGCTGCGCCTATGGCAAAGGCGGCGTGGTCGCATTCATCTATCCGGTTCCTGCGGCGCCTACCTTCGAGTCGGTCGAGTACACGCGCTTGGTGGTCTATTTCGATGTATCTGGCGTCGTTGAGCGCACGCAGTTCGAAAAGCGGACCTGTGGAGAGGTCGGCGCCAGTACGGAAGGGCGGGAGATCAAACCTCGACCGTGCATCGACGTTACAGGAAAGGACCTCCCGCTGGTCCGTGACAAACGGCGAATGCCGGAGTAGTTGATCGGGCTTCCGTGCCTACAGTGAAATGTCGAGAGCACCCGTAAATATCGGCTTCAATTGGCGCCTGCTTCGGCTGGGGTTGGTGATTCCGCTCATCGCCTGCGTCCAGGTGAGCGTAGTCTCGGACTTGCCCGCCAGGGCGCCAAGTACGCTTCCCATCGATGTGCAGGTCGAAGAGTGTGTCGACCGCACCGAAACACGCAGCCGCGATCTGGCTCTCGACGCAACCGAGGCATTCCGAAAGGCGCTCCGCGCATCGAAAGAGTTCGCCATCAAGAACGAGGCGCGCTTCCGACTTGCCTGCGACGTTTCCGGCTTCGTCGAGGGCAGCGCCGTCGAGCGCTGGATCATGCCGGGTTCGGGCGCAACCGTTGGCCAGGTTTCAGTCATGCTCACCGATACGAGCACGGAAGAAATCATGATCATCGCGCGCGGAAACGCGACGGTTTCGGCAGGAGGCTTGTACACGATTGGTGCTGATACGTACATCTTGGCCTCTGCCGTCGATGACGTCGTCCGTCAATTGCGCGCATGGGCGGCCAGCGGAACGCCGGATTCCATCAACCCGCCTGGGAACACTATCGAAAGGAGGTAGCGACCATGAAGAGTCTTCTCTTGGTCAAGCGGTACAGCGGGCTGGCACTGGCAATGCTTCTGGCCTTGCCGGCGCCGCCAGGCTTCGCACAGGTCGCGAAGGGAACAGGCACATTTCCGAATGCGATGGCGATCGACGCGCAGCTCAAGCGCGGCGTGTCCACGAAGACGGACGTGCAGCGCGTCCTTGGTGTGCCCAATGGCAGCGGCGGTGCTCTCCTGCCTGGCTACGGTGAGCGAAGTGAACAGGTCGATCGGTATCAACTTTGGTATTACGAAGACATCGAGGTGACCGAATTGAAAGGCGAGGGTGATGTCCTAAACATGAAGCTGCGCCAGCAGATTCTGGCGGTCTTCTTCAAGGGTGAGGTATTCCATGGCTACTTCTGGACCAGCAACAGTGGCACAGCCCAGGCTCGCTAGCAGTTCCCGCGAGGAGATCTTGGGCAGGGTCTACAGAGCTATTGGCGTCGTCGCTGTAAGCGTTCTTGCAGGTGCGACGCTTGTCGGATGTTCTACTTCCGCGACGAAGATGGGAAGGCCGCCGGCCGTTGATCGACTGGGCGAGTTGAAGGTCGGCCTTTCAACGTCGAAGGATGTCGTCGCTGTTCTCGGAGAGCCGCAGGGCCGGGGTGCGACGCGCTCGCCAAGCTTCGGCCTGAAGGATAGTTGGCTCTATGAGAGTGCCGAGGTCGAAGGAACCACGGCGCGCATGCGAATGCTGATGATCTTTCTGGACAAGGATACCGGCGTCTATCAGGGACACATGTGGATGGCGTCGGGAATGCTCTTTGGCCAGACGAAGTAGCAGGAGGCGACTATGTGGTCAATGCTCAACGTCCTTCGCACCCCCGGTATTCGCGCATCCGCCAAAGCCATCGGACTGGTTCTCGTGACGCTAACCATCGGTGCCTGCGGGACAATCGAAATACAGGCGGGCAACAGGTTCAATCCGGCCCTCCTCGAACAATCGCTGCGAGCCGGGGTCTCCACGCAGGATGAAGTACAGGCGGTTCTGGGTCAACCATACGGCCGCGGTCGAGCTCTCATGCCATTTCACGAGGCAGAACGAACCGTTTGGACCTACTTTTACGAGCGCGGAAGCATAGACATGTCTTCCTCCCAGATGACGGATCGCCGTATCTACCTCTTTGTCTTCATGGCTGATGACCGGCTCGACGGGTACATGTGGTTCGCGAGCGAGATGCGCTAGGCATATTCGTCGCTGACAAGTCAGTTATCAGCGCTTTGACGAATCAGCGTGCGACGCTGCTTGCAGCGGACTGAGGTGCAGGCGCCAGCTTCGCTGCCTGGTCGACCCAGCCTCCGCCCATGGCCTTGTAGACGGCGATCAGCTGGGTATACGAATCAATCCGCGTACGCACCGCCACCAGTTCGGCGGCGAACAGCTCGTTCTCCGCGAACAGCACCTCGAGGTAGTCGGCGTAGCCGTTGTCGAACTTGCGCTTCGCCAATCGGGCGAACTCGCGCAACGCAGCCACGCGCTTGGCCTGCGCACCCGACTCCTCGCGCTTCTTGGCCGTGCCCACCAGGGCATCGTTGGTTTCGACGAACGCATTAAGCACCACCTGCTGGTAGGTGGCTACTGCCTCGCGCTGTACCGCTTCGGCGCTTTGCACCTGTCCTTCGATGGCGCCAAAGGTAAACAGCGGCCCCGCCAATCCAGCCGCCAGGCCCCAGGTCGCCGCGGCACTGCCGAGAAAGTCGCCCAGCGCAGCGCTGCTCAGGCCGAGCACGCCGGTCAGCGAGATCGTCGGGTAGTACAGCGACTGCGCGACACCAACATTGGCGTTGGCGGCGACCAGCAGTTGCTCGGCCTGCAGGATGTCCGGGCGACGCTCAAGCAACGATGACGGCAATGCGGCGGGTACCTCCGGTGTGGCAAACCCATCGATCGTCTTGCCGCGCGCAATCGGCCCCGGATTGCGGCCGATCAGCGTGGAAATCAGATTCTCTTGCGCCGCCACCTGCTGTTCCAGCGCCGGTATCGCCGCCAGCGCCTGCTGGTACTGCGACTCGACCTGCTGCACCTGCACCTGCGAGACCACGCCGCCCTTGAAGCGCTTGTCGAAGATCTCCTTCGTGCCTGCGAAATTCTTGGCCGTGGCCTTGGCAATTTCGAGTTGCTGGTCCAGGCCGCGCAGCGTCACGTAGCTTGCGGCCACCGCACTGGTCAACGACAGCACCACGCCGCGCCGGCCCTGTTCGCTGGCGTAGACCTGTGCCTGCACCGCTTCGCTCTGGCGTTGCACACGGCCGAACAGGTCGAGCTGCCAGCTGGCCGACAACGCGGCGTTGTACAGCTGGAAATACGGATCGCCGCCCGGCGGCAGGGCCGGCACGCCAACCTTGCTGGAGCGGTTGCTGCTGGCGTCGGCCCCATAGCCGATCTGCGGATAGAACTGCGAGCGCGTGGTGCTGAGCTGACCTGTGAACTGATCGATGCGCGCCGCTGCGATGCGCAGGTCGGGGTTGTTGCGCAGCGCCTGCTCGATCAGGCCGTCGAGCACCGGGTCGCCGAACTGCTTCCACCATTCGGTGTTGGCAACCTCGGCCGACTGTTCGTAGTCGATGCGCCATTGCGGCGGCGCGTCGGTTGTGGGGCGCTGATAGTCGGGCCCGACCACGGTGCATGCCGACAGCGCGGCGGCGAGCAGGATCAGTGCAGGTGTCTTGCGCATCTCAGTGGCCATCCACGGCCGCGGCCTTCTTGCCCGAAACCTTCTGGCTGGCGGTTTCCAGCAACCAGAAGAAGAACGGCGCGAAGAAGATGGCGATGAAGGTCGATGCCAGGATGCCGCCGATGACCCCTGTGCCGATCGAACGCAGACTGTTGGCGCCCGGGCCGCTGGCCAGTGCCAGCGGCACGCAGCCCAGGCCGAAGGCCAGGGAGGTCATGACGATGGCGCGCAGTCGCGCGCGCGACGCCTCCAATGCCGCCTGCAGCACCGGCATGCCGGCATGCACGTGTTCGATGGCCACCTCGCAGATCAGGATCGCATTCTTCGCCGACAAGCCGACCAGCGTGATCAGCCCGACCTGGAAGTACACGTCGTTCTCGAGCCCGGTCGCCCAGGTCAATGTCAATGCGCCGAGGATCGCCACCGGCACCGTCAACAACACCGCCAGCGGCAAGGTCCACTTTTCGAACTGGGCCGCGAGAAGCAGGAAGACCACGATCAGGCCCGCGACGAATGCGATCGCCGAAGTCCCACCGGCGCTCTTTTCCTGCAGTGCCTGGCCGGCCCAAGCGAAAGCGAAGTCTGCTGGCAGCGTTTCGCGCGCGACAGCCTCCATCGTGGCGAGCGCCTGCCCAGAACTGTAGCCGGCGGCGGGATTGCCGGTAACCTTCACGGCCGGGAAACCGTTGAAGCGTTCCAGCAGTTTCGGGGCCGCCACATAGCGCACGGTGATCAGCGCAGACAGTGGCACCATCTTGCCGAAGCGAGAACGCACGAACACCTTGTCGAAGTCGCGCGGGTCGGCGCGATACTCCGCGTCCGCCTGCAGCATCACCCACCACACGCGGCTGGACTGGCTGAACTGACCCGCGATCGTCGAGCCGAAGTACGCCTGCATCGTCTGGAAGGCTTCTTGCACCGACACGCCCAGCACCTCGGCGCGACTGCGGTCGAGGTCGACGAACAGTTGCTGCGTGGACGGCCGGAAGGTGGTCGACACGCCCGCAAGTTCCGGGCGCTGGCGTGCCGCGGCGAGGAACTTGTCCAACGCCTCGGCCGTGGTGCGCGTCTCGCCCGCCCCACGGTTCTGGATGTAGAACTCGAAGCCACCGGTCGTGCCCAGCCCGGGGATCGACGGCGGGTTGACTGCCATCACCCTGCCATCCTTGATCTGCGCGAACTGCTCGTTCAGGCGCGGGATCACCGCAAACACGAGTTGCGACGGATCCGTACGCACGTCGAAGGGCTTCATCGACGGGAACGAGACGGCCGAGTTGTTGCGCACCGTGCCGTCGAGCAGGCTGTACCCGTTGACCATCGCCACGTCCTGAACGGCAGGCTCGCTCGCCAGGATCGTTTCGACCTGGCGCACGATGCCGCCGACGACGCTCTGGCTCGCGGTGTCCGGCGCCTCGATCACCACGAAGAAGTAGCCCTGGTCCTCGGCGGGCACGAAGCTGCCGGGAATGATGCGGAACAGGAACAAGATGCCGGCGATCACCACCCCGAAGGCCAGCAGCGCGATGGGCCATCCCTGGATCATGCGGGCCACACCGCCGACATAGCCTTTCGTCAGCCGCTCGAAAGTGTTCTCGAACCAGCGGAAGAACCCCTTCTTCTCGCCATGATGCGGTCTGATCAGGATCGCAGCCAGCGCCGGCGAGAGCGTGAGCGCCATGATGCCGGAGATGACCACCGAGATCGCGATGGTGATCGCGAACTGCTTGTACAGCGTGCCCGTGACGCCGCTGAGGAAGGCCACCGGCAGGAACACGGCGACCAGAACCAGCACGATCGAGATCAGCGCCCCGGCGATCTCCGTCATCGCCTGCTTGGCAGCCTCCAGCGCCGACAAGCCCTTCTTGGTCATGTTGACCTCGACGTTCTCGACCACGACGATCGCGTCGTCGACCACGAGACCGATGGCCAGGATCATGCCGAAGAGCGTCAGCATGTTGATCGAGAAACCCAGCATGAACATGCCGATGAAGGTGCCGATGATGGACACCGGCACCGCCAGGATCGGGATGATGGTGGCGCGTAGCGACTGCAGGAACAGGAACACCACCAACACGACCAGCAAGACCGCCTCGAAGAAGGTGTGCACCACCTTCTCGATCGAGTTCAACGTGAACAGACTGGTGTCGAGCGTGATCTTGTAGTCCAGCCCGGTCGGGAACTGCCGCTTCAATTCTTCCATGCGGGCCCGCACGGCCCTGGCCGTCTCGACGGCGTTCGTCCCGGGCTGCTGGAAGATGCCGATCGTGGCCGCCGTCTTGCCGTTCATTCGGCTCGCGACCTGGTAGTCGCGCTTGGCGAGTTCAACCCTCGCGACATCGCGCACGCGCACGATCGCCGTCCCTTCCTTGTTGGTGCGGACGATGATGTTGTCGAACTCCTCCGGCTTGGTCAGCAAACCCTGCGTGGTCACCACGAAGGTCTGCTGCACGCCCTCGCGACTGGGCTCCGAGCCGATCTCGCCGATGCCGAAGCTCTGGTTTTGGCTCTGGATCGCCGCCGAGACCTCCTGCACGGTGATGCCGAGCTGGGCCATGCGGTCGGGCCGCAACCACACACGCATCGCGATGTCCGGCAGCCCGAAGACGCTGGAGCGGTTGGCGCCCGGTACGCGTTTGAGTTCCTCGACGACGTAGAGGTTGGCGTAGTTGTCGATGTAGGTCGCGTCGTAGCGATCGTCGGGAGAAAAGATCGATAGCACCATCATGATGCCGGAGGACTGCTTCTCGGCGGTCACGCCCTGCTGCGTGACGACCTGGGGCAACAGCGGCAGCGCCTGGCTGACCCGGTTCTGCACGTTCACCTGGTTGGTGTCCGGGTCGCTTCCGGGCTTGAACACCACGCTGACGAAGACGGCGCCCGAAGACGAGCTGACCGAGTTGAAGTACAGCAGGTTGTCGATGCCGTTGATCTGCGCCTCGAGCGGCGCGGCCACGGTGTTGGCGATGACCTCGGCCGTCGCACCGGGGTAGCGTGCACTGACCTGCACCTGCGGCGGCGCCAGCTCGGGGTATTGCGCGATCGGTGTCACCCACATGGCGACGAGGCCACCGAGCACGATGAGGATCGAGATGACGGACGAAAGGATCGGCCGGTCGATGAAGAAGTGAGTGAACATTGGGGCGACCGGTTACTTCTTCGCCGCGCTGGCGCTTTCCGCGGCGCGTGCTGGACCCGACGCGGACGCACCGGACGGAACGATCTGTACCGGCTGGCCTGGCACCACACCCATCACGCCGTCGACCACCACGCGGTCGCCAGCCGCCAGGCCGGAGACAACCACGATGTCCCTTTCACCCTGATAGTCTCCGACAACCACTGGCCGGAGTTCAGCAACGCCCGCCGCGTTGACCACGTACACCAAGTGCCCCTTCGCGCCCATCTGCACTGCGAGTTGTGGCACGACCACCGCGTTTGGTCGCATGGCACCTTTCAGGAATGCAGTGACGAACATGCCCGGGCGCAGCACGTGCTTTGGGTTGGGCAGTACCGCTCGAACCTGGAAAGAACCCGTATCGCTGCTGAACGACGGGTCGGCGAAATTGATCGATCCCCTGTACGGGTAGATACTGCCGTCGCTGAGCACGATCTCGACCTCGAAAGCCAAGGCTTTCGGCATGACGATTTGCCGACTGGCAATCTCGTTGCGCAACTTGGCCGCCAAGTTCTGCGACACGCTGAAGTTGACCCAGATCGGATCGATTGCGGCGACATAGGTCAGCGTCGCGTCCGCCGACGCGGCGTTCAGGAACGCCCCCTGTCGTTGCACCGCGCGGCTGGCCAATCCGGTGACGGGTGAACGGATCGTCGCGTAGCCCAGGTTCAATTCGGCCTGGGTGACTGTGGCCTGCGCCGCATACACTGCCGCCTTTGCGGCGTCGAAGTCGCCTTGTGCACGGTCCAGATCGGACTGTGACAGCGCGTTCTCCATCGCCAGCGGCTTGACGCGCTTGAGGTTCGCCTCAGCCGTGGTCAGGCGTGCCTGTTGCGCCTGCAATCCGCCTCGCGCCGCTTCGAGTTGGGCCTGGAAGGGCTTGGGGTCGAGTTGGAACAGCAGTTGCCCCTGCTTGACCATTTCGCCTTCCTGGTAGGCGATCTTGTCCAGGAAGCCCGAAACGCGCGCGACGATGTCCACCTGACGCGAACTCTCGGTCTGGGCCACGAATTCCAGCGAAAACGGAATGTCGCGGGTCTGCACCGTGACCACGCTGACCTTCGGGGCGGGACGCGATTCAGGCGCCGCCACCTGCTCCTTGGTGCAAGCCGCCAGTGCCAGGCCGGCCAGGATCGCGCAGGTGAATTTCAGTATTGGCATGGGCTTGGCCTTGAGCGGTGAGACGAGCAATTCAGCCTTCGGGGCGATTCGGGAAGGCCTGAGCGTCAGGGCAACTTCCGATTGGCTTGAGCCAAACGATTATGGCCTGCGCATGACACCGGCTCAGCTTTGTCACGAGCAGCGCCCCGGCGTTGCACAGTGGCCTGGCACGACCTGCCGGCAACGACCTCGGGGTCAATGCGCGTGTCTATCGCCGACAAGTTGTTCGCTTGCATACACCGAGGCGGGCACAGCCGAGCGCTGTGCCACTGCAACTTCCTGCCCGAGCGGTCGCGGAATAGGAGTGCACGTCCTCTCCCCGCCGTTGCTTGGGATTCCCTTGGCCATTCAACGCCGCGAGGGCATCGCAGGCCGGGGCATCGGCATCGGCATCGGACGAGGGGGGGTGTAGATGGGATTCATCGGTCGCACCGGCGGCGGGCGAGGAGAAACGGTCGGCGGACGGTAGTAGCCGCCGCCGTGGTAGTAAGGACCGTAGTACCCATACCCCGGGTACATGATGACGCCGCCCTGGACGTAGCCGCCGTCGACACTGGTGCAAGCGGCCAGCCCCACAGCGGCAAGGAGCGCCAGCGATGTGGCTCGGACGAAGGATTGGCGAATGCTCATGGCCGGCCACCCTCGCCAGTCGATGTCAGGGGCCAATGCAGGATGCCCAGCACCGCGCCTTGCGGGTCCGCAAACACGGCGAACTGCCCGTCCAGAACGGCGGGCTCTGGGGCCCTGAGCACCTTGCCGCCGCTAGCGCGCACGCGCGCCAGCGTCGTCGGCACGTCGTCCACCTGGACATAGGGCAGCCAGATCGGATCCCCGTCACCGGGCCCCAAGCGCATGATGCCTGCCCGCGCAATGCCTTTCGACGACAGAATCAATCGATCGTCCCCGGTGACATCTTCGATGAAGACGTCGTAGCCCAGCTGCTTGTAGAAGCGCGCTGCAGCTTCCGGATCGCGCGCGTAGAGGTCGACCCAGAAGAAGTCCCCCGCCGCCACCGGGTCATCCGGCGGGTCGCCACTTTCCGACTGCATGAGCCCGACGATGGCGCCCTGCGGATCGGCCATCAGGGCATGCATGCCCCGTCCAGCGACCTTGGTCGGGCGTACCAGTACGGACGCACCGGCCGCGGTCATGTCCTTCACTGTCTGCTCCAGGTTGGCCGCCGACGCATACGAGAGCCAGCGCGCGCCGACCGTCCGTCCCGATGGAACCGCCGGCCGGAAGATGCCGCCAATGGCGCGACCTTGGTTTCGGACGAGGGCATAGTTCTCGGCGGCGCCGCTGACCTTCTGGTACGTCCAGCCGAAAACCGATCCGTAGAAGCGCTGGGCCGCAACCGGGTCGCCGGTCACCAACTCGAACCAGACGAACTTGCCGGGAATGTGCTTCAGCGTCGGCGGCTCGGCAATCGGCGGCATCGCGGGCTGTGCCCGCGAGACGCCGGAGTGCAAGCCGACGAGCACACAAAACATCGCTGCGATGAAAGCGCCCGTTCTTCCAGACGTTGCAAGCAATACGTTTCCCCGCACGAAATTTCCTTCAATGGACGCACTTTGGTAGATTATCCACTGTAGCTGAATCGCTCCCGCATCCATCGGGGGCTCTGGGACAGGCTCGTCATGGGCTTGGCGCATGGCGCCGCGCGTCTTTCCTCGGGCCTCCAGCGCGCCTGCGGCGGTACTGACGTCGACCAGTGGCACGGCGCATCGATTGGGCTCGCCACTGCGCTTGTCGGTGACGGATATCATCGAGACGCGCCGGACCGGCACGAATTCATCTGCGGATCCTCGTCATTCTGAAGGAGAGATGGCCTTGGCGAAGAAGGACAAAGGGGGCAAGAAGGACGACGACCTCGTCGCGCAGACAACCGACGCCGCGGCGCAAGGCAGTCTGAGCAAGGGGGCCTATGCCAAGGCGCTCAAGTCTCTGCATGTCGAGTTGGTCAAGCTTCAGCAATGGGTGGTGCACAAGGGGCTGAAGGTGTGCATAGTGTTCGAGGGCCGCGACGGTGCCGGCAAGGGCGGCACGATCAAGGCGATCACCGAACGCGTCAGCCCGCGGGTGTTCCGCGTCGTCGCGCTGCCCGCGCCTACGGAGCGCCAGAAGTCCCAGATGTACATGCAGCGCTACGTGCCGCATCTGCCGGCCGCGGGCGAGGTCGTGATCTTCGACCGCAGCTGGTACAACCGAGCCGGCGTCGAGCGGGTGATGGGCTTTTGCACCGAGGAGCAGGCCGACGCGTTCCTCGAGGGAGTGCCTCTGGTCGAGAAGGCGATGGTCGAGTCGGGCATCATCCTGATCAAGTACTGGCTCGAGGTCAGCCCCGAGGAGCAGACCCGACGCCTGAAGTCGCGTTTCGAGGATGGCCGCAAGATTTGGAAGCTCACGCCGATGGATCTGAAGTCGTACAGCCGCTGGTATGACTACTCCCGGGCCCGCGATGCGATGCTCCTGGCCACCGACACCAGCTTTGCGCCCTGGTGGGTCGCACCGTCGAACGACAAGAAGCGGGTGCGTCTGAACATCATCAGCCACCTGCTCAAGCACATTCCCTACGACGAGATCAAGCGCGAGAAGCCCAAGGTGCCGGCGCGCCAGAAGGCCGGGGCCTACGTCGAACCCGACTACCCGTACAAGCTCATCCCGCAGCCGTTCTGATGACCGGTGACTCGGGGGGCTCGAGGGTCGCTGCCTCACCGCGCCACTGGATTGCGGCTCGGGACTGGTTGCCAACCCTGGATTCGACCTCGGTGCGCGGCGATCTGGTGGCTGGCATCACGCTGGCCGCCTACCTGATCCCGGCCGCGCTGGGCGATGCCTCGCTGGCCAACCTGCCGCCCGAAGCCGGACTGTATGCCTGCCTGTTCGCCGGCCTCGCGTTCTGGGTCTTCTGCAGTTCGCGTCACACCTCGATCACCGTGACCTCGGCGCTGTCGATTCTGATGGGATCGTCGCTGGGCGGGATCGCCGACGGCGACCCGACGCGATTCGGCGCGCTGGCCGCAGCGACCGCGCTGCTGGTCGCCGCGATGGCCTTGCTCGCCTGGCTGATGAGCGCCGGCGTTGTCGTGTCGTTCATTTCCGAGACCGTGCTGATTGGGTTCAAGACCGGCGTCGGGCTGTTCGTGGCCAGTACCCAGTTGCCCAAGTTGTTCGGTTTCACGGGTGGACACGGCGACTTCTGGTCGACGATCAGCGGCTTCCTTGCGCACCTGGACCAGACCAACACGACCGCACTTGCCCTGGGAGGTATCGCCCTCGCGGTGCTGCTGGCGGGCCGGGTGTGGCTGCCGACCAAGCCGGTAGCCTTGTTCGTCGTCGTCGGCGGCATCGTCGCGGCTACGCTGATCGACGCCGGTGCGGCCGGGGTCAAGCTGCTAGGCACCGTTCCCCAGGGTTTGCCGCCAGTCGGACTGCCCGCGGTGACCTGGAGCGACTTGAACGAACTGCTGCCACTTGCGCTCGCGTGCTTCCTTCTGAGTGCGGTCGAGACGGTGGCGATCGGCCGCACCTTCTCGCTCAAGCATGGCCACCGACTCGACGCCAACCAGGAGTTTCTCGGCTTGGCGGCGGCCAACCTCGGCGCCGGGCTCGGCCAAGGCTTTGCGGTCAGCGGCGGGATGTCTCAGTCGCTGGTCAACGAGAGCGGCGGCGCCCGATCGCCGCTGTCGGGGCTGATCTCGGCGCTGATCATCCTGGTCGTGGTGCTGTTCTTTTCGGGGCTGCTGCGCAACCTGCCGCAACCCGTGCTGGCAGCGGTCGTGCTGGTGGCCGTGTCAGGGCTGCTCAAGCTCGATGACCTGAAGCGGCTGTGGTGCTACGGCCGCCAGGAGTTCATCATCGCTGCCGCTGCGCTCGCCGGCGTGCTCGGCTCCGGGCTGCTGCGCGGCGTGCTGATCGGGGTCGTGATCTCGCTGGCCTTGCTGCTGCGCCGGGCGTCGGCACCCCATGTCGCCGAATTGGGTCGCGTGCCAGGCACCGACCTGTTCGGCAACATCGCGCCCAATCCGGAGAACCAACGCCTGCCCGGCGTGTTCATCTTCCGCGCCGATTCGGCGATCCTCTATTTCAACGCCGACTACCTGCACGACCGCTTCATCGAGCGGCTCGACCGACGCGAGGCCGACGTCAGACTCGCGATCTGGAGCCTGTCAACGGTGGCCTCGATCGACCTGGCAGGCGCCGACATGCTGCTGCATCTGCGCGGCGAATTGCAGCGCCGAGGCATCCAGTTCGCGCTGGCCGATGCCCGCGGCCCGGTGCGCGACAACCTGCGCGCCGCCGGGCTCGAGGCGCACTTCGGCCCGATCGTGGCCAATGTGTCGATCGCCTCGGCGGTCGCCGCCGGGACGGCCTGATCGATGGCAGACGCTCAGGAATCCGGTTCCCGGCCGCCGGCAGCTCAGGCCAGGTTCGAAAGGCCGGTCCTCGATCCGATCGACCGCATCTCCGAGATCCTGTTCGGCTTGTTCATGGTGCTGACCTTCACCGGCACGCTGAGCGTCGCGTCGGCCGGAACCGAGGAAGTACGAACGATGCTGCTCGCCGCGATCGGCTGCAACATCGCCTGGGGCTTCGTCGATGGCGTGATGTACGTTCTGCGCAATCTGGTCACACATGCCCGACTGGCCGAGCTGGCGCGCGCGGTACGTGAGGCCTCCGAACCGCGCGACGCGCACCGGCTGATCGTCGATGAAATCGGAGAGATGTCTGCGGCGCTGGATGCTGCGGCGCTTGAACGCCTACGTTTGTGGATCGTCCGCCGGCCCTTCGGCCCGGCGCGAAAGGTGTCGACGACCGCCCATGACCTGCGCGGCGGCCTCCAGGTGTTCCTGCTCGTGTTCGCATCGACCTTTCCGGTGGTGCTGCCGTTCGTGTTCCTTGCCGACCTGCAGACGGCGATGCGAGTCTCCGCAGGGATCGCGATCGCGATGATGTTCTATTGCGGATACACCTGGGGCCGCTACGCCGGCCTGCGGCCATGGGTCGCCGGCCTGACGATGGTCGCTCTGGGCGTCCTGATCGAGACCGTGATCATCCTGTTGGGTGGTTGATCGCGTCGCGCCACCGCTATCGCCCGACCGCGGACGCGGTCAAATGACTGGCGTCAAGGGCCGCCGGGAGTGAATCGGCTAAGATTTGCTGCATTGCAACATGCGTGATGTTGCCAGACAGTTCGTGTCGGGCTGGCTTTGGGCCAGGCTGGAAGGATGCTCGAGCACAGCACGCGCGTGCAAAGACGTCCGATGCACGATCAACCAGGACACCCGCCATGACAAACCCCGACAACCGTCTGACGCAGGCGACCCAGCAGAGCGCCAAGGTCGGCCGAGTGCTCTCGCGCCGTACGCAGATCGCGCTCGAACGATTCAACGAACGGATCGCCAAGGCCGCTCAAACCCTGCCGTCCACCCCCATGGGTGTGCCCGCCTCGCCCTGGTCGGTCTGGCAGGACTGGTCGCGCTATGCGGTCGATGCCGCGCAGCGTTCGGTGCTGTTCCTGGACACGCTGCGCCAGCGCGGCAATGCCTACAACGAGCATGAAGCGGCCGGCAGGCCGCCGCTGCTGCACTTCGACCACGAGATGGTGCTCGACGCGCGCGAGTTCGATCAGCCGGTGAACTACGCGCTGGTGCGCATCGTGCCGCCGGCCGGCGTCAAGGTCGACGACAAGCGCCGGCCCTACGTGATCATCGATCCGCGCGCCGGCCACGGCCCGGGCATCGGCGGCTTCAAGGACGACTCGCAGGTCGGCGTGGCGCTGCGCGATGGCCACCCGGTCTACTTCGTCATCTTCTTCCCCGACCCGCAGCCTGGGCAGACGCTGCCCGACGTCTGTGCCGCCGAGCAGGTCTTCGTGCGCAAGGTGCGCGAGCTGCACCCCGACAGTGCCAAGCCGGCGATCGTCGGCAATTGCCAGGGCGGCTGGGCGGCGATGATGCTGGCCGCCTCCGACCCCGAATGCACCGGCCCCATCGTCATCAACGGCGCGCCGATGTCTTACTGGGGTGGCGCCTGGAGCGAGGGCGAGGGCGACAACCCGATGCGCTACTCGGGCGGGCTGCTCGGCGGCAGCTGGCTGTCGTCGCTGTCGGCCGACACGGGCAACGGCGTCTTCGACGGCGCCCACCTGGTGTCGAACTTCGCCACGCTGAACCCGGCCAACGCGCTTTGGGAGAAGTACTACAACCTGTACGCCAAGGTCGACACCGAGGCCCCGCGCTTCCTCGAGTTCGAGCGCTGGTGGGGCGGCTTCTACCTGATGAACCGCGAGGAGATCGAGTGGATCGTGCAGAACCTGTTCGTCGGCAACAAGGTCTGGAAGGGTGCCGATGGCGAAGGCAAGGTGTTCGACCTGCGCCAGATTCGCTCACCGATCGTGCTGTTCGCGTCGATGGGCGACAACATCACGCCGCCGCAGCAGGCCTTCAACTGGGTCGCCGACACCTATGGCTCGACCGACGAGATCAAGGCCAATGGCCAGGTCATCGTCGGCTTGCTGCATGAAAACGTCGGCCACCTGGGCATCTTCGTCTCGGGCAAGGTCGCCAACAAGGAGCACGCGCAGATCGTCTCGGTGCTGAAGTCCATCGAGATGCTGCCGCCCGGGCTGTACGGCATGCAGATCCACGACGTGCCGCTCGACGGCGGCGGTGTCGATTACGAAGTGAGCTTCGTCGAACGCCAGCTGGAGGATGTGATCGCCCGGCTGAACCGCTTCGAGCGCAAGGACGAGGCGCCGTTCGAGGCCGTTGCCGAGATGTCCGAGTTCAACCAGAAGGCTTACGAGCTGTTCGCGCAGCCATGGGTCCAGGCGACGTCCAACGAGGCAAGCGCCGAGATGGGCCGCCGACTGAACCCGATGCGGCTGGAGCAGTCGCTGGCGTCGGACCAAAACCCCTGGCTGGCTTGGGTGGCGCCGGTGGCCGAAGCGGTGCGCTCGGCGCGCCAGGCCGCACCCGAAGACTCGCCCTTCAAGGCGGCCGAACGCGCCGGCTCGGAATGGATCAGCGCGTCGCTGGACCTGTACCGCGACCTGCGCGATGCGTCCAGCGAGGCGCAGTTCTTCACCACATTCGGCGTGATGTTTCCGCTGCTGCACCCCGGGCGCGAAAAACCGGAGCGGCCCGAGGCCGCGGCACCGGCCGCCCCGCGCCAGCAGCCGGTGGTGCGCGAGGCGCTGGCCGCGATGGAGCATGGCGGCTACGCCGAGGCGCTGGCCAGGGCCGCTTGCCTGCTCTCGCGCAAGGGCGAGCCGTTGCCGCTGGCCCGCTTCGAACTGAAGGCGGAGTTGGAACGCGAGTACCGCGACATGCTGCCCGCACTGCCCGCCAAGCAGTGGAAGGACATCCGCGGCCGCCAGGAAATCATCTGCAGATACGAAAGGGACCTTGCCGTGCAGACGCTGCCAGCGCTGCTGGCGTCCGGCGAGGACCGGCAGCGCTTCCTGACGCTGCTCGAATCGCTGCTGGCCGACCCTCGCGTGTCGGACGGGCGTTCCACCGCAGCGCAGCGTGCCATGCTCAAGCGCATCCGCGAGGCTTTGCCTGCAGCGAAGGCGCCGCCGCTGCGGCTTGTTGGCGCGCGCAGGAAGTCGGCGGGTGGACGTTGAGCATATCGATCGCCCCCGCGGCATGGCCGTCGTCACCTCGCCGCCCACAGCGCCCGACCGGCCCTGAACCTGGAGAAGACCGATGAGCGAACCCACGAAGTACGAGCGACTGCTGGAGGCGTGCAGGAGCCTGCCGCCATTGCCGACGGCGGTGGTCCATCCATGTGATGCAGCCGCGATCGAGGCTGCGGTCGGCGCTGCGCGGCTGGGGCTGATCCAGCCGATACTCGTCGGGCCGGAAGCGAAGATCCGCGACGCCGCGCGCAAGGCCTCGCTCGACATCGACGACTACACGGTCGTCGACGCGCCGCACAGCCATGCTGCCGCGGCAATGGCGGTGGAACTGGTGCTGCAAGGTCGGGCCGAGGCGTTGATGAAGGGCAGCCTGCACACCGACGAGTTGATGGGCGCCGTGGTCCGGCGCGATGGCGGACTGCGCACCGCGCGGCGCGTCAGCCATTGCTTCGTGATGGACGTGCCGAGCTACGAGCACACGCTGATCATCTCCGACGCGGCGGTCAACATCGCGCCGACGCTGGCGGAGAAGGTGGACATCGTGCAGAACGCGATCGACCTCGCGCACGCGCTGCGGTTTCCCGAAGTGCGGGTGGCCATCCTGTCGGCCATGGAAACCGTGAACCCGAGCGTGCAGTCGACCATCGAGGCCGCGGCGCTTTGCAAGATGGCCGATCGCAAGCAGATCACTGGCGGCATCCTCGACGGCCCGCTGGCGCTGGACAACGCGATCAACCTGTCGGCCGCCGAGATCAAGAGCATCGACTCACCGGTGGCCGGCCGCGCGAACGTGCTGATCGTGCCGGATCTCGAGGCGGGCAACATGCTGGCCAAGAGCCTGTCGTTCATGGCCGGTGCCAAGGCAGCGGGCATCGTGCTCGGCGCCAAGGTGCCGA
>Ga0316188_10000375_pt1 | contig 18642 bp, 19 predicted proteins | sample Phiworburrow1_MG_FD_204933 | JGI IMG/M metagenome (GOLD analysis project Ga0316188, IMG submission 204933) | Coastal sediment microbial communities from Maine, United States - Phippsburg worm burrow 1 | ecosystem: Environmental > Aquatic > Marine > Coastal > Sediment | place: USA: Maine... | reverse complement strand
GTTATATATAACATCTGCCGGAACTTGATAAGAATAATGATTTTCAAAAACTTCTCCTATGGTAGAAGAACCATCAAATAGTTCAGTACCATAACTTCCATTTATGGTTCCTAATAAAATATCTTTATGATGATAATCTGCAACGTCCTGTTGAGCAGGAGGAAATGAATAATCTTTTTGCCAGGTGATTAATTCATCTTGAATAAGAAATACGACCATATTATATCTACCACTCATGTTTGCTAAGGTTTTACTTTGAACATGAACAAATAGACCTCGGGTTTCCGTATAGTAATTTGTCTTAACCTGAATATTCATTTGTAATGGATTGTTGGCTGAAATAATAGCTTCTACAGCTGTACCCCAAGCAGGAGCAAATTCCCAATTGTCGTTATCGCTATCACTTAGTTTCCGATTTACCATACCTTGAGGATTTCCAATAAAGCCATTGATATCATCTACATAGTCATTTCCGGCTTCTGTTCTGAAATCATGACTATATTTTGGATAATCTGGATCGTCTGGTAGGTTTACTTCTTGAAATCCATCAGTAGGAGAGGCATGGACAGCAGTTACAAAAACGCGTCCCGGATTCGCGTCTTTTAAATCATGTGCAATAATGGCTGCACCAGGACAATTACCACACGTATGACCGGTGTAATCTTCAATTAGAACATTCTCAACATCGCTTGGATAGTTTAGGTCAAATTCAGGGTAAATATAAAAACCAGGACCCGGATATAAGGAAGTATCAAGATCTCCATAAATAGGTCGTACAGGATTATCGATCTTATCGCAGGCGCTATTAAAAACGATAAATAATAAAATCGTGATACTATATGAAATGCTTATAACTCTTTTCATTTTAAAAACTTGACGTGATTGTTAAGTTAACTCCATTTGATGCAGGAACTGCCCTGCATACTCCTCCAACGCAGAAAATACCTTCTCGTTGTCTTCCGTAGGCTAAAGAAATTCGCGTCGTGTCTTTAATATAACCTACAGTTCCATAGAGGTAATGAACTTGTTCTGATTCAACAGGATTCCCATAATTGTATTGGTCTATTACAGCAAAAAACCAATGAGGAGACATTGAATATTCGAGGACTATAGCCGCCCAGTTCCCTCTATCCTGTTCTGTAAATAAACCCTGCAATTCAAATCGTAAACTGTGTTTTGGAGTAAAATTGTAGGTTCCTTCAAAAACAACCGTATTTGAATAAACCATACCATGAGCATCGGTTATTAAATTTGCATCGGCATTGAAAGCGATATTAAAGTAAGTCAGTTTTGCTTTGAATTTTTTTGTGAATTTATGAGATACAGCAATATTAATATCAGAATAGAATAAGCTGTCAGAAATTGAAAACAAGCTCGTTTCATAGCCTAATCTTGCACCTTCCTGGTCATTCAAGTATGTCCTGTTTGGAGCAAGGGCAATAGCAGTATTAAGAGATATATTGGTTCCGTATTTACCTCCAAGCTTGGTCTTTTTCTTTATTTTATAATTCAAATCGGCTTGAAATGCTACTTCTCCATTGATATTGGTTGCATAAGGATATAATGTGGCAACCAAAAGGTAGGTATGGGCTTTTGTTAAAGCCGGATTATAGTTTATTAGCAAATAATTCAAACTTTCATTTCGATCCGATCGAAAACTCATATTATCTGTCGATTTTGCAGCGAGTGCTAAACCAAATCCCTTTTTAAAATAGTTAAGATTCAATAATAATGCTTGTCCCGGAGTATAGATATATCCATTATCCGATGAAGGGTCGTTGATCTTATAAACGTATTCACTTGAGAAGCTAAACTGACTTCCGAATAATGAAAATCTTGCTGCACTGGTCCCTACATTTTCGGGTACAAATAATAAGGGGTTTTTATCTTGTTGGAATTTACTTACAAAACTTCCTCCTACTACATATTTTATTTTAGTATCAGCCATTGAAGGAAAGGCATCATTGATCTGCCATTCTCCATCAAAACCTCTAACAATTCCTTGACCCGGTTGTATTTTAAAATCGAATTTATAGCGCTGATAGCCATAGATCCCCTTTAAATAAACCCCTTTCCCTGCATTGTATTTCACCCGTACACCAAGGATCGAATTATCAAGACCTAAAGTATTTTCCTCATAGGTACGTAAAGCCATTCCTGATCCAAACTGCTCATATAAGGTACCCGCAGTTACAGTTAAACCGTTCGTAGTAAATTCTCCAAAATAATAACCAATTCCTGTTCCTTTAAAACCTTCGGGATAACCTAAAAGTGATGGAGCATAAGATTCAATTCGAATCCCAGAACTAAATTTTCCTTTTCGAAAGAGGATGTTGGAAAAAGCATTCATTGCCACCTTTTCCGGTGGTGCTTCTGCTCCGATATCAGGATCATCAGAATATTGTTGTACGATTACGGAAACATTTCCTGAAACAACTCCCTCATTATTATTTCCTTCCGGATTTTGAGCAAAAGAATTTTGAGTAAAAAGGGAAAATAAAAATAATGCCAGTAAAGATCTATTCATGCTAAATGGATTATTAATTGACCAATTCTAAGATCTTTTCATACAATTCCAGCTCATCTCCTTCAGCATAATTATTATGCTTATAAACGATATTCCCGTTTCCATCCAGTAAAAAAGTAAATGGAACATTGTTTACGTTCATTGCTCTTTTAAAATCACTATTGGTATCGAGCAGCACATCAAATTCCCAGGCAACTCCTTCAATATAAGGGCCTACTTTATATACCTGTCGCGCATCATCGATTGAAATAGCAATCACCCGAACACCGGTTTCTTCGAACCAATCTTCATAAACATCATTGATATTGTTTAACTCTCGCTTACATGGACTGCACCAGGTAGCCCAAAAACTGATCACTATGGGTTTACCCCCGTTTTCTAATGTCGAAGTGTTGACGATCTGACCATCTAAGGTTTTTAGCTCAACCGCAGGAAGACTATTTTGAGCAATTGCTGCTCCACCTATAAGCAACAGAAACAAAATCAGAATTGTATTTTTATTCATGGTTTTCTTTTAAATGAGGTCCTAAAAGTATAAATAAGCTATTGTTAATCTAATCTATTTGATAGCCAAAATAGTATTCCTATTTGTATTGTCAATCAAAGAGTCATTATATAACAAAAAAGGCGCCAATTGGCGCCTTTTCTAATTATTTGAAGGTTCCATTATTTGTTAATAGAAACTCTTTCGCTTATTCTTTGATTCCCAGCATAAATATTGAAAATATACATTCCATTTCCAATTTGCTTAGCATCAACATCGATCAATTGGCTTCCAGAAGCTAATTGCCCCATATTTTCAGCATAAACAACTCTTCCGGTAAGGTCAAGTACTTCGATACGAACATTTTTACTATCAACAAGGTTGAAAGCGATGTGCGCAACATCTGAAGTTGGATTAGGATATACATTGAAGTTTGAAATATTTAACTCTTCAATTTTACTAGCAGCTTCTCCGGAGAAATCATTGATTTCTTCATCAGCTAATGCATCTTCAGAAATAATTTCATTTCCTTCAAAATCATTTAATTGATAGTAACCGGCTCCTAAGAAACCATCTCCATAATAATCAGTTATATGAAAAGTATAACAGTCGTTAGCAGGAAGTTCAACCCATACGCTAACCGCTTGGTTATTACCGTAAGATTCTGCACTAAAAGGAGGAGGGAAAGTTCCGGTACCAATGTTATCAATACCAACATTTGGATTTCCACCACTTGCAACAACGTCTCCATTACTGCTACTTATTTGCCAGTAGGTTTCATCACCATAATTATCGGTTAAGATTTCAACTTCGACCATGTAACCACCTTCTGGAGCAGCTCCTAAAGTCGCTTCAGAAGTATTAATGACATCAGCATTTTCGTCTGCTACACCATTAGGCATTGAAACGGTAGCCGTAATAGTATTAAGATCTGTAGCTATAAAAGTGTAAGGATCCAAAAGAACATTTTCAGAACCTAAAGTTGAAATCGATCCGGTCCATTCCATAACTTGATCAGTACCACCATTTATATTATATGTGATGGTTGCTGAAGTAAGATCAACATTACCTTGATTTGCAAGTTTAAATATAGGAGAAAGTGTTTGTTCGCCTACACAAACTGAAGTAGGAAGTCCAGTAATATTTACCGCAGATGCACTATTATCAAAATCAGTAGTTATTTCAATATCAGTTGCTTTAATCGCTTGATGTACAAATTTATCATCATCATTTTGAACGATAGCAATAACTTCTAATCCATCAAAGTGATAAATAATAAGATTAGCAAGATCAAAAGTTTCAGAAATTGCATAAGAATCTCCATCAGCCCAAACATCAGCTAGGTCAATTCCTTCAGAACCGCCAATAAATCCTTTAAAAACATGGTGATACTCAGTTTCTCCATTAGTTCCACCCGGAGCATCTTCATAATAAATAATTTCTTCAACGATCATTAAACGAAGTTTTAAATCACCGGAAGCAGCCATCGTTGCATCGATAGATCCAGTAACATCTAATATTCCGTTTTCTATCACTGCATTTAGCGTCATGTCAAATTCAGAATCCTGAGAAGTCACACCATCTAAAAGAGTTTGAGTCAATTGAGATGCACCACCATCTGCACCGGCAAAATCTCCTTGTAAGATCACTTGAGGTGCAAAGATATAAGAGTAATAATCTCCAACTCTTTCATCAACTTCTACAGAGTTGTCTAAATACATTTGGTCGAATCCCGGCCACCAAACTTGATATGCCATAAAAATGGTATTGTCCGTATTCGCATTCATTAAAGTCATGATACCCGGATTTGAAATAGCACATGGTCCACAAGAAGCTTGCGTAGCTTCTTCAACAAATGCCATACGGGTTGATTGTGCGCCTGCGATTCCTGAAGCTAATGCAAAAAAACCGGTCATTACTAGAGTAAATAATTTTTTCATATTTAATTCGATTTAAAAATTTGATTAATTAATTAGCCAAATATTAAAATTTATTCTTCATTTATTTGTTGAAAAATGAAGAATAATTGTATTCCTAAAACTTAATTTGTAAAAACAAGAAGCGATCTAATTGAGTATTAGACGTCATTTTTTTGACTGTGTTTTTTGATTATTGGAATCCAAAAAATGGAATTTCAATGGATATGTAATTGGAAATAGTATTTATTTATTTCTAAAGTATTGAAAATCAATAATTAACATTTTATAATGTAAAAGCGAAACAATACTTAAATTGTGTTAAAATGAATTATTGAGTAAATTAACTATTCGCTTTTTGTATTTCCTTTCTTTACATTTGCATTGATTAATTAGAATTATTATGAAAAAACAAATACTTTTTATTAGTGCAATTTTATTTTCAACTTTATCCTTTGGGCAGATTGGTATTGTAGACGACGAGGGCAATAATGTTGAAAATACCGTTGTAGATATCTATTCAACTTCAGACATTGCACATATTGAAACCGACTTCAAAACTCAAAATTTATCGGGTCAAAGTAATACTTATAACATGAAGCGTTATGAATTGGAATGGATAGAAGGAACTCAAGAATATTATTGTTGGACCTTATGTTTGGGTCCTGTTTTTGCCGGAACGGATTATTTTAGTGTTTTCCCTTCAGGCCCCGGTTATTTAACATTAGCCGCAGGTGCAGATGGTAACTACGGCACACCCGCTTTTCACTTTAACCCAAATGAGGAGACAGGAACGGCAACGTATCGATATGTTATTTATAATACAGCTGATGTAAATGATAGTGCTTATGTAGATATTGTATACCATATTGGTACACTTGGGCTAAATGAGTATTCAAGCAATGCGATCTCTAATACCTATCCTAATCCTGCAAACGATTTTATTTATATAGATGTGAATGAAAATATTCTTAATCCTCGTTTTGAGATCTATTCTTTAGTTGGTACGAAAGTTCAAGGAGAGCAGATCACTAATCAAAATGGAAAAGTAAAGATTGATGTTTCTCATTTAAATCCCGGTATCTATATGTTACAGGAAATGGAAAGTCAGATCACAAGAAAGTTTATTATTTCTAGATAAAAGAAATTAAAATACTTGAAAGCCTTCTCATATATGGGAAGGCTTTTTTTTTGAATAAAAAGTTGGGTATGAAAATGACCGAAGACCTAGGACGGAAGCCTGCCCGCCGTCCACGTACCGCCGTAGCAAAAGTGGAGGGGCAAACAAAGTGGAGGAGGGACCGAAAAAACTAGTTGACCTTAATTATCAGTTGGATTTTTAATGCATAGATAAAATACCCCATTCGAGGTATTGTCGACCAATAAGGATGCATTTACATTTGCCTTATTAATAATCATTCTAAATAATGTAAAATGCATCATAAATTATTCCTAGTTGCTTTCATGGCGCTTTTAATACAAAACTCACTTTATTCTCAAAATGCGGATACTACTTTTAGTCAGAATGCGGCAAATACCCTCCTCACCAATGCAGAAAAAAATCGTGTTACGATGGGGATGTATGCCGAGATCGATTATAATCAACAATTTGGGGATAGCGTAAAGCATGCCGGAAATCTGGATGCACATCGTTTAGTCCTTTTATTCGCCTATAAATTTACCAATAGAGCAACTTTTGTTACTGAAATTGAAGTAGAACATGTTTCCGAGATCTATATCGAGCAAGCTTTTTTAAATGTAAAAGTGAATGATAAATTGAATGTGAAAGGAGGGATGTTATTGATCCCAATGGGAATTATCAATGAATACCATGAACCTACTATTCGAAATGGAGTAGAGCGCCCGAATGTGGATCAATATATTGTTCCAACTACCTGGAGAGAAATAGGTTTAGGAATATCCGGAAATTTCAATAATGCTTCGCTTGCTTATCAGCTTTATATTGTAAACGGATTTATAGGCTATAATGGAGAGGGAAAATTCAGAGGAGTTGATGGATATCGAAAAGGGCGTCAAAAAGGAGCTGAATCGGTTATTTCAAGTCCTAATTTATCTGCTAAACTCGATTATTATGGGATTCCCGGATTGAAAATTGGACTATCCGGTTATTTCGGGAAGAGTCAAACAACTGCTTTTAATGGAGTGAATCCGGACGATAATTATCTTATGGAAACAGCAGATAGTTCTGTCGTTTCTATCGCAATGCTAGGGGTAGATGCCCGATATCGCTATAAGAACTTCACTGCTAGAGGTGAATTTATATATTCTAACAATAAGAATACCGCTGCCTATAATCAATATACAGGAAAGGATCTTGGAGAAGCATTGCTTGGTTTTTATGTTGAAGCAGCTTATGATTTCTGGCCCATGATCGCCAATAACACAAATCACTCTTTAACTCCTTTTGTAAGAATAGAAAAGTACAATACCCAGCAAAAAATGACAGATCAATCCCTCATTAATAATGCATATAATCGATTTGATCTGGTAACAGGTTTGGGATTTTGGATCAGTCCGGGTGCAGTAGTAAAAGCAGATTATCAGATGTTGGTGAATAAAGTTCCAAATTCAAATGCTGTAAATATGTTTAATATGGGAATCGGGATCTGGTTTTAGTAAATAAGCAATAATTAATAAAATGTATTCGAATAGCCTTCATTTTAAGTTTACACTTTTAGCAATGGTTTTTATCATGGCTTTTGGCTATTCCGGACCATTACCTTCCTCGCACTTAAAAAAAGTAAATAAAGAATTAAAGCAACTTTGGCCTGAAAAGGATGTTAAAATAAAACCATTTCTAATTGATAATGCGAATTCTCAACTAGCCGAAAATATTGGAATTGAAGAAGTTTACGCTTTAGTTTCCGATGGAAATGAATTGGGTTTTATGGTCTATTTTAAAGTAGCAAGTAAGTTTGACGTTTTCGATCTTGCTCTGTTTTATGACACTAATTTGCTTATCAAGTCAATGAAAGTATTGGAATATAGGGAAGATCATGGAGGAGAAGTGGGGAGTAGTCGCTGGTTAAAGCAATTTATCGGATTGGGAAAGGATGATGCGATACGTTTAAATGATGATATTCAGGGTATTTCCGGAGCTACTATATCTTGTGAATCTGCTACAAAAGGAGCAAAAGACATTACTGTTTTCATGAACAAATTAGTTAAAGATGAATAATACATCGATGCAATTATTTAAACTCAGTGAAGTGAAAGGAAGTTTTCGAAGCTTTCTTATTGTATTTATTATCAGCCTAACTATAGGCTATTCCTTTGGACTTTATTATATCTCTATAAGTTCAGGTTTTACGGGGCAAACTATTGAAGAGAATTACAATGGAAATGAAGATAATGAGGCTGCTGATATTATGAAATTTAAAATGAGTGAGAAGGAGGTCGTTTCAATTATTCATGGACATATCGTCTCTTTTTCATTGATCTTTTTAGCAATTGGATTTTTGCTTTTTCAAAGTTCTTATTCAGGTAAACTAATTTCATTTTTAGCTATTGAACCATTTATTTCTATTATCGTCACTTTTAGTGGGATATGGTTATTGTGGAAGGGCTATAGTTGGATGAAATTTATTGTCATAATCTCAGGAACAATAATGCACCTGGCCTTTATATGCTCAGTACTTTTAATTTTTTATGATTTATTAAAAAAGCGGGAATAATCACCTCAAGCTAAGAAACATTAGAGATCATATCTAATTTTTTCTTATCTAAAACATGAACGGTTTTACCGTCAATATCTACGATTCCTTCATCTTTAAAATCCTTTAATATTCGTGAAAGACTTTCAATAGATATCGTCGCCATTTCAGCAAATTCTTTTCTTGCACAAGGCAATGTAAATGTATCGGATTCAAATATTCGTTCTACTAAACATTTTATAATATCGGCTACACGACCGGGAGCTTGTTTCTGTGTAAGTGTAATAATCCTTTCATAAAGATGCATTGATCGAATATTGATATTTTCTATCACTGCAACTCCAACAAATGCATATTCTGCAATCGCTTTTTTAAAGCTTTCCAATTCGATTAAATAAACAGTAGAATCGACCATAGCAGAAACGCTATATTGAAAATACTTATCGTTATACATTGACTCTAAGCCAATAAACCCTGTTTTCTCAATACAAAGAGGTTGTTTTCTGTTATGATGTTCGAGGTATATTTTTACAAGTCCTTGTTTTAAAAAAAGGATGTGTGGTGCGATGGTACCTTGTTTAACTAGAACCTCTCCTTTAGTATAATTTAATTCAATATATTCTAAAGAATCAAGTTTTAAAATCTCATTTACTACTTCCATATTGATAAAAATGAACTTTTATAAAATTACAATTAAATCAAGTAGAATTTTGATTTGAATCAAGATATTTCTATCAAAAAGCATTTAAATATTTGCTGAAGTAGCAGTAGAATTTTCAAAGCCTTTGCTATTCTGAATATACCTTTACATCATGTTTAGTCGAAAAGATTAACAGGTTATAACCAACCAAATAAGCGTTCTCTCATTCAAAATTTTCAATTGAATAATAACCATCACAAATTTATTTAGAACACCCGGTTCTAATAAAGTGAATAAAACATAAAAAAATGAAAAAGTTATTTTTATTATTAGTAATTCCATTATTTGTAATAGCAAGTTGTAAAAAAGATTCAGATGATCCGAACCCTCCTGCTGCAACCGATTCTTATCAAATTTTAGCAGATTATTTAGTAGATAATGACATGGATCTACCGGATATTCTAGCCGCTTGGATTGTCCCTTCTCCAGCTGCAGCCGATCTTAATACCTTTATTGACACTTATGATATTATCGACATTAGAGGAGCTTCTGACTTTACCGCAGGTCATATAGAAGGTGCAGTAAACACAACATTAGCCAACATATTGGTTACGGCTGCAAATACAACAAAAACCATTTTGGTTGTTTGTTATACAGGTCAAACTGCAGCACACGCCACTGTAGCATTGCGTTTAAGTGGTTATGAGGCTAAAGTTTTAATGTGGGGAATGTCTGGATGGAATTCTTCTTTCTCAAGTCCTTGGCAGGGTAATTCAGGTCTTGTAAACGGTGTAACTGCTGTTGGTAATAGCAATTGGGTTTCTACCGCAACTACACCTGTAGCTCAATTTAATAATCCTACACTTACTGGTACTGATGGTGCAAGCATGCTGGAAGAGCGAGTTCAATTAATGCTGAATAATGGATTTAAAGGGATTAATAATGTGGATGTGCTTGCTAATCCAGGTGCATATTTTATTAATAATTACTGGGCTGAAGCGGATGTAACACACTATGGTCACATAGCGAATGCTTATCGAATTATGCCTCTTTCTATTGAAAATGGAGAAATGAAAAATATCGATCCTGATAAAACCGCTGTTACCTATTGCTGGACAGGTCAAACTTCATCAATGGTTACTGCTTATTTGAATGTGATTGGTTATAACGCAGTGAGTTTAAAGTACGGAGCAAATGGAATGATTTACTCTGAACTTGAGTCTCACAAATTTGTAACACCTACAGTTGATTTGCCAGTAGTGACGGATTAAGGTTTATGGGCAGCATGCAAATCGCATGCTGCCTTTTTTCTTTTAGAATTAATAGAAAAAGATTATGAAAAAGTTAGCAATAATATTCTTATTGGGTTTAATACCAATGCTTGGTTTTTCCCAGGGGTGTGTTGATGCACCAAGTGATGGGGGAGTAAAAGTTTTTGGATTTATTCAGCCACAATACGATTATAATTTCGATACAGATTACAATACATTTCATTTTAATAGAGCACGTTTAGGTGTATTAGGAAGCATACCTTATGACTTTCGATTTTATGTGGTTGCCGAACTAAGCCCTATTTTTACCGACAACCCTTTTCTTCTCGATGCCTTTATTAGTTATAATCGATTAATGTGGGCTCAGGGAGCTATCGGCCAATTCAAATCTCCATTCAGTTTAGAATTACAAACCCCTTGTCATAAATTAAATACCATTTACAGATCTCATATGGTCGTAGATTTAGCAGGTCCGCTTCGTGACCTTGGTTTTATGGTCTATGGTGGTAATGATACCACGATTTTTAAATATCAGGTTGCGATCATGAATGGAACCGGAATGAATCAGTTTGACAATAATGCCGGAAAGGATTATGTAGGTCGGTTAGTTTTTCAACCATTTAAAAGTAATCTATTAGGGATTGGAGGATCTTACCGTTACGGAACATCTGCACCTGCTGCTCCCGAAGTTACCATTGATGATGAAAGACAACGTTACGGAGGAGAATTGAATTTTAATTGGAAAGGAATCACCCTTCAAGGTGAATATATCTGGGCTGAAGATAAAGGATCTTACACCGAAGGTGGAGGTTGCGGAGGCCCTGGAACCGTTGTGATTGGTTCAAAAGAACGTCAAGGATGGTATGTTACAGGAATGTATATGTTTAAATTTAGACTGCAACCGGTTGTTCGATATGAGTATTATGATAAGAATATCGATGCGACGGATGAGTTCCAATACATTACCACTTTAGGTATCAATTATTTCTTTAATGACTGGACTCGATTACAGGTAAATTACCTTTTGGGATCTGAAAATGCATCAGATATAAATAATTCTCTGTTCATTCAATTCCAAGTGGTATTCTAGAAATAGATAATTTTTAAAATAAACAAAATGAAAAAGTTTAGAATAATATTTTCACTTGCCGTAAGCTTCCTTTTTATCAGCATGTCCATTGGACAAGACCTGATCTCAGTTAGTGAATTGGCAAAAAAAATGAGCGATCCAAATTTGATTATTGTTTCCGCTCAAAAATCTGATAGTTACGCAACAACACATATAAAAGGGTCTATTAATCTACCTCCGTCAGAATTAACTGTAAATGAACCGGTGAATTATGTACTTGATACCCCGGCTAATATTGCAAAAAAACTTGGTGCTGCAGGGATTTCTGAAACTATGGAGATCGTTGTTTATGATGAAGGATCAAGTAAATATTCCGGTAGACTATATTGGACCCTTGTTTATATGGGAGCTGAAAATGTAAAAATTTTAAATGGAGAAATGACTGCCTGGAAGGAAGGTCGAAAACCGATCACAAATACTGCTACAAAAGCTTCTCCTGCAATTTTTACCGCAAATGTTCAAGCGCAATTTTTAGCTAATATTGACGAAGTCAGAAAAGCGAATGATAATCCTAATTATGTTATCATCGACGCTCGAACCCCTGAGGAATATAATGGGACAGATGAAACCGAACTGAGAAAAGGACATATTCCCGGCGCAATAAATATTAATTATACTGAAATGCTGGATTCAAAAGGGATGCTTAAAAGCAAGGAAGCATTAAGTGCTTTGTTTCTAGCTAAAGGCGTAAGCCCTGATAAAACCATCATTGTCTATTGTGCTTCAAGTGTTAGGGCATCCATAGAGTTTTTTGCATTAGAATCGATTCTTGAATACCCGAATGTAAAGGTGTATGATGGAGCGTTCAATGAATGGCAATCTGACGAAAACAACCTAGTAATACTGTAGATTAATTACTAATTAAACATAAAAAAACCTGCTGATCTATCTGCGGGTTTTTTTAATTCTCGGAAAATAAAATAGGGGATTAAACGGATTGAATTCTCAGTTTAGGTGATTTACTTTTATAGAAGATTATAAAATAATATGATGGAATCAACTAAAACAAAGGGAGATGAAGGCGAAGATTATGCCTGTGAATTTCTGATTAAGGCAGGATATAAAATAATAGAACGTAACTGGCATTTTGGTAAATATGAAGTTGATATTATTATTGAGAAAGAAGATCTGATCTCATTTGTAGAAGTAAAATTTCGCACGGGTAATTATTTTGGAGAACCGGAGATCTTTGTTTCACAAAAACAAAAACTGAATTTAATAAGATCAGCAAATCATTATATTGATAAAAGGAATATCTCAAAAGAGGCTTCTTTCGATATTATTGCGATCGTAAAAAACAATGATCAAATAACTATAAATCACATAGAAGATGCATTTAAACCGGAAGTTAATCAGGATTGAAGTGTAGAAAGCGTAATTTTGCAAAAAAAAAACAGCACCGTGAAGGAAGGATCTGAAAATAAGAAAAAATCGAACTTCAAAGAAGATCGAAAAAAGGTTGAGATGAAAAAGAAGCGACCAAATCTGAAAAAGGGTTTTGACGACTCTAAAGAAATGGTAAAATCAGATGCTGATAAAAAGAGTAATCCAAAAGAAGCGATTCCAAAAATTAGTTACCCTCCAAAAAAGGAATGGATAAAAACAGATGTAAAGAAAGGATCCGGATCTAGAAAAGACATTGATAAAGGCGATAAGAGAAAAAGGTCAGGTGATGATCAAAAGAAAAATGAATTCAGTAAAAAACCGGATTATAAAGGCGATTTCAAAAAAGGAACTGCTAAATCAAGAGGATTTATAAAAGGAGAAAAAAGCAGTTCTGAAAGCATTAATAAAAAAGGAAAAGTAAAAGCTCAAACCGAAGAAATTCGACTTAATCGCTATTTATCCATTGCAGGTATTTGTTCCAGAAGAGAGGCAGACGATCTGATTAAAGCCGGAATCGTAAAAGTTAATGGCAAGATAATTACAGAAATGGGTTACAAAGTGCAGCCCGGAGATCTTGTGAATTACGGTGGGCAAACCTTAAAGCCTGAGCGACATGTTTACGTGCTTTTGAATAAACCAAAGGATTTTATTACCACCCGATCTGATCCTCAGGACCGTAGAACGGTGATGAATTTAATTGCAAAAGCGACCAAAGAAAATATTTATCCTGTTGGTCGATTAGACCGAATGACAACCGGGGTATTACTATTTACTAATGATGGTGACCTGACTCGGAAATTGACACACCCTAGTTCGGAGATCGAAAAAATTTACCATGTGTTTACCGACAAAGTGGTTAAATATGATCACATAGTTCAAATTCAGGAAGGTGTAGAATTGGATGATGGAATAATAAAGGCTGATAAAGTGAAGTATGTTGGAAATGGAGAAGATAAAAAGCAAGTAGGGATTGAGATTCATTCAGGCAGAAACCGGATCGTTCGTAGAATATTTGAACATCTTGGATACAAAGTTATTAAATTGGATCGAGTTGTATTTGCCGGCCTGACAAAAAAGGATCTGCCACGAGGAAAGTATAGAATTCTTAATGAACAAGAAGTAGGAACTTTAAAAATGCTCTAGCATTTACTTTTTATAGATATTAATTCCTATAAAAAATTGAATACTATAAGGTTTCGCGTTTCCATATTCTGCTTTAGTCATATTGCTTACGCCCTGGGTATATCTTAAATGAAAAGAGCTTCCATTTAATAAGTAGTAATATCCTCCAAAAGCAATACTTACTCCAAAAACATTATATTTTTCAATTATATTTTCTTCATAATCAGGAGGCATAATTACATCAGATCTATTCCAAGGCTCATTCGCAGAAAGGATCATGTCCATTTGTGGACCAATTAAAAGTCCGTATTCAGGGCGAGGGGTGAAAGCAAACAAAGCAGGAATAGAAAAAGTGCTAAGGTTTGTTTTTGCGATATAACTAATACTTACAGTTGCAGAATTTGAATCTTTATTTTTAGTAAGTGCTCCATTTAAAACGAGTTCAAGTCCTGTGAAAACCCCAATGTTTTTCTGAATGTATATTTTAGTAAACAAGCCATATTGAGTTCGGATTCTAATTTTACCACTTTCTCCTTCAATATTTGAACTGTAATTTCCTGTAAAACCGGAAAGATTTGGGCCTAAATAAAGACCAATAAAAGAACGAGGATAGGTATCAGGTGCTTGTGCAAATGAAGAAGAACTGATAAGAGTAATAAAAAGGAAGAAAAGGATAAGGGGTTTGAACATGTTTACTTTAAGATCTTGGGTGAAAATACCAATATAACTAACCTTCATTTTCAACAGGTGCTATCGGGGTAAGATCAAGTATTTTAATGATCCTATTCTCATTGATCCTATAAGTTTTTTTATAGAAAGGAAGGAAGACCGCTCCTAATCCAATAAAAGAGAGTGGGACGACATAAGAACCATCTTGCGGAAAAACATCTCCCTTGGTAAGCCCATTATTCAATCCTGAAATGATACCTGTGATTCCACCAACAAGAAAAGCTTGTAATGAAATCATTTTTGGAGCTTTATTGTACTTAATGATTTCACTTAAAGAATCGAGGGGAATATAATTATCGTTTACATAAAAAGCAGTGTCACTTACCACTTCCAGATATCCTTTATAAATTGTTTTATCATTCACAACCCTTACAGAAATATAATCACCTGAATGATATTTAATTCTTTTTGAACGCCCTCCCAACAGATCCAGAACTAATATTTTTTGAGAAAAAAGAGGGCTAAAGACACTTAAAATGAAAATAAAAGTAAGAATAAAGAGTCTCATAAAGGTCTTATTTGGTTAATCTAAGTTACATGATTATGAATAAAGTTTCAATGTAATCGGTCTTTCTTTAGAGATAAATGCATACATTTTTTGCTTCTGTAAAAAATTGAAGAGCTTCAAAACCTCCTTCTCTTCCTACGCCACTATTTTTTGTTCCTCCGAAGGGAGTTCTTAGATCACGAACCAGCCAACAATTTATCCATACAATTCCACTGTGTAGATTTTGTGCCATCCGATGTGCTCTTTTAAGATCGTTGGTCCACAGCGTAGAAGATAAACCGTATTCTGTGCCATTAGCTATAGATAAAGCCTCTTCTTCTGTTTCAAAGCTTTGTAAGGTAACTACAGGGCCGAAAATTTCTTCCTGATTTGTTCTGCACGAATTATCTAACCCTTCAATTATTGTAGGCTCAAGAAACCACCCATTTTTATTTTCTCCTTCTAATAAAACCCGATTTCCACCGCTAAGTATTTTGCCGCCTTCTTCTTTTGCCAGAGCAACATAGGATAAAATTTTATTCATATGGCTTTCCGATACAACAGCGCCAATATTTGTTTTTTCATTTAGTGGATCTCCTATTCTCAATTGTTTTGTTTTCTCCACGAAGGCTTTTTTAAATGCTTCATATATTCCTTTTTGAATCAGTATTCTGGATCCGCACAAACAAATTTGTCCCTGATTAGCAAAAGAAGAGCGCATTGTTACTTTTAGCATTTCATCAAAGTCACAATCATCAAAAATGATATTTGGATTTTTCCCACCTAGTTCCAGTGAAAGTTTTTTAAACATTGGGGCAGCTATCGAAGCGATTCTAGCACCGGTTTGAGTGCCTCCTGTAAAAGAGATCACCTTAATTTCCGGGTGTTTACTTATAGCTTCGCCAACTTTACTTCCATGGCCGTGAACAATATTTAATACACCATCCGGTAAACCGGCCTCCTTGCATAATTTTGATAATGAATAGGCTGTGTAAGGCGTAACCTCAGATGGTTTTGCAATAACGCAGTTCCCTGCTGCCAGAGCCGGAGCTATCTTCCAGGTAAATAAATAGAGAGGCAGATTCCAAGGGGAAATTGCACCTACAATACCAATCGGTTGCCGCAATGTATAATTGATGGCTGTATTTTCCATACTATGGGATTCCGAAGCAAAATGCAGAATAGCGGTCGCAAAAAAGCGAATATTTGATTCTGCTCTTGGAATGTCCACTTGCTTGGCCAATTTTAAAGGTTTTCCGTTATCTCTTGATTCTTCAAGTGCTAATTGATCAGCATTTTTTAAAATAAGATCTGCTAATTTTAAAAGAATATCAGATCGCTTTTGCTTTTCCATAATAGACCATATAGGAAAGGCTTTCTGAGCCGCTTTAACAGCAAGATCAATATCAGAAGATTCAGAATCGGGTATCTGGGAATATACTTTTCCTTTTGCCGGTTCATAGTTATCAAAATAAGCTCCTGAAATAGGAGAAATTAATTTTCCTCCAATGTAATTCTGTATCTTTTCCATTATAAATTAGCTAAGCAACTAAAATTAAAAATTAGTTTTGCAATGATCGCTATTTTTAACTAATTCGTTTCATATGATCTTAAAGAACTTCCTTTTAAGCTTTTTTTTAATTTGTTCAATTATAGGATTTTCACAGGAAAGTGAAACGCTAAGTAAGAGTAATCATAAATTGAATTTCGGATTGGGATTGAATATTCCTATGAAACCAAATGCTGTGAATTATGGTTTAGGGATGAGTGTTTCTCAGCGTTATGAGTATTTATTATGGTCTCATTTTTCGCTTGTTGAAGGCTTGGCATATAATTTTATATCCGGTAATAATGTAACAGAATATAATGGGGTTAATTATATTCAAACCCAATATGAGAATTTCACAGTTGTTCCTCTTGTTGTTGGAATGGGATATTATTTTGGGGAAAATCAGAAAACATTTTTTATTCTTTTAAAAGGGGGTGCGGCAGCTTATTGGGGAGTTAATCCAGCTTATGATGCTGTAATTGTAAATGGGAATGTGGTTAAAGCGGCAATTCCAAGAGAGGAGTTTAATGGAGTGTATTGGTTTTTTACTCCAAGTATTGGGTGGCAATTTGATCGCTTACAGATAAGTGCAACTTATCAGGGACATGTTGAACAAGATGCCAATTTAAACATTCTTAATTTGTCTTTGGGTTATCGAATACTCTAAAAAGACTTATTTATGTATTTTTGTTCAATTGAAGAATAATAGATCCAATTTCCGGTTTTATATCCATCATTATCATATCTGCCTTTTGCAATAATTTCGCCATTATAATTCCAGATAATCCACTTCCCGGTTTTTTTACCTTCTTTATATTTTATTTTAGCAATACATTTTCCATTTTCATCAAACTTCTTCCAGAGCCCTTCAGGTTTGTTATTAACGATCAACCCTTTTTCAGCTAACTGGCCGTTGTCATAATATGTTTCGAAAATCTCAATGATATCTTCTTGGTCCTTTGCTGGATCACCTTTTTTATAAAAAGCCATTTTATCACCATCAAAATTTTGGACTTGTTTCGATGATTGATCAAAAATAAGACAAGTATTTTGAGCGCTTAGATTAAAAGTAAAAATCGATAAGAGAATAAATAATAGCTGTTTCATAATTAACACCTTTTGTCCATTAACGTTTAAGATAGATAAATTTAACATTAAATTAACATTGAGCAACAGGACATAAGTCATTTATTCGAAATTTTCTATGAAAAGTTTCAATAAATAAAAAACCCTGATGGAGATCCATCAGGGTTTAGACTAAAAATAGGATTTATATTATACGTGTCCCTGAGCGATCATTGCTTCAGCAACTTTAATGAATCCGGCAACATTAGCACCTTTAACATAATCAACGTAAGAACCATTACTTCCGTATTTCACACAAGCAGCGTGAATACTGGTCATAATATCATGTAATTTAGTGTCTACTTCTTCAGAGGTCCAACTCATACGAAGCGAGTTTTGAGACATCTCAAGACCTGAAGTTGCTACACCTCCTGCATTTGATGCTTTACCTGGAGCAAATAGTATTTTTGCTTCATGAAATTTAGTAATAGCTTCAGGGGTACTTGGCATATTTGCTCCTTCGCTTACACAGATCACACCGTTCTTAAGTAAAACAACGGCATCTTTTTCTTCAAGTTCATTTTGTGTTGCACAAGGTAATGCTACATCACATTTGATAGTCCAAGGACGACCAGGATGGAATTCAGAACCTTTAAAATGATC
>Ga0316188_10000374_pt1 | contig 18662 bp, 16 predicted proteins | sample Phiworburrow1_MG_FD_204933 | JGI IMG/M metagenome (GOLD analysis project Ga0316188, IMG submission 204933) | Coastal sediment microbial communities from Maine, United States - Phippsburg worm burrow 1 | ecosystem: Environmental > Aquatic > Marine > Coastal > Sediment | place: USA: Maine... | reverse complement strand
ACGGCCTATTATCAACGCGGCTCAGTCGAAGCAGGCCGACCGGGTAATTTCTTTGCCAATACCTATGCACTGGAGACACGCCCGCGCTGGGAGATGGAGGCGTTGACCCTGCACGAGGCTGTGCCCGGGCACCATTTGCAACTGGCCTTGCAGGATGAGTTGGAAGATGTGCCCTGGTTCCGTCGCGTGGGTGGCTACACGGCCTTTGTCGAAGGCTGGGGGCTTTATTCTGAAAGCCTGGGTGAAGACATGGGTTTTTACCAGGACCCCTATTCGAAATTCGGTCAGTTGACCTACGAGATGTGGCGCGCCATCCGCCTGGTGGTCGATACCGGCATGCACCATTTGGGTTGGTCACGCCAGCAGGCCATCGATTACTTTATGGCCAACGCCGGTAAGCAGGAGCACGACGTCGTCGTTGAAGTGGATCGCTACATCGTCTGGCCAGGACAGGCGCTGGCCTACAAGATCGGCGAACTGAAAATCAAGGAACTACGCGCTTACGCAACCGATGAACTGGGCGAAGCATTTGATATCCGCGAATTCCACGACGAGGTGCTGGGCCGCGGCGCGTTGCCGTTGAGTGTGCTGGATGCCAACATCCGCGCCTGGGTCGGAGCAAAGAAAGCCGAATGATCGATCGCGCGCTGCCACTGGTCGAACTGCACCGCCATCTCGATGGCAGTATCCGCTTGCAAACGATACTGGAGTTGGCCGAGCAGCATGGCATCAGGCTGCCGGCCACGACCGTGGAAGGTCTCGCGCCGTTTGTTCATGTCGATGAATCGGCGCCGGGTTTAATGGCATTTCTCGACCGCTTCGAACATATGACCGCCGTGCTGGTCGATGTGGATGCCTGCCGGCGCGTGGCCTATGAAAATGTGGAGGACGCACGTTCTGAGGGTATTGATTACATCGAGCTTCGTTACAGTCCCTGGTTCATGGCGAAATCCCATGGCATGAATCCACATGAGGTCATGGAGGCCTGCGCCGACGGTGTGCGGGCGGCTGAACGCGATACCGGTGTGCGCGCCAATATCATAGGCATCCTGAGCCGGACCTATGGTGTCGAAACCTGTACGAAGGAACTGGATGCAATCCTTGCCCACCGCGACCACATCGTGGCGGTGGACCTGGCCGGTGACGAGTTGGGTTATCCGGCCGGTCTTTTCAAGACGCACTTCAAACGCGTACGGGATGCGGGCCTCCGCGTTACCATCCACGCTGGTGAAGCGGATGGTCCACAGAGCGTGTGGGAGGCTATCCGTGACCTGGGAGCTGAGCGTATCGGTCATGGTTTCCGTGCCATCGAGGATACGACCCTGGTCGATTACCTCGTAGCGCAGGGGATCGGGCTAGAGGTGTGCCCGACCTCGAACCTGCACACCAGCACGGTTAAAAACTACGCCTCGCATCCGGTCAGGCGCCTGGCTGACCGGGGTGTCAAGTTCTGCCTGAATACCGATGATCCGGGCATCAGTGCAATCGACATCAGCCACGAATATGATGTTGCCGCAGCGGCTGTCGGCCTCACGTTGGAACAGGTTCATCAATCCCAGCGTGATGCCCTGGACATGGCATTCCTGAGCGCCGGGGAGAAATCAGATTTACAGCTCAAAGTTGCCAAGCGAGCGTCGTTGTAGCCAGTTGCTGTCTGACCAGCCAGCGCTTTTCTCGGCAACGTGGAGCGTAAACGCATGCCTGGAATGATCCGACCGGTTAGGTGAGCTGTAATGCGGCATATGGTCGTGGAATATCACCACGCTGCCGGCCGGAACTTCGACCGCAAGGGTCTCGCCGTTTGCCGGCCACGGGTTCCTGTCCAGTTCGGTTAACGTGCCTTTGCGATTGTTCCAGTCCACCTGGTAAATCTCGCGCAGGGGTGAGCGATGCCCGCCGGGTTGTACCCATAAACAACCGTTATTCCGGTTGGCATCCTCGATGGCAACCCAGATACCGGTAACCGTGGCCGGATCCGAAATCAGGTAGCTGCCATCCTGGTGCCAACGGACCTCACCGCCGATGTGGGGTTGCTTGAAGATATACATGGTCTGCCAAAGCAGGGGCGTCTCATAGCCGATATCGCGCAGGGCCTGTCCAAACAGCGATTGACGGCAAAACGCGCCGAACACCGGGTTCAGGTCATGCAGGGCGTGACCGATCTTGTTAACGGCCAAACGGGCGGGTTTTTGTAAACTGCCATCCTGGTCCAGTGCATCCGCTTCGAGAAAGCAGTGGACATTCTCGGCCGAGTTAAAAAAGTAGTCATCGCGCCCTGCGTCGCGATCCGTGGTGCTGAACACCGTCCCGTGTTTATCAATATCAAAATCATCAACGATTTGCAGCGCGGCGGTCTTGAGGGCTTCAATTTTCGTATTTGCGATCGCCTCTTTCAACACCAGGTATCCATCGCGATGGTACTGCTCAATTTGGTGGCTGCTCAGCATGGGCAGTCCCGGAGATTCGGTACTTTATTCATCACGTAGTTGCGTCCTCAAACCTTCAGGTAATGATTAAAGAAATTGACCGTTCTTTGCCATGATAGTTTCGCGGCGGCTTCGTCATACCGGGCCTGGCTGGTGTCATTGTGGAAGCCGTGACCAGTGCCCGGGTACATGTGCAGGCTGTAGGCAATCGCATTTGCATCCAGAGTCTGCCGGAACTCGGGGATCATGGCATTGACGCGTTCATCGGTGCCGGCGTAGTGCATCATCAGTGGTACCGAGACCCGTGCAGTCTGTTCGGCAGTGAGCGCGCGGCCATAGTAGCTAACGCTCGCATCGGTGGCGGGTTCTGACGCGGCGCATTGCAGTGAAACACCACCCCCATAGCAAAAGCCGACGGACCCGGTTTTGCCGGTGCAATCATCCCGTGACTTAAGATAGCCAACCCCATTGATCACATCCGCGGTGATGGTCTCGGTATCTGCATTACGAAATTTATCCCTGGCCGCTTCCTGGTCTTCGGGAGCACCGCCGACGAAGCTGAGGCCGTCCGGTGCAACCGCAACATAACCCTCCAGGGCAGCACGCCGGGCGACGTCTTCAATGTGTGCGTTGAGACCCCGGTTCTCATGTATCACCAGTATGCCGGGCAGTGGCCCCGTCGCTGCGGCGGGTTTGGCAAAATAGGCTCTGACCGGACCCCAGGTGCCTTCGTAGGTGACATAGCCCTGCTGCAGGCGCTCGTCATCCGGCTTGATCTGCTGACCCAGTGCGTAGTTGGGTTCCACCAGCGCCAGTACTGCGTTCGCCATGGTCGCGCCCCCGGTGATGACGGCCAGTTGCTTGAGGAAGGAGCGACGCGGCATATCGCCATGAATATAGTCGTTGTACAAGTCGGTGATCTTGGGATCCATATAGCTGCCTCGATGGTATTTTGCGTGTTGGGTTTTAAAGCTGTTTTTAGTATATGACAAGTTACACACAAGATTGATGGTCACGCTGAAAAAGTGCGTTGAATAGCTTTTTTCAGCGCCTCAGGGGCTAAAATATGGTATAAAGCAACAGTCGAAAAATGTTCAGGGTCTGGTCGCCGGTTTGTCCGGTCCAGCAACAAAATCCAGTCTTGACCAGTCTTGAATTTGTCACGCCGGAAGGTCATGGGTCCGGTAAAAAATCCAGCTCAAAGGGCACTTCAATGAACAATAAAATCGATCGAACCAATACCAGAAATAAACTTTATCTATCTGTTATAGCAGGAATTATATCTCTTTCAAGCACTGGCCTCTTATACGCCCAGGACGATGAGGCCTATTCCGAAGGCGTGTTGGAAGAAGTCATTGTTACCGCCACCCGGCGTCAGGAAAGCATACAGGATGTACCATTATCCATCGCGACGCTTTCCGGTGAAAGTCTGCAGTCAATGTTCACCGGCGGTGAAGACGTCCTGGCCCTGGCGGGCCGTGTGCCGGGTCTGTATGCCGAATCGTCAAACGGCCGTTCCGCACCCCGCTTTTACTTACGCGGCCTGGGTAACATCGATTTTGATCTTGCAGCATCACAGCCGGTGTCGGTCATCATGGATGATGTGGTGATGGAAAATGTCGTGCTCAAGAGTTTCCCGATATTTGACATGGAGCAGGTGGAGGTTATTCGCGGGCCGCAGGGCACCCTGTTTGGCCGAAACACGACCGCCGGTATCGTCAAATTCAACAGCCGCCGGCCGGAACATGAAACCAGTGGTTTCGCATCCGCCTCTTACGGCACCTATGGAACGGCCAATGTTGAGGCCGCAGTCGGTGGCAGCCTGGTTCCCGATGTGTTGGCAGGCAGGATGTCGCTGATCTACCGCACCCGTGACAACTGGATCGATAATGGTTTCACAAACGAAAAAGATGCCATGGGTGAATACTCTGAAATGGCCGGACGGGTACAGTTGATGTGGACACCCACTGAAAACTTCACTGCCCTGTTTCTTGCCCAGGCGCGTGACCTGGAAGGTACTTCGTCCATATTCCGGGCCAATGTATTTGATACCGGCAGCAACAAACTGAACCAGAATTACAAACGTGGCACAGTCTGGTACGACGGCGGTGATAATAATCCGCAGGCCTACGACGGCTCCGGTTATACGCTGAACCTGGAATGGGATCTTGACAGCACAACGCTGACGTCCATTACTTCCTACCAGCAGGGTGAGGGGTACAGCCGTGGCGATATCGACGGCGGCGTGGTTGATTTTAGTGGCGCCGCGACGGTCCCACCGGGTATTACCTATGATCCGGCAGCACCCGTATTCGGTTTTCCAACCCTGACCTTCCCGGGCACCATCACGGTACCTTCGGTAACCCAGGATGGCGCAGACACCGATCAGTTCACCCAGGAAATTCGTCTCGCCAGCGATACCGATGGGCCATTCAGCTGGCAGACCGGCTTTTTCTATTTCAACAGTTCGCTGAAAGTTGAAACGGACTCCTTTGCCTCCTTCGGTTTTGGTGGTCCACCGCAGAACACGATAATCAAGCACACCAACGATGCATGGGCCATATTCGGCCAGGGCTCCTATGATGTGTCGGATCAATTCACCCTCAGCGCCGGTATTCGTTATACCGATGACAGCCGGGATTTCAAGGTATTGCAGTATGGTCAACTCTGGTTGGATATTGGTATTCCGCCGGTTGATAAGATCGATGTTTCCGCCGATAAGGTCAGCTGGGATGTGACCGCAGACTATGCGATCAATGACAGCTCCAATATTTACGGCAGGATAGCAACGGGTTTCAGGGCACAATCCATCCAGGGGCGTGATGTTGCGTTTCTCGAGTTCCCCACGGTTGCCGATCCGGAAACCATCCTTTCCTATGAAATCGGCTACAAGGCAGACCTCGTTGATAACCGTTTACGTTTGAATGCCAGCGTATTCCACTACACCGTGGATGACATGCAGTTGTCAATCATCGGCGGAGCGGCAAACAATAACCAGGTCATCAATGCGAAGAAAGGCGAGGCAACCGGTTTCGAAGTCGATCTGCAATGGCTGGTCACCGATAACTTCATGGCCACCTTCGGTGTCGCCTATAACGATACAGAGATCAAGGACAAAGGCCTGAGCGTGGTTCCCTGTGGTTCCACCCTTTGCGAAGCATGGCAGCACCGGGATGAAAACGGACAGGTATCCATCGATGGCAACCCGTTCCCAAGGACGCCCGAAACCAACTACACCCTGACCCTGCGCTATGGTATGCCGGTAGGTGATGACGGTGAGTTCTTCGTGTTTACCGATTGGGTTTACTACGGTGAAATCCTCATGCCGCTGTATTACAGCCCCGAGTTTGTTACCGATAACCAGTTTGAAGGCGGTCTCAAGGTTGGCTACAGAAACACCCGGAACAACTGGGAAGTGGCCCTGTTCGGTCGCAATATAACCGATGAAGACAACGTCAAGGGATTCGTGGACTTCAGCAATAATACCGGTTTCGTCAATGAGCCGGCTATCTGGGGTATCGAGGCATCCTATAATTTCTGATTAATGCGTTAACAGGTACCTGCTCATTCTTTAGAGCACATAAAAAGCCCGGCACCACGCCGGGCTTTTTTTACCTGGGCTATTGAACGCTGCCCAATACGCTATGTGGTGAGTGGGTCACAACCCGCCAGGTTGCGGTCAATCCACTCGCGCCGACAAAAAGCATACCCAGCAGCGGCCCCGCCAGCCAGAGTACGGGGCTGAACTGGTACGGAAGCTCGTACACGTTCACCGCAAGGTACCAGGCGGCGAGACCCGCCCCGGATGAGGCCAGCAAGCCCGCCAGCAGGCCGATCACCAGGAACTCGACCGCCACCCCTGCCAGCACCCTGCCACGGGATGCGCCCAGGGTGCGCAGGATCGCGCTTTCGAAACTGCGTTCATCCAGGCTGGATTGCACGGCCGCCCACAGCACGGCCAGCCCGGCAAACAGGGTGAACAGGAAAACCGCCTGAACGGCCAAGGATGCCTTGTCCATCACGTCACGCACCTGCGCCAGCGATGCTTCAAGATCGATGACGGTCACGCTAGGGAACTGGCGCATCAATTCCAGTATCTTCCTGTCATCTTCAGTCTCGGCATAGAGGGCGGTGATGTAAGTGGCCGGGTAGTCCCTGAGTGTTGCGGTTGAGAAAAACATGAAAAAATTGGGTTGAAACGTATCCCATTCAACGCTGCGGAAACTTGTGACCGTGGCCGAAACGGCTTCACCGGCAATATCAAAAGCCAGTTCATCACCGATCTGTATTCCCAAATCACGGCCAAAATCCGTTTCCACCGATACCTCGTGGTTTTCGGTTCCTGCCGGCCACCATTGGCCTTCGGTCAGCTGGTTGCCGGTCTGGATTTTGTCGCCGAAGCTGAGGTTGGATTCCCGCCGGGCCCAACGTTCACCGCGGGGATCCTCAAATTCAATCTGGCTGACATCCTGACCGTTAATGCTCGTCATGCGCGCCCGCACCAGGGGTGCAAACTCGGGTACGTCCAGATCCTGTGAGGCCAGGTATTGTTGGATTTGCGGCACTTCATGCGGCTGGATATTAATCAGGAACTGGTTGGGGGAATCCACCGGCAAGCTGTCACGCCAGGTTTCCATCAGGTCATTCCTGACCAGGGTCAGAAGCATCAACACCATCAGGCCGAGGCCGAAAGCCACCACCTGCACAACACTCTCCCGGCCGCGCCGGTTCAGGCTGGCAAGCCCATAGCGCCAGGCCACACCGGCAACACCTCGAAAACGGCCGGTGGCCCTGACCATCAGCCAGCCCGCTAACCCTAGCACGGCAAAGGTGCCGGCGGTGCCTGCGGCAATACCCGAAACCAGCTTGATATCGCGCACCATCCATTGTAAAAGCGCCAGCACGGCGAAGGTACCGGCGAGGTAACTGATGCCGTAACGCATGGGGGGCGGTTCCACATCCTGACGCAGAACCCGCAATACCGGTGTTTTGCCCATCTGGATCAGGTCGGGTAAGGCGAAGCCGACCAGTATGAAAAGGGCCGTCACCAGGCCAAGTAAGATAGGGGACAGACCGGCCGCCGGCAGTTCCTGGGCAATCAGGTCGCTGGCGATCCAGGCCAGTGCCTGTTGTGCCACAAAACCCAGGATGATTCCCACGGTGGCACCCAGCAGGGTCAACATGAACAACTGGAGCAGGTTTAAACGAAGGATAAACGCCTGCTTTGAACCGAGGCACTTGAGCAAAGCGATACGATCACGATGACGAATCGCGTAACGTCTCGAAGCCATCGCAACCGCCACCGAGGCCAGCAATACACTGATCAGTGATGCGAGGTTGAGAAAGCGGCCGGCGCGCTCTACTGCGGAACGCATTTGCGGATCGGTATCCGCAATATCACGCAGTTGTTCACCGGCGGATAGTAATTCTTCGAGTTTCGGTTTGAACGCGGCGATGGCAGCACGTGGCCCGGCGAACAGGTTACGGTAACTCACGCGGCTTCCCGGCTGAATCAGTGCGGTGCTGTCGAGATCCGCCATGTTGATCAGCAGGGTCGGGGCAAGATCAATAAATTGCCAGCCCTGGTCGGGTCTGAAATCAAGCACTCTTGTTACCCGGAAGCTGGCTTTTCCGACCTTGATGAGCGAACCGGTATCGGCACCGAGCCTCGCCAGCAAGCGGGTGCTGGCCCAGGCTTCGCCCGGAGCAGGAATCTCGTTGGTTTCTAACGCCGCTGACAACAGCCGTTCGGCGGTTTTGAGCCGCCCCCTGAGGGGGTATCCGGCGCTCACGGCATTCACCGCAGAGAGCGTATTACGATCGCCTTCGAAGACCACGCTCGGCATGCTGATCACGGATGCAGTACCTAAACCGTTTTGCTCCGCCAGATCAATATAGGCGTCCGGAATCGGTTGGCTGGACCCCAGCCTCAGGTCCGCTGCAAGCGATTCAGCGGCGCGCAGTTCCACGGCATGGCCGACCCGGTCGGTCAGAAACGCGACCGCTGTCAATGAGGTGACTGCAATGATCAGTGCGACACCCAGCACCGTTAACTCACCGGATTTCCAGTCCCGCAGCAATAAGCGCCAGGCCAGTGCGAAAGCCTTCAATGGCCCGGCTCCGTTGTTTCCTGCACCGCCTGGACAATGTGGCCCGCTTCCATGCGTATGATCCGGTCACAACGGTTTGCCAGGGCCAGGTCATGGCTGACCAACACCAGCGTGGTACCGTATTCCCGGTTCATGCGAAACAGGATGTCGATGACCGTTTCACCGGTTTGCTGATCCAGGTTGCCGGTGGGTTCGTCGGCAAACAGCACCGTCGGTTGTATGACATAGGCGCGGGCGATAGCGACCCTCTGCTTCTCGCCACCGGATAACTGGCGTGGATAGTGACCGGAGCGTTTTTCCAGGCCCACGTTCAGCAGGGCAGTTTTGGCAGCCTCCCTGGGATTGTCGTGGTTGGCCAGTTCCAGTGGCAGCATGACATTCTCGAGGGCGGTCAACGACGGGATGAGGTGAAAAGACTGGAAGACGAAACCGACTTCATTGGCACGCAAGACCGCGCGCCCGTCTTCGTCGAGCGCCGTCAGTTCATTACCGGCCAGCCAGACCGTGCCGGAGGTGGGCAGGTCGAGCCCGGCCAGCAAACCGAGTAAAGTTGATTTACCTGCGCCGGACGCACCTATGATGGCAATGCGCTCACCGTGACTGACTTGCAGGCTGACCTGGTCTAGTATGGTCAGCAACCCTGCCGGACTGGTGACTGTTTTGCTAAGATTATCCGCCTCGAGGGCAAAGGGCTTGTGTTCGGATATTGGAGTATTCATGAGGTTTATTTTATCGCTTCTGCTACTTGTTGTTGGTTTTAGTTCATCCGATGCTTACGCATCGGAACCGCCTGTGCTGCTGATCCTGGGCGACAGCCTGAGCGCAGGATACGGTATGGACCGTGAACATTCCTGGGTGAACCTGTTGGATATCCGCCTGCAAGAGCGCGGTTATGCCTATCGTATTCTCAACTCGAGTATCAGCGGTGACACCACGCAGGGCGGGCTTACGCGTCTTCCGCGCCTGCTCGATCGTTACCAGCCCGAAATCGTCATGATCGAGCTGGGTGCCAATGACGGTCTGCGTGGCATTGATCCGGACGTTACCCGTGAGAACATCACACGCATGATCCGGCAAAGCCAGGAGACCGGTGCCCGGGTGCTGCTTACCGGTATTAAATTGCCACCGAACTATGGCAGTGCCTACCTGGAAAAGTTCGAATCCATGTATGCCGATCTTGCCAGTGAATACGGTACATTACTTGTGCCATTCTTCATGGATGGGGTCGCATTGGAACCTGAATTATTGCAGGCAGACAACATCCATCCCAATGAAAACGGTCAACCGGTGTTGCTGGACAATGTCTGGGAAGTGCTGGAACCGGCTTTGAGCCGCTGAGCTGCGGGTTTTGGTATACACCCCAACTTTCGGATGGCTTGGAGTTTGGGTATGATGCGTCCACCAACGTCTTAGGAGATACAGCGTGAAATCGATATTTTTGTGTGTTGCCGCGATTGTGCTTTCATCAACCGCTTTTGCCGGCAATCAGACCTTCGCCGAGCAGGTGGCAACAGGTATGCAGGGCGAGCATCGCTCCGATGAGAATAAGGCCCGCGATCAATACCGTCATCCGGCCGAGACCCTCGAGTTTTTTGGTATTGAAGACGGTATGACCGTGATGGAGATCTGGCCGGGTGGTGGCTGGTATACCGAAATTCTGGCGCCCGCAATGCGTGACCATGGCAAATTGATCATCGCCACCTGGGATCCTGAAGTCGAGGGTCAACCGGCCTACCGCTATGAATTGCCGAAGAAGATGGAAGAAAACTTCGAGCAGCATCCGGAAGTTTATGACCAGGTTGAATTCGAATATTTTTCACCACCAGGTTCACCCTCTTTGGGTGAAGCCGAATCACTGGACGCAATTGTCACGTTCCGCAACACCCATGGCTGGATCAGTGCCGGCCAGGCACAGGATATATTCAACGAGTTTGCACGTGTTTTGAAACCGGGCGGTATCCTCGGTGTGGTCCAGCACCGTGCCGATGAGGGTGCAGACCCCCTGGTTTCAGCCAAACAGGGTTATGTCTCCGAAGCGGCGGTCAAGGAAATTGCCGCGAACGCCGGCTTTGAGTTCCTTGCTGCTTCAGAGATCAACGCCAATCCAAAAGATACAAAGGATCATCCGGAAGGGGTTTGGACCCTGCCCCCGGGTTATGCATTGGGTGATGTCGATAAAGAGAAATACTCCAGCATCGGTGAAAGTGACCGTATGACCCTGCGGTTCAGAAAGCCCCTTTAAGTCATACCGTCATGTTGACGCAGCTGCGCTATGGCCTGCAGGGTGCAACAGTGATCCTGGTTGTGTCGGTCAGCACCGTGGTCTTGACGACGGTCATTTTTCTGGGCTCCTTGTTCAAACTGGTCGCCCCGCGGGGCAGGGCCAGGAACACCATGACCCACTGGCTGTCATCGCTCGGCGAATTATGGGTTTCGGTCAATAAGTTCGCGGTGCGGTTTTACCGGGACCTGGAATGGGATGTGCATATGCCCGAGGGTATCAGCCACAAGGGCCGTTACCTGGTCTTTTGTAATCACCAGTCGGGCGTTGACATTCTTGCCTTGCAGCACTGCTTGAACCGGCGTGCGCCTTTCGGGCGGTATTTACTCAAGCACCAGTTGATCTGGGTGCCGGTTCTGGGGGTTGCATGGTGGGCGCTGGACATGGCCTTCTTGCGCCGTTACAGCAAACAGGAACTGCTCAGGAACCCGTCGCTGCGTGGCAAGGATCTTGAAAATGCTGCGCGCGCCTGCGAAAAGCTGAAGCACATCCCGGTTTCGATGATGACGTTTCCCGAAGGGACACGTTTGAACGAGGCCAAACGGCAGGCGCAAAACTCGCCTTATCAGCACCTGTTGAGACCGCGTTATGGCGGGATCGGCCAGGTTTTGTACTCGTTCGATGATGCACTGGACAGCCTGATTGACGTCACCATCATTTATCCGGACGGCACACCAACCGTGTGGCAGTACGTGTCCGGCCAGGTGAAGAGGATTACGGTGCATATCGAGCTGCGGCCCATTGATGCGGAGCTCCGGGGCCGGGATTTCCGGGACGACCCGGTCGCCAAGAACAGGCTGAAGACCTGGCTGGGCGGAATCTGGGAGGAAAAAGACCGGTTGATAGGCCATACTCTGAAAGGTGAGCCGGCCCAAAAAGCCAGGCTGAGATGACCAGGATCAAGCAACAACCCGGATTTAAACAAGGACCATGACTGAGAAACAAGCCCCCCGGCCACCCATTCCACCCAAGGCCATGCTGGTGCCCTGCCGTGAACTCAAAACCGGTGCGGCATTCGGCTGGTTAAAGGCGGGTTGGAATGATTTCAGAAACGCAAAGGTCGTCAGCCTGGCTTACGGCCTTTTTGTTTTCCTGGTCAGTGTTTTGGTCGCCTTCATGGCCTGGAAACTGGGTGGCTTCGTTTTGTTGCTGAGTGCGCTGTCGGGTTTTGTGTTTGTAGCCCCGATGCTCGCGTTTGGTCTTTATTCGGTCAGCAGACAGCTTTGTGAAGGCAAAACGCCCGACCTGGCGCATACCATCAGGGCGATCAAACGGCCGTTGGGTAACGCCATGGTATACACGCTGGTGCTGCTGGTCATTTTCCTGTTGTGGGCCCGCGCCGGTATGATGGTGCAGGTGTTTTTCCCGTTGGGGGGCAGGCCCGAGTGGGGTCATATCATCACATTTTTACTGATCGGCTCAGCGGTAGGCTCAATATTTGCCTGTTTGAGTTTCGCTGCCAGCGTGTTTTCACTGCCGATGCTGGCCAATCGTGATATCGATGTCATCACTGCCGTGATATCCAGTGTTAACGGCGTATTACGTAACAAACCCGCCATGTTTGTCTGGGCAATGCTGATTTGCTCTCTGACGGGGATCGGGTTCCTGACCGCGGGTATCGGCCTGATCGTCATCATACCGTGGCTGGCCTACGCCACCTGGCACGGTTACCGGGCTGCCCTGGATGTCACCGAATGGGCGATACTGTCAAGGGAAGATTCCGAATAAATCTGGAACCTTCATTCCATCCCGCGTGCCAATGCACACGGACCTGTAATCGTCCGGTTTTCAGTTTACTTGTCTTTTTCCAGCCCTAGGCGTTTGTGCATGATCGGGCTGGTGGTGGTGTACTGCAGGAATACCCGCTTATCCGGATCCAGGTGTTTTTGCACGCCGAAGGCTGCCAGGGCGGCCTCGTGAAATCCGCTGAGAATGAGTTTTTTCTTACCCGGGTAAGTGTTGATATCACCAACTGCAAAAATCCCGGTTTCGCTGGTCTCGAATTTTTCGGTATCCACGCGAATCTGGCGCTTGTCGATATCCAGACCCCATTCGGCGATCGGTCCCAGGTTGGGTGATAAACCCCAGAAAACGTAACCTTCGTCAGCATTGATTTCATGGGTGTTGCCTTCCGCGTCTGCCACGCTGAGACCTTTGAATGTCCCATTGTCAGAGAGCACCTCGCGGACCATGCCATGAAATTCGCGCAAGCTCCCTTTTTTTGCCAGTGCCTTCATTTTTTTGACCGAAGCCGGTTGGGCCCTGTAGTCGACCCGCCGGTGGACCAATGTGAGGCTTTTGACCTTATCGTGCAATTCAAGTGCCCAGTCGAGCGCCGAGTCACCGCCGCCGAGGATGATGATGTCCTTGCCGGCCACACCCTCTGTGTCGGTGATCTTGTAATGAATGCTCTTGCCGGTGAAATCAGCGGCACCGGGCGTACGCAACTGGCGTGGCTGAAAGGCGCCGAGACCGGCAGCGATAATGACGGTGGCCGTATCGAATTCGGTGCCGGTGGATGTTACCAGCGTGAAACGGCCGTTGTCCTGCCGTTCCAACCCGGTAACCGTCTGTCCAAGATGGAACTGCGCCTTGAAAGGCTCAATCTGCTCCATCAGCCTGTCAATCAGTTCCTGCGCGCCGATGACCGGGTAGGCTGGGATATCATAGATGGGTTTTTCCGGGTACAACTCACCACACTGCCCGCCAACACTCGGTAACGAGTCCACCACGTGCGCGTGAATATCCAGCAAACCGAGTTCGAAAACCTGGAACAGACCGGCAGGACCGGCACCGATGATAACTACGTCTGTGTGTATGGGCATATGGGCTCCGGTGGGTACGGACAGTGTCGCTATTGAATGACCTGATAACTTGGGTCAAAGTGTATAGAATCAAGAGTAACCGCAGGTGCAGGCCCAGTGATATGAAAAAAATCCAGTTGCATGAGTCCTGGCTGAGCCGCCTGGAGGATCAGTTCGAGCAGGCATACATGCAAAAGCTGCGCGATTTCCTGGTCACCCGCAAGGAGCATCGTGCGGTCATCTACCCGCCGGGTCCGCAGATTTTCAATGCGCTCAACAGCACGCCATTCGAGCAGGTGCGTGTCGTGATACTCGGCCAGGATCCCTACCATGGACCGGGGCAGGCCCATGGCCTGTGTTTCTCGGTGCAACCTGGGGTGCGTATTCCCCCGTCACTCGCCAACATCTACCGGGAGATCCAGTCGGACCTCGGTATCGAACCACCCCACCATGGCTGTTTGCAATCGTGGGCAGAGCAGGGTGTTTTATTGCTCAACGCGGTATTGACCGTCGAGCGCGGGCAGGCCGGTTCTCACCAGGGCAAGGGCTGGGAAACCTTCACCGATGCCATCGTGCAATTATTGAACGACGAAAGGGAAGGGCTGGTGTTTATGCTGTGGGGCGCCTATGCATGGAAAAAGGGCGCAGTCATCGACCGCAGAAAACACCTGGTACTCAAGGCGCCGCACCCGTCACCGTTGTCGGCCCACCGGGGGTTTCTCGGTTGCCGGCATTTCTCAAGTGCCAACGAATATCTGCAGCAACATCAGCAACAAACCATTGACTGGAGCGTGCCGGCATGAATCTCACACAATTACCTGTGGGTCTGCAGGGCGTCCTGCAAAAGAACAAGCTGGCGGGGGATTTCTGGGGTGGTTTTGCCGCCATGCTGGTCGCACTGCCATCGGCCATCGCCTTCGGGGTGACCATCTACGCGGCCATCGGCCCGTCCTATGCCAGCCTGGGGGCCATCGCGGGCATACTGGGGGCGACCGCACTGGGTTTGTTTGCACCGGCGCTGGGTGGCACCAACCGGCTGATTACAGCACCCTGTGCACCGGCAGCGGCGGTCATGGCGGCATTTGCGATCGAAGCGGTCAACCAGGGCATACCGGCGGGGTCCGTGGTCCTGCTGCTCACGGTGCTGGGTTTGCTGACCGGTATCATCCAGTTTTTTCTCGGCAGGGTCCGGGTTGGCAGCTTCATCAAGTACATACCTTACCCGGTTGTCAGCGGTTACCTGAGCGGTGTCGGTCTGATCATCATCGGCAGCCAGCTACCAAAATTTCTCGGTGCGCCCGAACATACGTCCTGGTGGCAGACGCTGAACTCGCCGGGCTTGTGGCAATGGCAGGCCCTGGTGGTGGGGGCGGTGACCGTGCTCGTCATGCTGATTGCGCCCCGGTTTACGAAGCTGGTGCCCGCCGCGATCGTGGGCTTGCTGGCCGGTGTGCTGGCCTATTTCGGTATTGCATTGTTCGACCAGTCGCTTTTGACGACAACGGATAACGCCCTGATTATCGGCCGTCTTCCAGGAGAAGCCCACGGCTTGTTTGACGCGATTACCGGGCGCTGGCTGGAGATAGGTGAGCTCAAGGTGAGCCAGGTCGCCAGCCTGTTGCTGCCGGCGTTGACGCTGGCCGTATTACTCTCGATCGACACGCTGAAAACCTGCGTTGTGCTGGACGCGATGACCCGCAGCCGCCACGATTCCAACCGCGAGCTGGTCGCCCAGGGCGTGGCCAACGTCGCGTCCGCCTGCATCGGCGGCATGCCCGGCGCCGGACAGATGGGCGCGACCATGGTAAACCTGTCGAGCGGCGGCCAAACCCGCTTGTCGGGCGCCTTCGAAGGTGTTCTGGCCCTGCTGGCATTTGTGCTGCTGGGCTGGCTGGTGGCCTGGATACCGGTGGCCGCGCTGGCCGGGATTCTGATCATCGTGGGTGTGCGTATGATCGACCGCAAGAGTTTCAGCCTGCTCGGTTCACGGCTGACCATATTCGATTTCCTGGTGATTGCGGCGGTCGTTGTCACCGCGGTTACCACGAGCCTGATCGTGGCCTCGGGCATAGGCATCGCCCTGTCCATGCTGCTGTTCATACGTGAGCAGTTGTCCAGTTCGGTGATTCGCCGCAAGACCCATGGTGACCAGGTGTTCGCCCGGCGGCGCCGGTCAAAACAGGAAATGAAGTTGCTTGAACAGCAGGGCGACCATACCGTGATCATCGAATTGCAGGGCAGCCTGTTCTTCGGCACCAAGGATCAACTATTCGGCGCACTCGAGACGGAACTGAAAAAATGCACCTATTTCATTATCGACATGCGCCGGGTGCAGGGTGTGGATGTTTCGGTTGCGCAGGTCCTAAACCAGATCCGCGAGGCTGTCGTGGAACGTAAAGGCTACCTGATTTTTACCGACCTTCCGCAAAGCCTGCCAAATGGCCGAAATATAGAAAGTTTTCTCCAGCAGATGAAAATCACTACGGATAGCGAACACGTCAAGGTCTTTCCGAGACGTGACGACGCACAGGTGTGGGTGGAAGAGCAAATCCTGGGTATCGAAAGCCAGGCCACGCAGGATGAAACCCCGCTCGAACTGCAGGAAATGGAAGTGGTTAAAGGTCTCAAAGCGGAGACCGTGACCGCGTTTGAAGCCTGCCTCGAGCCACGCTCCTACAAGGCGGGTGAAAAAATTTACTCGTTGGGTGACCGCGGAGATCAATTGTTCCTTATCCGGCAGGGCACGGTACACATGATGTTGCCGTCCGAAGGCACGACCAGCCATCACCTCGCCACCTATGGCCGAGGCGACTTCTTCGGTGGCCTGTCCTTCCTCGATGGTCAGCGGCGGGGCAACGAGGCGATCTCATCCACCGATACGGAGTTATTCATGCTGCGTCGCGAGGCTTTTGACCGTCTTGAAGAACAACACAAACGGTTTGCGCTGAACCTGATCGAGGCGATCGCGCGCGTACTTGCCATGCGTCTGCGTTACGGCGACATGGAACTCGCTGCGCTGCGTGATTGACAGACAGGCATCAGCACCTACGGAAAAAAATTAGCCGTCTACCTGTTTCAGTGATGCGTCAATGGGCATCCAGTCAACGTGTTTATCAAAAAACACATTGGCCTGCGGTTGTCGGTCGATCGGCTCATCCATGCTGCCCAGGGCGATATGTAACTCACCGGCCCAACGTTCGGAGCGAAAAAACAGGCTGCTGCCACATGTTTTACAGAAACCCCGCTGTGCACCCGTTGAAGAATCGAACCAGGCCAGTTGCGCCCCGGTGTCGGTAATCTTCACCTGGCCGGTCTCAAAGCCGACCCAGGTGACATAGCCCGCGCCGTGGGTTTTTCTGCACATGCTGCAATGGCAGTGCGCACACCATTTGCTGGGCAGGCAGGCCGAAAACCTGATCGCACCGCAAAAACAGCTGCCGTTGGCTCGGCTGTCCCTGGTCATTTCGTGTCCCTCAGGCCTGAAAAATGATCCAGCCCAATCGCACCCAGAAAGCGAGCAGGACGAAGCTGCTGAAAATAAAGACCGCGAAGCGGTGCATGACCTTGTTGTAGGTCACGTGGATCAAGCTGTGCACGCAGCGCGTGGCTACAAAGGTCCAGGCGAGGATCACCAGTATGCTGTCCTGTACCATCAATATCAGGGTCAACAGGATAGCGATGTAGAACAGGACAGGCAATTCAAACAGGTTAGAGTAATTGTCCGAAGCAGGTGCCGAGTCGACCAGCAAATCCTTTGACCTGGAGCGGGTTCTTATCTGCTGGGGGTGAATCTGTTTTGATCTCATTTCCGCTACACGTTTCCGGTACATGACGGTCATGACGGTAAAGGTCAGGGCAACCTGTGCCAGCAAAGGCAACAAAAGTGGTTTGAAATACATTTTTTACTCCAGGACTAAAGCTTGACCCGCATCATCTTAGCAGAGGACCGGGGGCTTTGGGATGCCCGGCAGGAAGAGGGCGCATTGGTGCAATAAAGAAGCGGGGGCGAGACCTGTTCGCAAAGGTTTCGGGCTGTGAAAACATTCACCATGAAGTTTTCGCCCCCGCTGCATTCAAATGGGTTCAGACACTCCCACAGGTGGTCAACCCGTCATGCCGGAGTGGGTCCCGTTTGAACATAAAACTGTTGTCACCAGTCGTAGCCCCGGCGATGCCGGTAAGACCGGTAAGTAACCGGCGGCGTGTAGAGGGCGGCGTCGATGATGGACCAAAGGTGGATAACCCAGCCCAGCAAAATGACCCATAACAGGATGGACATGACAAACATGAATCCCGCCAGTATCCAGCGTCCCTGCAACAACTGGCCGAGACCCGGGATGAAAAAGCTGCATAAGGCTGCAATCACATTGCCTGCTGAACCACGACCCATCATTTTCTCCTTTTGTGCTCGAACCATTGATGAATTGTTTTATGCAGAATTCGTGCCATTCCGGATGCGGGCCGAAAAAAAGCGCTGTAACGCCCATAAACAGGGTATCAGGGCTTTTTCTGTTTTCCGGGTCCAGTGATGCCCTTAACGGGCAGACCGTGGTCGTTTGAGGTAAATTCTCAAAAAATGGCGAAATCCACCAATCATGAAAACACCCGTTGAAAACACCAAATTGAATGCGGTTTGAAGCCGTCAGACGTATAATGTCCGGCGAATTTGAAGTCATACTAAACAGGAAACAAAACCATGAGCTATGAACACATCAAAATACCCGCCAGCGGCGATAAAATTAAAATTGAAAATAACAAGTTGGTTGTGACCGACAACCCGATCCTTGGCTTTATCGAAGGCGATGGTATCGGTGGTGATATTACCCGTGCATCCTTGCGGGTCTGGAATGCTGCAGTTGAAAAGGCCTATGGTGGAAAACGCAAGGTTCATTGGGCGGAATTGTTTCTCGGTGAAAAAGCCGCCGGTATTTATGACGGCAATTATTTTCCTGCCGAGACCCTGGATGCCGTCAAGGATCTCGTTGTTTCCGTCAAGGGACCGCTGACGACCCCGGTTGGTGGTGGCTTCCGGTCATTGAAC
>Ga0316188_10000373_pt1 | contig 18662 bp, 17 predicted proteins | sample Phiworburrow1_MG_FD_204933 | JGI IMG/M metagenome (GOLD analysis project Ga0316188, IMG submission 204933) | Coastal sediment microbial communities from Maine, United States - Phippsburg worm burrow 1 | ecosystem: Environmental > Aquatic > Marine > Coastal > Sediment | place: USA: Maine... | reverse complement strand
ACGCGCGGAAGTCGAACTCGAGGGCGTCCGCAAGGTGCACCTGCAGCTCACCGCGTCCCTGGCAGTGCGCCTGCAACGGCGGCACGACGTCGCGATCAATCTCGACGACGTCGAGCCTGCCCGCCAGTGCGAGGACGGGTGCCGTTATCGCGCCGCGGCCGGGACCGACCTCCACGAGTCGATCGCCTGGGTGCGGATCGATGGCGCGCACGATTCGCTCGATCGTGCCTGGGTCGTGCAGGAAGTGCTGCCCATAGCGCTTCTTGGCGTGACCGTGCTTCACCAGCGCGACGCCTGGCGTCGTGCACGATGGCTCAGTTCCAGCGCGAGCGCAAACGCGGCCTGCAGGCTGCCGGGATCGGCCTTGCGCGTGCCGGCAAGATCGAGCGCCGTGCCGTGATCGACGGACGTGCGCACGATCGGCAACCCGAGCGTGACGTTGACTGCGTGGCCGAAGCTCGCGTGCTTCAGCACCGGCAGGCCCTGGTCGTGGTACATGGCGACGACGGCGTCGATGCCCTTCAGCCGCTGCGGCACGAACGCAGTGTCGGCCGGCACGGGCCCTACCAGATCGAGCCCGTCGCCGCGTAGAGCTGCCAGCGTCGGCTCGAGCACCTCGATTTCTTCGCGCCCGAGGTGACCACTTTCGCCGGCGTGCGGATTCAGGCCCAGCACCAGCATGCGGGGCCGGCGTATTCCGAACAGCGACTGCAGGTCGCCCGCGACGATGCGCAGCACGGCCTCGAGTCGCGACGGTGTGAGGGCCGCGCTGACTTTCCGCAACGGCAGGTGCGTGGTCGCGAGTGCAACGCGTAAACCGCCGCCGACCAGCAGCATCACGGGCAGGCGCACGCCAGTGCGTTTAGCGAGGTACTCGGTGTGCCCGGTAAACGGGACGCCGGCTTCGTTGATGATCGATTTCTGCACCGGCGCCGTCACGATCGCCTGGAACGCACCGGCTGCGCAGCCGCCGATGGCGGCGTCGAGAGTCTCGAGCACGTAACGCGCGTTCGCAGCGGCCAGGACGCCGGGCCGTGCCGGTTCCGCCAGCGGCACGTGCAGGAGTTCGACGCCAGCGCGCGGTCGGCTCAGCGCGTCGAAGTCGGGCAGTTTGAGCTGGCGGGCGCTGCGCGGTCGCGCGCGGCCGAACAGGGAGCGGTCGCCGATCAGGACGACACGGCAACCTGCGGGTGCCGTGTCGAGCAACTCGGTGCAGAGATCCGGGCCGACGCCTGCCGGTTCGCCGGTCGTGACGGCGACGGTGCGCAGCACCGTGGCACGATGCGATCGGCCCGCGGCGCTCACATCCGGTATTCGACGAACGCTTCGTCGCGCAGCCGGCGCAGCCAGATTTCCGTCTCTTCGTCCGCACGTGCTTCGCGCAGCTGGCTGACGCAACGGTTGCGAGTCATGTCCTCGCTCGCGTCGTAGGTGCGGCGACCGAGCAACTGCACGATATGCCAGCCGAACTGCGTACGGAATGGCGGGCTGATCTCGTTTTCAGCGAGCGCATCGAGCTGCTTCTCGAACTCGGGCACGAAGCTGCCCGGACCGGCCCAGCCGAGGTCGCCGCCCGTGGCAGCCGAACCCGGGTCTTCGGACGTGACCGAGGCAATCGCCTCGAAGCTCTCTCCCTTCAGGATCCGATCCCGGATCTGCGCGAGCTTCTGGCGCACGGTCTCGTCGTCCATCACTTCCGTGGGCTTCATCAGGATGTGCCGGGCGTGCACCTGCGACACGAGCGCCGGTGCCTGGCCGCCGCGGATCTCGAGCACCTTGAAGATGTGGAGGCCGCTCGGCGTGCGGATCGGCTCCGTCACGTCACCGGCCTGCAGGGTGGGGATGATGTCGGCGACGAACGACGGCAGCTGCCCCGCCTTGCGCCAGCCGAGGGCGCCGCCTTCGAGTGCCGTGCCGGAATCGGAGTAGGTGATCGCGAGCTGGGCGAAGTCCTCATTCTTTTTCGCGCGTTCGTAAACGGCCTGCGCGCGCGAGGTGCGCTCCGCGACCTGTTTCTCGTCGGCCGTACTCGGAATGGCGACGAGGATGTGCGCAAGGTTGAACTCGTTGTCCGCACCCGGCGACGCCTTGCTCTTCGCGATGCATTGCTCGACTTCGCGCGGCGACACGTACACGCGCGCGAGCACGTCGCGCTGGCGCAGTGCCTGCAGCGTCATCTCGCGGCGGACTTCGTCGCGGTAGTCGCGATAATCGATGCCCTGGGCCTCGAGCGTGGCGGGCAGGTCGCTGAACTTGATGTTGTTGCGGTTGGCGACATCGGTCAATGCCGTGTTGACCATCTCGTCCGAGATCTTCAGGCCGAGGCGCTCGGCGCGCTGCATCTGCAGCTCCTGCAGCACGAGGCGTTCCAGCACCTGCTGGCGCAGGACGTTGCGCGGCGGCAGCTGCTGGCCCGCCTGCTGGATGCGCCCGCTGACGATGGACATCTGCTTCTCGACGTCGCTGCGGAGCACCAGGCCGTCGTTGACGACGGCGGCGACGCGGTCGAGCAGGACGCCGGAGGAACTCAGGTCCTTGGACTGGGCGTGGACGGTGCCCACGGCGGCGAGCAACAGGACGGCTGCGCCGAAAAACTGCTTATATTTCAAGGGTATCTCAGAATCGGGGCACGGACAGAGGCGAGGAGTATCCCCGAATCGCTTCGCGCAGGAAAGCTTCGTTGTCCACTCCGACACTGGACAATCCCTTCAGTTCCAGTTGCAGGCCGACCGACGTTTCGATGGCGCCCGAGCGGCTGGAGACGAAGCGTCGCGTGACCAGGCGAACGGCCCAGCAGCAGGACGAATATTCGACGCCCAGGAACTGGTCCAGCGTCTTGTCTTCCTGCAGCGAGTAGACAAAGCGCACGAAACCGCGCCACTGGCTGCTGAGCGGCCAGGCACCCGACACATCGACCTGCTCCAGCAGGTCGCGACGGAAGCGGTAGCCCGCGTTGATGACCCGACCCGGCGATGGGTTGTACTGCAGGAAGGTCTCGGTACGCTCACCCTGGGTCTCGTCCGGGTTCCACTGGTAGGCAAAGCGCGCGTTCCAGTCCTTGTACGCGTTGAGTTCGACCTCGGCCACGACGTCCGACGTCGAGCGGTTGCGCACGGGCTCGTCCGGCAGAGTGACGCGCGGATCCTGGAAGTAGAACGACTGCCCGAGCGTGGCGCTAAGGTACTGGCGACCGCGGCTCGAATCGAGCAGGCGGGTGGTGACGCCGACGCTCACCTGGTTCGCGTCGCCGATCCGGTCCGGGCCCACGTAGCGGTTGGTGCGGAACAGCTGCACGAGATTCAGGTCGGGAATGCCGGTATCGAAGACGGGCAGGTCGTCCTGGTTCTTGTATGGCACGTACAGGTACAGCAGTCGTGGTTCGAGCGTCTGGATGCGGTTGCCTTTCGATCCCGACTCGCGCTCCATCGTGAAACCGGCGTCGAGACTGGCCGACGGCAGCGAGCGATCGGGGGAATCGTCCGCACCCGGTGCGACGTCGCTCAGCAGGTACTGCGTGTAACGGTAACCCGCGCCCGCGGCGAAAAATGCGCCGCTGCGGTCGATGCGCCATTCGAGCGAAGGCTCGGCGTCGAGACGGACACCCTGGGGACCCAGGTCGCGCTGGAAATTGGTCGCTTCGGCGAACAGGGAGCCCGACAGGCCACCTGCGAAATCGCGCCAGCGCCCGAGAGCCACCAGCTGCGGCGCGATGCGGTAGGGCTCGTCTGCCGCTGCCAGCGTGGTGTCGATGACCTGGTAGCCCTGGGCGCGGGCATTGAAGGACCAGGCATCCATGTCGTGGCGCAGTTCGATGTAGCGGTTCACGAACGAAACACTGGTGCCTTCGAAGCCGATACCGAAATCCTCGTAATAGTCGTTGTCGCTCACGTCGGTCGCGTCGATCATCAGCCGGGTGCGCGGCGCGAAGCGCGTGACGTGGCGCCAGTCGATGACGCCGCGGGCTTCGCCGGTTTCCTGGTCGTGGACCAGGTATTCGAGGTTGAGCTGGCTGCGGCTGCGGTCGCTCAGGTAACGCAGCTCCGGGTCGAGGCGGATGCCGCGCGACGAATACCAGCGCGCGGTGAGCGTAGCGTCGTAGTTCTCGGCCAGGTTCCAGTAGTAAGGCACGGCGATCTGCGTGCCGGTGCGGCTGCCGCTGCCGATCGTCGGGAACAGCAGGCCGGACTTGCGCTGGTCACCGACGGGAAACGAGATCCACGGCGTGTAGAACACCGGCACGCCGAGAAACTCGATGCGGACGTCACGCCCGGTGCCGATCAGGCTTTTCTGGTCGATGTCGATTGCGCCGGCGGCGAGGCCCCAGTCCTCGTTGCCCGGGGGGCAGGCTGTGTAGCGCACACCCTCGAGATTGATGTGGCCAGTCTGCGTGATCCTTGCTTTGGTCGCGGCGCCCCGCACCGACTGCTCACGCAACTCGAATTCAGCTCCTTCGAAATTGCCCACGCCGCCTTCCTGGAACGAGCCGCCTTCGCCGCGCACGTGCATCTGCGGGTCGAGGTATTCGATGTCGCCGTTCAGTTCGACGCTGCGCTGTTCGGCATTGATCGTGGCCTGGTCGGCGGTGAGCAGGCGTTGGCCCATGCGGATCTGCACGTTGCCGCTCAACTCGGCATCGCCGGCACGGCCGAGCTCGCCGGTGTCGCTGGTGACGTGGATCTGCGGGTCGTCCGGATCGGCCCTGAGCAGTTCCTCGATGCGCGGGTCGATGCCGGACTGGACGGCGCACCGGTCGTTGCGTGCGGGCTCGACTGCTGCTGCTTGCGCGGGCGCCGGGGCGGGTGGCTGTTGCTGTGCATGGGCGGACGCGGCTCCGAGCCATGCGCAGGCCGCCGCCCGCCGCAGGGTGGCCTGCAGCGCCTGCTGCAGGCCTGGGGAAGCAGCGCACGGCGTCGTCATCCGGACGATTATAATTGCGCGCGAATCGCCGCATCCGACTATTGCCTGCCCGCTTTCCAGCCCGATCGGGGTCCCCGCTTGAACGACACACGCCCGCAGTCGCCGGCCACGAGCCAGGATGATCCGCGTCTCGAGTTGCTGCGCCAGTGGCTCGAGCGGGACCTCGGCTTGCGCCGGTACGGCATCGCGCCGGCATCCGCCGACGCCAGTTTCCGCCGCTATTTCCGCGTGACGCGCGCCGGACAGGTTCCGCTGATCGTCATGGACGCGCCGCCCGGCAAGGAAGACGTCGGTCCATACCTGCGCGTCGCCGCCATGCTGCAGGACATCGGCGTGCATGCGCCGCGCATCCTGCAACGTTCGGAGCGGGACGGATTCCTGCTGCTGACCGACCTCGGCACGACGATGTACCTGCCGGAACTCACCAAGCCGGGCCAGGCCGATCCGCTGTACGCCGACGCGATGGCGGCGCTGGTCCAGATCCAGTCCCGCGGCATGCAGGCCGCCGCGGAACTGCCGCCGTACGATGAGAAGCTGCTGCGATTCGAGATGAGTCTCTTCCCCGACTGGTTGCTGCAGCGGCACCTGTCACTGGCGCTGAGTCCGCGCGAAGCGCAGGTGCTGCAGGCGGGGATGGATGCGCTGGTCGCCAACGCACTGGAGCAGCCACAGGTCTTCGTGCATCGCGACTATCACTCGCGCAACCTGATGGTCTGCCCCGAGGCCAACCCCGGCATCATCGATTTCCAGGACGCCGTGCGCGGCGCCTGCACGTATGACCTCGTTTCGCTGCTGCGCGACAGCTACATCGCCTGGCCGCAGGAGCGTGTCGTAGCCTGGGCCCTGGCGTTCCGCCGCCGCGCGGTCGCAGCCGGGCTGTCGGCAGGCCGTGACGAAGCGCAGTTCCTGCGCTGGTTCGACCTGATGGGCGTGCAGCGCCACCTCAAGGTCGGCGGCATCTTCGCGCGGCTTTTCCACCGTGACGGCAAGTCCGGGTACCTGGCCGACATTCCACGCACGCTGCAGTACGCGGTGAACTCATGCGCGCGCCATGCGGATTTCACCGAACTCGGCGCATTGATCGGGACACGTGTCCTGCCCGCAGTCATCGCCGGGCTCGGGGGCAACGCACCTTGAGAGCCATGATCCTCGCCGCGGGCAAGGGCGAGCGCATGCGGCCGCTCACGCTCAGTCGTCCGAAGCCCCTGCTTGACGTCGGCGGCATGGCGCTGATCGAGCATCACCTCTATGCCTTGGCGACGGCCGGGTTCAGCGAGGTCGTCGTCAACCTGTCGTGGCTCGGCGGGCAGATTCCGGCAGCGCTCGGCGACGGTTCGCGCTACGGGCTGAAAATCGACTACAGCCAGGAGGGTCCGGAACCGCTCGAGACGGGTGGCGGCATCTTCCGTGCGTTGCCATTGCTGTGTCCGATGGGTGTCGAGCCGTTCCTGGTGCTGAACGGCGACGTCTGGATGCAGTACCCCTTCGCGGACCTGCGCGTGCAGTTCTCGCAGGGACTGCCTGGCAAGGACCAGGCGCACATCGTGCTGGTGCCGAACCCCGACCATAATCCTCGGGGCGACTTCGCTTTCGACGCTGGACGCATGGTCGAGCCCGTGCCGGGAATGGCGGCGGACACGTCCGTGGCGGCGAGAATCGCAGCGTTGCCGAAATGCACGTTCTCGGGACTCGGCGTGTATCACCCGTCGCTGTTCAACGCCTGCGAGGACGGCATCTTCAAGCTCGCGCCATTGCTGCGTACGGCAGCCATCAACTCGCGCGTCAGCGTCGAGTTGTTCGAAGGCGACTGGCTCGACATCGGCACGCCGGAACGGCTTGCCGAACTCAACGCCCGTCTGACCCGGTGCTGAACCGGCCGCGGCAAGTACAATGCGTCACCATGAGCGAGTTCAAAGGCATTCCGGTCGTCCCCGGCGTCAAGACCGCCGCCTCGAGCGGAAAGAAATACAAGACTGTTCAAGGGTTTACGGCGATCCGTGACGGCATCAAGGCCGCTGCGCCGAGCGCGTCCGCGACACCCGCAGGCCGCAAGCCCAGCTGGCTGCGAGCGCCGATGCCGGCCGGTCGCGGCTTCGAAACGGTCAGGCAAACGGTCCGTGAACACGGACTCGCCACCGTCTGCGAGGAAGCCAAGTGCCCCAACATCGGCGAGTGCTGGAATGCGGGCACGGCGACGATCATGTTGATGGGCGAGGTCTGCACGCGCGCGTGCCGCTTCTGCGCCGTCGATACGGGCAACCCGCGTGGCTGGCTCGATGCCGACGAACCCGCGAACGCCGCGCGCACCGTGCAGCTGATGCAGCTCAAATACGTCGTGCTGACGTCGGTGAACCGCGACGACCTGCCCGATGGCGGCGCCGCCCACTTCGCTGCGTGCGTGCGCGAGATCAAGCGCCTCAATCCCGAAACCGCGGTCGAAGCACTGACGCCCGACTTCCAGGGCGTGCTGACCGACGTCGCAACAGTCGTCGACAGCGGGCTCGACGTCTTCGCGCAGAACGTCGAGACCGTGCGTCGCCTGACGCATCCCGTGCGTGATCCGCGCGCGTCCTACGAACAGACGCTGGCCGTGCTCGCGCACGCCAGGCGGCATCGCCGCGAGCAGGGCGACGTGCTGGTGAAGACCAGCCTGATGCTCGGCCTCGGTGAAACGGACGACGAGATCCTCGAGACCATGCGTGACCTGCGCGCGGCGGGCGTGGACCTGCTGACGCTCGGCCAGTACCTGCGGCCGACGGTCAACCACCTGGCAGTCGAGCGCTTCGTCACGCCGCAGGAATTCGAGCAGTATCGCCGTCGGGCGCTGGAACTCGGCTTCGTCGAGTGCGTATCGGGCCCGCTCGTCCGTTCCAGTTACCGCGCCGAACAGGCGCTCGCCCGCAACAATGCCGGCCTCGCCGAGGGCGGCCTCGCCAAGCGTGGTTGAATCAGCGCAACAGATGGCCGTCGCGCCGCCCGCGCTGCGCTGGCTCGGGCGCGTCGACTACGAGCCGACATGGCGCGCCATGCAGCGCCGCACCGACCAGGCCACGGCCGCAACACCGGACGAGATCTGGTTTCTCGAGCACCCGCCCGTCTTCACGATGGGCATGAACGCCAAGGCGGTGCATCTGCTCGCGCCTGGCGACATTCCCGTCGTCGACATCGATCGCGGCGGGCAGGTGACCTACCACGGGCCCGGGCAACTCGTCGTGTATCCGCTGCTGGACCTCACGCGGCTCGGCCTCGGCGTGCGTGCGCTGGTCGAAGGCATCGAGCGCGCCATCGTCGCGACGGTTGCGCAGTGGGGCGTGGAGGCCTATGGCAAGCGCGACGCACCCGGCGTGTACGTCGGCGAGCGCAAGGTGGCGAGCGTCGGGCTGCGCATCCGTCGTGGCCGTTCGTACCACGGGCTGGCCCTCAACGTCGCGATGGACCTTGGACCATTCGCGCGCATCAATCCCTGCGGCTATGCGGGGCTGCAGATGACGCAGCTCAGCGAGCTGGGTGGCCCGGCCAGCGTGCGCGAAGTGGGTGAGGCGCTGGCGCCGCAGCTGCTGCGCGCGCTGGGGTTCGGCGAGCAGGCGGCGCGTCAGAGCGCGACGAGCACCTGGCTGCAGGACGTGAGCTCCATGTAGAGCGCGTCGAGCTGGGCCTTGCTGGTGGCGACCACCGTCACCGTGATCGACAGGTACTTGCCGTTGCTGCTGGGCCGCTCTTCGATGCGGTCCGGTGCAAGCGTGCCGAAATGACGCGTCACGATCCCCATGACGAGGCTGCGGAAATCGTCCGACGCCTGGCCCATGATCTTCACCGGAAAATCGGTGGGGAACTTGAGCAGTGTTTCCTCGGGCTCGGGAGGCGAACCGCTCATTCGTCCACCAGTGCCGGCCGCGCTGCGATCGCGTCGAGGTGCCGCTGCAGCCGTGCATACATCGACAGCCACGTTGCCCCCGGTGCGCCGGTGCCGATGGCCTTGCCGTCCACCGAGGTGACGGGCAGCACGCCGCGGCCCGCAGAAGCGATCCAGACCTCGGACGCCGCGCGCAATTCGTCGACGCTGAACGTGCGGATCTCGACCGGCAACCAACCCGCCGCGAGTTCGATCACCGCATCGCGCGAGGTGCCCGGCAGGATGCTCTGATCGTTCGGTGGCGTGACCAGCCTGCCGTCGCGCACGATGAAGACCGTGCTGGAGGAACCTTCGGTCACGCGCCCATCCCGCGTGAGGATGGCTTCGGAGCCGCCCTTGTCCTGTGCTTCCTGGCGCAGCAGCACGTTCGCGAGCAGCGCGACCGACTTGATGTCGCAGCGCGCCCAGCGGGTGTCCTCGAGCGTGACGCCGGCGAGGCCGCGTTCGAGCAGCGCCTGCGCCGGTTGCGGGTACGGGCTGACGAAAGCGAATCCCGTCGGTTCGACCGACGCGGGCGGAAACAGGTGGTTGCGGCCGTATTCCACGCCGCGCGTCACCTGCAGGTAGACCAGCAGCTCGGGTGCGCTGGCCGCGGCGACGAGCCTGTCGGTGACCTCGACCCAGCCCTCCAGCGGCAGCGGGTTGCGGATGCGCAGTTGCGCCAGGCTGCGGTCGAAGCGCTCGAGATGCTGGCGCATCCGGAACGGGCGCCCGCGATGCACCGGCACCACTTCGTAGGCGCCGTCCGCGAAGAGGAAGCCGCGGTCGAGGGGCGAGATTCGTGCCTCGGCCAGCGGCAGGTACTCGCCGTTCAACCAGCAGGTGGGATACGGATCGGCCATCCTTGCTGCTCCGTCAGTGGAACATCAGCCGCAGGCTGTCCCAGGCGCGACCGAAGAAGCCGGCGGCGGGGACGTCCGCAGTCGGGAAGAGGTCGTAGGTCGCGATCGCCTGGCCGTCGACGACGATCCTGGCCTTGCCGACCGACTTGTTCTTCGCGAGCGGCGCGATCAGCTCCTCCGGCAGTTCAAAGTCCGCCTTGACCGAGCTCACGTGGCCGCGCTGGTTGGTGACGTAGAGGTCGCGGCCCACGGTGAGGCCAACCTCGTCCTGCTTGCCCTTCCACACGCGCATCGTGGTGAGTGGCTGGCCGGCGGCGTAAATGCGCTTGGTCTCGAAGAAGTTGAAGCCGTAGCTCAGCAGGGCGGAGCTGGCGTCTTCGCGCGCACGCATCGAATCCGTACCGAGCACGACGGAGACGAGGCGCATGCCGTCGCGCTTGGCCGACGTGATCAGGCAATAGCCCGCGGTATCGGTGTGGCCGGTCTTGACGCCGTCGACCGTCGGGTCGCGCCACAGCAGGCCGTTGCGGTTCTGCTGGGTGATGCCGTTCCAGCTGAATTCACGCTGCGAGTACCACTTGTAGTACTCGGGGAACTCGTGGATCAGCGCGCTGGCGAGCACGGCCGCATCGCGTGCGGTGATGTAGTGCTCGGGGTCGGGCATGCCGGCCGAGTTCACGAAATGCGAGCCCGTCATGCCGAGCTGTTTCGCGTAGGTGTTCATCATCTGCACGAAGGTGGGCTCGTTGCCGCCGACCTTCTCGGCGAGCGCGACGGTGGCGTCGTTGCCCGACTGCACGATCATGCCCTGGATCAGGTTCTCGACCGAGACCTGCTTGCCGACTTCGATGAACATCCTGGAGCCTTCCTGCTTCCAGGCGTGCTCGCTGATGGTCACCATGTCGGTGAGCTTGATGCGGCCTTCCTTCAGCGCCTTGAACACGCCGTACGCCGTCATGAGCTTGGTGAGGCTCGCCGGCTCCTGGCGCGAATCGGGCTCGAGCGCCGCGAGTACGCGGCCGCTCTCGTGGTCGATGACGATGAAACTGCGGGCGTTGAGCTGCGGCGGGGGCGGCAACGCGGTGGGCGGCGGTGCGGCGGGCGCGGCAGCGGCTGCAGGGTCACCGGCGGCCGGCACGGCGGCGTCCTTCTGGTCGGAACCGCAACCGGACAGGGCGAGGCCGGCGACGAGCGCCAGTGCAAACAGGGTCGGCTTGAGCTTCATTTCTGCGTGGGAACCATGCGTCAAGAGTGGAGGAGGATCAACCGCCGCCGACAGTCGTCGACCAGCCGTTCGCGGGCGTGACCGGCTGCGGCGCGGCAGGAACGATGAAACCCGCCGCCGTCGGCAGCGGCAGGCCTGCGCGGGTAGCGGCGATCGCGTCAGCGAGGTCGCTGACGGCACTTGCATACATGTGACTGCGGTTATAGCGCGTGATCGCGTAGAAATTGGTGAAGCCGACGCGGTATTCGGTCCCGGCGGCCACCTTGAGCGCGACCAGCATCGCCGGTGCGTTCGCCGGCAGGCTGGTTTCGAACTTGACACCGCGCGCGCGCAGGGAACCCACGGTTTCCGTGAGCGCCAGCTTCTCGTCCGTGCCTGCCAGGTTGGCGTTGCTCGCGTCGGCTGCGGCCAGGACCGGTTCGCCCGCGCGCCAGCCGTGCACCTTCAGATAGTTGCCCACGCTCGAGAAGACGTCGGCCCAGTCGTTCCAGAGGTCGCGCTTGCCGTCGCCGTCGCCGTCGACCGCGAAGTTGCGGAAACTGCTCGGCATGAACTGCGGCAGTCCCATGGCGCCCGCATACGAGCCGACGGGCGCGAGCGGGTCGAGACCTTCCTCGCGGGCCATTACCAGGAACTGCTCGAGTTCGCCGCTGAAGAACGCCTGGCGGGGCGGGTAATCGAAGGCGAGCGTCGAGAGCGCATCGATCACGCGGTACTTGCCGACGTTCTCGCCGTAGAAAGTCTCGACGCCGACGATGCCGAGCAGGATATCGACCGGGACGCCGGTCGCCGCCTGGGCTCGTTCGAGTTCGGCCTGCTGCAGGCCGTAGACCTCGGCGCCACGCACTATGCGACGCTCGACCAGGAACCTGGGTCGGTACTCGTCCCACGCGAGCGTGCGCTCGGCCGGCCTGGCGATAGCCCGCAGGATCGCGGGCTGCGACTCGACCTGCGCGAACAGCGTGACGAGTGGCTCCGCCTCGAAGCCGTGCTTCTTGCCGACGTTGGCGATGAAGGTACCGATGTCGGCGCGCGTAGGATCGAAGGTCTGGGCGTGCGCAGGCAGCGCATGGCCGAGGGCAAGCGCCAACGAGACCGCACAGGGGCGGGCAATGCAGCGGAACGGGCCGATGGCCCGCCGGGCGAGTCGTTGCCGTGTCACGTTGAGACCAGTTTGCGTCGGGAATTGACCGACATGAGGATACCGAACCCAGCCATGAGGGTCACCAGCGAAGTGCCGCCGTAACTCACGAGCGGCAGCGGCACGCCGACGACCGGCAGCAGCCCCGCGACCATGCCGCTGTTGACAAAGGCGTACACCGAGAACAGCAGCGTGAGGCTGCCGGCCATCAGGCGGGTGAACGTGTCCTGTGCCTGCGTCGCGATGTAGAGCCCGCGGCCAATGATCAGCAGATACAGCACCATGAGCACGATGCAGCCGACGAGTCCCCATTCCTCGCCGATCACGGCGAAGATGAAGTCGGTCGAGCGTTCAGGCAGGAACTCGAGCTGTGCCTGGCTGCCATTCATGTAGCCCTTGCCGAAGATTCCGCCCGAGCCGATCGCGATCTGGGACTGGATCGTGTGGTAGCCGGCTCCGAGCGGGTCATTCTGCGGGTTCAGGAACGTCAGCACGCGCTGACGCTGGTAATCGTGCAGCAGGAACTGCCAGACGACCGGGACGGCTGCCGCGAGCAGGGCGCCCACTCCGAGGATGTAACGCAGCTGCAGTCCCGCGAGCAGGATGACGAGCGCTCCGCCTGCCGTCACCAGCAACGCGGTGCCAAGATCGGGCTGCTCGGCGATCAGCAACACCGGCACGAGCACGATCAGGGCCACGATGACCAGCGTCGTGAGGTCGGGCGGCAGCGGCCGCTCGTGCAGGTACCACGCGCAGCAGAGCGGCACCGCGATTTTCATGATCTCGGACGGCTGGAACCGGATGAAACCCAGGTCGAGCCAGCGCTGCGCACCCATCGCGACGTCGCCCACCACGGCGACGGCGATCAGCAGCAGCAGGCCGAAACCGTAGAGGAACGGCGCGCCGATCCGCAGGACCCGGGGCGGAATCTGGGCGACGAACGTCAACACGCCGAGACCGAGCCCGACGCGCGCTGCCTGGCCGAGGAAGATGTGCACGTCTTCGCCAGCCGCGCTGTACAGCACGATCAGGCCGACCGCACAGGCGGCCAGCACGCTGAGCAGCAGCGGCCCGTCGATGTGCAGCGCGTCGAGCAGGCGGCCCGTCAGCGTGAACGTGCGCTGGGCGCGGCTCGAGTGCCCGGGGCCCGCGATTTCCGTCCTCATTCGTCGACGCCTCCTGCGGGTGGCACGGTCGGTGGCGTGGTTGGAGCCGCGGTGGGGGCCGCCGCGTGCGGCAGCAGATAGGCGTCGAACACCGCGCGCGCAATCGGTCCCGCCGTGCTGCCGCCGTGACGGCCGTTTTCGACCAGCACGGCGATCGCAATTCGCGGATCCTCGACCGGTGCAAACGCGATGAAGAGCGCATGGTCGAGCAGGCGCTCGGACAACTGCGATTCGTTGTACTTTTCGTTCTGGCCGATCGAGAAGACCTGAGCGGTGCCGGTCTTGCCCGCAATCCGGTACGGCGCGCCGGCTTGCACGCGATAGGCCGTGCCACCGGGGCTCACCACGCCGACCATGCCGTCGATGACGGTGTCCCAGTACTTCGGATCATCGACTTTCACGTCGGGCAGCGGGCGGGGCGGCAGGGTCGCGACGGCGCCGGTGAGGGAATTACGCACCGCACGCACGAGACGGGGCTGGAACCGCTTGCCGTGCATCGATAGCGCCGCGGTTGCGTGCGCGAGCTGCAGCGGCGTCACCAGCATGTATCCCTGGCCGATACCCGCGATGACCGTCTCGCCGGGGAACCACACCTGCAACTCTTTCTTCTTGAAGGCCTTTTTCTTCCATGCCTGCGACGGGATCAGGCCCGAGCGTTCACCGAGCACATCGATTCCCGTCTTTCCGCCGAGCCCGAACTGGATCAGGAAGTCATGCAGGCGGTCGATGCCGATCTGGTCGGACACGCCGTAGAAGTAGGTGTCGCACGACTGCGCGATCGCCTTATGCATGTCGACCGTGCCGTGGCCCTGCTTCTTCCAGTCGCGGTACTTGCGGCTCGAGCCCGGGAACTGCCAGACGCCGCGGCAGAAGCGTGTCGACTCCGCGTCGGTGACGCCGTATTCGAGCGCTGCGAGCGCCACGAATGGCTTGATGGTGGAACCCGGCGGATAGACGCCGTGCAATGCGCGATCGATCAGGGGCTTGTCGAGGTTGTCCGCGAGCGCCCGGTACTCCGGCACGGTCAGGCCGCGTGCGAAGCCGTTCGGATCGAAGGTTGGAGTGCTGACATAGGCCAGTATGTCGCCGTTGCGGGGATCGATCGCGACGACTGCGGCCCGGCGCGTGCCGAGCGCTTCTTCGGCGACCTGCTGCAGCCGATGGTCGATCGTCAGCAGCAGGTCGTTGCCCGCCACCGGTTCCTTGCGCTGGAGGTCGGGTGTCGTCAGGCCCACGCGGTCGACGCGACGACCCTGCGCGTTGACCAGCAACTGCTGGTAGCCGGTCTCGCCATGCAGCACTTCCTCGTAGTTGCGCTCGAGGCCTAGCTTGCCGATCAAGGTCGTGCCCGCATACTTGGCAACGTCGATCCGCTCCTGGTCCTTTTCGCTGATCGCGCCGACGTAGCCGAGCGCATGCACGCCTATGCCCGCATGCGGGTAAAGCCGCGTCAGCCGCGGACGGATCTCGACGCCCGGGAAGTCGGGCCGATGCACCGCGAAGCGCGCGAGTTCCTCTTCGGAGAGCTGCAGGCGGATCGGCACGGCGTCGAACGCGCGCCGCGCCATGATCGAGCGCCTGGTACGCACGACGTCTTCGGGCGGCAGGAGCCCGAGCGCCACGAGTCGGGCCAGCGTGTCGTCGACGTCCGGCGTCTGCTCGCGCGTGAGTTCCAGCTGGTACGCGGGGCGGTTCAGCGCGAGCGGCTCGCCCCCGCGATCGAGGATCAGGCCGCGCGGCGGCGGAATCGGCTCAATGCGGATGCGGTTGCCCTGCGACAGTTCGCTGAAGTACTCGTGCCTGACCACCTGCAGGTAGAAGAGCCGGGCAAACAGCGCGCCGAGCAGCACCATCAGGACGAACATGGCGGCGACGACGCGCCGCACGAACATGCGCTGTTCGGCGTAATGATCCTTGAGCCGGGAGTTGCGAGCCATCGCGCTCGTGCGGTCAGGACGAGCGGCGCGTGAGCGAATCGCCCAGCGCAACGACCAGCGGCCAGAGAAGTGCGCCCGACAGCACTGGCAGCCAGCGTACCCATCCCGTGAAACCGTGGCCGGTCAGGCCGTCGATCCAGAACATCAGGAAGTGGTACAGGCCGAGCAGCAGCATGACGATTGCCGCCTGCTGCACGATCGGGAACATGCGCATGCGCAGCTGCAGCCTGTGCGTCAGGTACCCCACGACGAGGAAGCCGAGAGCGTGCTGTCCCAGCACCATGCCGCGCAGCACGTCGAGGAAAAGCCCCGACAGCCACGCGTAACCGAGCCCGGCGATGCGCGGACTGGTGAGAACGAAATAGATCATCGCGAGCAGCGCGAGATCGGGCCGCACCGGATCGAGCCAGCCCGGCAGCGGCACGATTGCCAGCACGAGGCCCGCAGCCATGCTGCTCCAATAGAGCAACCGGCGGGCGAACATGCTCATCGGCCTCATTCGCCACCTGCCTGCGCGGGTGGCGCGGCGGGGGTAGGGGCGGGGGCGGGTTCGACCCGCGGCTGGAACCAGACCAGCAGCACCTCACGTGCCTGGTCCAGCTTGGCTGTGGGTTTGGCCTCGACCAGCGCGAACATGCTGCCGGCGCGCCTGACCTTCGATACCAGCGCCACCGGGTAGCCCGGCGGGAACACGCCGCCCATCCCGGTGGAGAGCAGCAGGTCGCCGGGTTGCAGGTCGGCTTCGACGGTGACGAACGGCAACGACAGTTTGTCCTGGTCGCCGGTGCCGACGGCAATCGTGCGTACGCCGCTGCGGTTGGACTGCACCGGGATCGCATGCTCCGCGTCGCTGATCAGGATGACCTCGGCGGTGGATGCGTTGACCTTCGAAACCTGGCCGAAGATGCCGTCGCCGTCGAGCACGGCCTGGTCCTTGAACACGCCGTCGGCCGCGCCCTTGTCGAGCAGCACGCGGTGCCGGAAAGGATCGAGGTCGACGTTGAGGATCGAGGCGACCAGCACCTTCTCGGCGACGGCCGCGGTGTTCGCGCGCATTTCGCGCAGGCGCCGGTTTTCTTCCTCCAGCACCGCGAATCGCTGCAGCTGCAGGTTGGCCAGGCGCAGGCGGGCGGTGATCTCGACGTTCTCCTGCCGCAGCCGGCTGCGGTCAGCGAAGGACTCCGTGACCCAGTCCGTCGCGCGAAAGGGGAAATCGACTGCGCGCTGCACCGGATAAACGACCCTGCTCAGCGTTTCGCGGATGCGGTCGATCTGGTGATAGCGCTGGTCCGCCACCATCAGCCCGACCGAGATCGCCACGAGCATGAGGAAATACGCGGTCAGCGGCGGTCCGCGGCCGATGATCGGGCGGGAGTCGTGGGACAGCTCGACCACGGGGGCCGGGAGGGGTCGCTATCAGTCCAGGCCGAACAGGCCTGGACCGTGCTCGTCGATCAGCTCCAGCATCTTGCCGCCGCCGCGCGCCACGCAGGTGAGCGGATCTTCGGCGACCACCACCGGCAGGCCGGTTTCTTCCATGAGCAGCTTGTCGATGTCACGCAGCAGCGCGCCGCCGCCCGTGAGGACGATGCCGCGCTCCGCGACGTCCGAACCGAGTTCTGGCGGGGTCTGCTCGAGCGCGGCCTTGACCGCACCGACGATACCCTGCAGCGGTTCCTGCAGTGCCTCGAGGATTTCGTTGGAGTTGAGCGTAAAGCTGCGCGGGACGCCCTCGGAGAGGTTGCGGCCCTTGACCGAGATTTCCTTGACGTGCTGGCCGGGGTAAGCCGAGCCGATCTCGATCTTGATGCGCTCGGACGTGGCTTCGCCGATCAGGATGCCGTAGTTGCGGCGCACGTAGTTGATGATGGCTTCGTCGAAACGGTCGCCGCCGATGCGGACCGACGCCGCGTAGACGATGCCGTTCAGCGAGATGACCGCCACTTCGGACGTGCCGCCGCCGACGTCGAGCACCATCGAGCCGCGGGCCTCGTGCACCGGCATGCCGGCCCCGACAGCGGCCGCCATGGGTTCTTCGATCAGGCGCACCCAACGCGCACCCGCGCCCTCGGCGGATTCCTGGATCGCCCGGCGTTCGACCTGCGTCGAGCCGTAAGGCACGCAGACCAGCACCCGGGGGCTCGGGCGAATCATGCGATTGCCATGCACCTTCTCGATGAAGTACTGCAGCATCTTCTCGGTGACGGTGAAGTCGGCGATGACGCCGTCCTTCATCGGGCGGATAGCCGTGATGTTGCCCGGCGTGCGGCCGAGCATGTTCTTGGCCTCCGTCCCGACGGCCTCGATCTTCTTGCCGCCGCGGGAAGGCTCCTCGCGGATGGCAACGACGGACGGCTCGTTCAGCACGATGCCTTTGCCGCGGACATAGATCAGCGTATTGGCAGTGCCAAGGTCGATCGAGAGGTCGTTGGAGAAGTAGCCCCGGAGTTTCTTGAACATTTAGGATTCGCGGAAGAAGAAGGAGGGGAGCGCTGCCTTGCGCTAAATCGCGGCAATTTAACCATAGTCACGACAATCCACAAGGTCGCGTGTATGATTTGTGACTGTTTTTTCCAGTCCTTTCGAGCATTTCCAGATGAGCCTGACACGCACCCAGGTCGAGGGGATCGCCCACCTCGCGCGCCTCGAGATCACCGAGGCGCAGATGCCCGTGTACGTCGACAGCCTCTCGCGCATCATCGACTTCGTCGAACAGCTCGCCGCGGCCGACACGTCCGGCGTCGAGCCGATGGCGCACCCGCTTGCCGACCAGGTCCAGCGGCTGCGCCCCGATGCGGTCTCAGAGACCGATCAGCGCGAGAAGTTCCAGCGCAACGCCCCGAGCGTCGCCGCCGGACTTTACCTCGTACCCAAGGTCATCGAGTGACGCAACGACCGTGATGGTGCCATTCCCCGGAAAAATGGGGACGCTCACCTATTTCGCGCGCCTGTTGTGTGACAGGCCGCACGAAATAGTCGAAACAGGTGAGCGTCCCCATTTTTCCGCCATTCTTCCGGGACCCTGAACCCGGGCACTTTTTCCAGCCCTTTCGCCGTAAACGACCCATGCACACACTGACCGTTTCGGAACTCGCCGCCGGCCTCCGTGCCCGCAAGTTCTCGAGCCTCGACCTGACGCTGCATTTCCTCGGCCGCATCGAACGCTTCGGACCGGAACTCAACGCGTTCGTCACGGTGACGGCCGATCGCGCCCTGGCCGACGCCCGGGCTGCCGACGAGACGCTGGCGAAAGGCGAGGGCGGCCCGCTCACGGGCGTGCCGGTCGCGCACAAGGACATCTTCTGCACCGACGGCATCCTCACCACGTGCTCGTCGAAGATGCTGTCCAATTTCGTCGCGCCGTACGATGCGACGGTCGTCAGGCGCTGGCGTGCCGCGGGCACCGTGCTGCTCGGCAAGACCAACATGGACGAGTTCGCAATGGGCTCGTCGAACGAGACGAGCTTCTTTGGCCCCGTCAAGAACCCCTGGGACCTCAAGCGCGTGCCGGGCGGTTCGTC
>Ga0316188_10000372_pt1 | contig 18678 bp, 12 predicted proteins | sample Phiworburrow1_MG_FD_204933 | JGI IMG/M metagenome (GOLD analysis project Ga0316188, IMG submission 204933) | Coastal sediment microbial communities from Maine, United States - Phippsburg worm burrow 1 | ecosystem: Environmental > Aquatic > Marine > Coastal > Sediment | place: USA: Maine... | reverse complement strand
CTCTCCCTGCGCATGTCGATCAAGACCGTCGCGGGCCTCGACGAGGCGCTCGATCACATCGATCGCTTCAGTTCCCGCCACTCGGAGGCCATCGTGGCCGAGGACCAGGCCGTTATCGACCGCTTTCTCGACGAGGTCGACGCGGCCGCGGTTTACGCCAACACCTCCACCGCCTTCACCGACGGCGGCCAGTTCGGCATGGGCGCCGAAATTGGCATCAGCACTCAGAAATTGCACGCCCGGGGGCCGATGGCCCTGCCCGAACTGACCAGTTACAAGTGGGTGGTGCGCGGCAACGGACAGGTGCGGCCGGCTGGCTGATGGCGAAAGTCCTCGTGTTCCAACACGTGCCGGCGGAACCGCTGGGCACGCTGGACCCGATGCTGCGCAACCGCGGGCATCGCATCCGTTATGTCAACTTCCACCGCGACCCGGACGCAAAGCCCGATGTCGGCCGCTACGACGCGCTGATCGTGCTGGGCGGCCCGCAGATGCCGGACCAGGGCGGGCTGTATCCGCACCTGAACGTCGAAATGCAGTGCATCGAACAGGCCCTCGGCCGCGACATGCCAGTGCTGGGCATCTGCCTCGGCGCGCAACTGCTCGCCTACACGCTGGGTGGTGGAGTGCGCGCCATGGACCGCTGGGAGATCGGTTGGTACGAGCTCGAACCAACCCATCAGTCGGCGGCCGACCCTTTGTTTTGCGCGCTGCCCGAACCGCACCCGGTTTTTCAATGGCACGGTTACACGTTCGACTTACCTAAAGATGCGATCCACCTCGCACGATCGGAGACCTGCGAGAACCAGGCCTTCCGCTACGGCCACCACGCCTATGGCTTGCAGTTCCACCTCGAACTGGACGAGCGCCTGATCAATCGCTGGCTGAATTACCCGGAATACAGGGCGGATTTGGAAGAGCGTGGCCGGGGGGAGGACGCCGAGGAAATCCGCGCGCAGACCCACCGCCTGATCGGCCAGTCGGTGGCGCTCAGCAACGAGATCTTCGGGGGGTTCCTGGCGCCGCTGGGCGATCCACGCAGCCGGCAGGTACTGCCGTCGCGTTGAAACGGGAGCTACTGCGGCCGCTATCGCTCGGGCGTGCCCACACCGTCCCCGGCAGGGCATCCAATCGCGGCTGAAGCCGCTCCTACGTGAACACGAAGCGACCGTCCTCGATGTCGACCTGGATGGTGTCGCCGCTGGCGAAGTCACCCGACAGGATTCTCTGCGCCAGCGGGTTCTCGATCTGTTGCTGGATCGCACGCTTCAGCGGCCGCGCGCCGTAGACCGGGTCGAAGCCGGCTTCGGCCAGCAGGTCGAGCGCAGCGTCTGACACCATCAACCCAAAGCCGTGACTTTCCAAGCGTTTGCGCAAGTGTTCGAGCTGGATTTCGGCGATCTGGCGGATCTGCTCCTGCTCCAGCGGGTGGAACACCACCATCTCGTCGACGCGGTTGATGAATTCCGGCCGGAATTGTTGGCCGACCACCTCCATCACCGCGACCTTCATCGCGTCGTAGCCCTCGCCGGCCAGTGCCTGGATGCGCTGTGAACCCAGGTTGGACGTCATCACGACGACCGTGTTGCGGAAGTCGACCGTGCGGCCGTGGCCATCGGTGAGGCGGCCGTCGTCCAGAACCTGCAGCAGGATGTTGAATACGTCCGGGTGCGCCTTCTCGATCTCGTCCATCAGGATCACCGAGTAGGGCCGGCGGCGCACCGCCTCGGTCAGGTGACCACCCTCCTCGTAACCGACGTAACCCGGCGGGGCGCCGATCAGCCGGGCCACGGAGTGCTTCTCCATGTATTCGGACATGTCGATCCGGACCATGGCCTCCTCGGTGTCGAACATGAACTCGGCCAGCGCCTTGCACAGCTCGGTCTTGCCGACGCCGGTGGGGCCCATGAACAGGAAGGAGCCGATCGGCCGGTTCGGGTCGGACAGGCCGGCCCGTGAGCGGCGAATGGCGTCCGACACGGCATTGACGGCCTCGTCCTGACCGATGACCCGACTGTGCAGCGATTCTTCCATGCGCAGCAGCTTGTCACGTTCGCCCTCCAGCATCCGCGATACCGGAATGCCGGTCCAGCGCGAAACAACCTCGGCGATTTCATCCTCGGTCACCCGGTTGCGCAGCAACTGGAATTCGCCCTGCTCGCCTTTTTCGGCGTCTTGCAGCTGTTTCTCCAACTCCGGAATCTTGCCGTACTGCAATTCGGACATGCGCGCCAGGTCCTGTGCACGGCGCGCGGTGTCCAGCTCGGCCCGGGCCCGCTCCAACTCCTCCTTGACGTGCGTGGTGCCCTGCACGGCAGCCTTTTCGCTCTTCCAGATTTCATCGAGATCGGAGAATTCGCGTTCCATCTCTTCGATTTTCTGCTCGAGATCTTCCAACCGCTTCACCGAGGCCTCGTCGGTCTCTTTTTTCAGCGCCTCGCGCTGGATTTTCTGCTGGATCAGCTGCCGCTCCAGGCGATCGAGCGCTTCCGGCTTGGAATCAATCTCCATGCGGATGCGCGAAGCTGCCTCGTCCATCAGGTCGATGGCCTTGTCCGGCAGCTGCCGGTCGCTGATGTAGCGGTGCGACAGCGTCGCCGCGGCAACCAGGGCCGGGTCCGTGATGTCGACGCCATGATGCACTTCGTAGCGCTCCTGCAGACCGCGAAGGATGGCGATCGTGTCCTCCACGCTGGGCTCGCCGACGTAGACCTTCTGGAAACGCCGCTCCAGCGCCGCATCTTTCTCGACGTACTGGCGATACTCATCCAGCGTGGTCGCGCCTATGCAATGCAGCTCGCCGCGGGCCAGTGCCGGCTTGAGCATGTTGCCCGCATCCATCGCGCCCTCGGCCTTGCCGGCGCCGACCATGGTGTGCAGCTCATCGATGAACAGGATGATGTTGCCCTCCTGCTTGGCCAGGTCGCTCAGCAGGGCCTTGAGCCGCTCTTCGAATTCGCCGCGGTACTTGGCGCCGGCCAGCAACGAGCCCAGGTCCAGGCTGAGCACGCGCTTGCCGCGAATACCCTCCGGTACCTCGTCATTGATGATGCGCTGGGCCAGGCCCTCGACGATGGCAGTTTTGCCCACGCCCGGTTCGCCGATCAGCACCGGGTTGTTTTTGGTGCGGCGCTGCAGCACCTGGATGCAGCGCCGGATCTCCTCGTCGCGGCCGATGACGGGGTCGAGCTTGCTCTGCTCGGCCCGCTCGGTCAGATCGATGGTATATTTTTCCAGCGCCTGGCGGTTTTCCTCGGCATTCGGGTCGACCACCTGTTCGCCACCGCGCATCTCGTCGACGGCTTTTTCGATCGCTTCGCGGTTGGCGCCGGCCTGCTTCAGGATGTCGGCCAGGGCACACTTGACGTCCAGCGCCGCCAGGATGAACAGCTCGCTGGCGATGTACTGGTCGCCGCGGGTCTGCGCCAGCTTGTCCGTCAGGTTCAGGATCTTGACACTGTCGTTGGAGAAGCCGATCTCACCTTCGGCACCGCTGACCCTCGGCAGGCTGTCGAGCCGCTCACCGAGCTGCGAGCGCAACTGGTTTACGCGCACGCCCGCATGGGTCAGCAGGTGCCTGCTGGCGCCGCCGTCCTGGTCGAGCAACGCGACCATCACGTGTTCCGGCTCGATCAACTGGTTGTCCCGCCCGGCTGCCAGGCTCTGCGCATCCGCCAGGGCCAACTGGAACTTGCTGGTCAGTTTGTCCATTCTCATCAAAATGCCCTCATTACGGGTAACAGGCGAGCTACATGACGCCCGTGGATAACCCAAATTTGAGGGTGCCGACATCCGGAATCAATCCACCACATCATCCTGTAGGCGCAGCTTGGGCCGCATTGTGGGCGTTAGTGCTCCGAACCGGGCGCGGCCGGGTGGGTCCTTCCAGGACACGCTCAAGACGTCCCTGTGCGCTTGTCGACTGTTCCCGACAGCTCGACAGTCCTGGAAGGACCCACCCGACCGCGCCCTCAGCGCCTTCCCGTCGACCAAACGCGGTGCACCAACCTGGTATCGAGCGAGGGCCTTGCCGGGGTGGAGTAATGTGCGCCTTCGGTCGCAGCCCAAGCTGCGCCTACAGGATGATGCGGCGGATGATGTCGTAGTAGGTGGCGTAGAGGCGGTCGAGGTCGGCAACGGGTGTCCGCTCGTCGACCTGGTGGATGCTGCCATTGAGGAGGCCCAGCTCGAGCACCTCGCTGCCCAGGGGGGCGATGTAGCGGCCATCGGAGGTGCCACCCCCGGTGTTGAGTTCGGGCGTCACGCCAAGCAGGGCCTCGACAGACTCGATGACCGCTTCGCGCAGCTTGCCGGCCGGGCTGCGGAACGGCTCGCCCATGACCATCCATTCGGCCTCGTAATCCTCGATCGCGTGGCGCCGCAACAGGCGCTCGACTCGGTCGCGGATTTCTTCGAAGGGCGAACCGGGCCCGTTGCGGAAATTCACCAGCAGTTCAACGTAGGCCGGGGTCACGTTGCGCGCCCCGGTGCCTCCGCGGATCGATGCCACCTGGCAATGGCTGGCAGGAAAATCCTCGTCACCGGTATCCCATTTCACTTCTACCAGTTCGTCGAGTAGCGGCGCCAGGTGATGCACCGGATTGTCGAGATTTTCGGGGAACGCCGTGTGCCCCTGGATGCCATTTACGCGCAGGCGCAGGTGGATGGAACCCCGCCGCCCCACCCGCACGGTGTCGCCCAGCGCCTGCCGGCTGGATGGCTCACCGACCAGGCAATAGTCCGGCTTTCTGCCGCGCCGTTTCAGCTCCTCGGCGACGCGCACGACGCCGTCGACCGCATCGCCTTCCTCGTCACTGGTCAGCAACAGGCCGATTTCTCCATCGTGGTCCGGGTGCTGGCGGACAAAGGTCTCCAGTGCTACCACCATGGCGGCAACGGCTCCTTTCATATCGGCCACGCCGCGGCCATAGAGCTCGCCATCCTTCTCGTCCGGATGGAACGGAAGGAACGTCCAGAGATCCTCCGGACCGGGCGGCACCACATCGGTGTGACCGAGGAACCAGATCGACGGCGAACCACCGCCGCGCGTCAGGAGCACGTTGCTTACCGCCCCGCACAGGAACCATTCGACGTTGAAACCCAACGGCAAGAGCCGTTCACAGATCAGGCGCTGGCAGCCCGCATCGTCCGGCGTGATCGACGGGCGGGCAACCAGTTCGCGGGTCAATTCGAGGACCGGTGACATGTCAGATGCAATGCTCCAGTTTCGTGGGCTCGAATCCCACCGCTACAATGTTCTCACCGTCGGTGATTACAGGCCGCTTCAACAGCGTCGGGTGGTCCATGATCAGCGACGCGGGATCACGTTCGGCCGCCTGCTTTTGAGCGGTGGAAAGTTGCCGCCAGGTCGTGCTGCGGCGATTGAGCAGCATCGGCCCATGAGACGATGCCAGCCAGTCATCCACCAGGTCCCGGGACAGGCCCTCCTCGCGGAAATCGTGCAGGGTGTGCGGGACATTGTTCGAGTGCAGCCACTTTACTGCGCGCCGGCAGCTGTCACAGTTGCGGATACCGTGGAGGTGCAAGTGCATCCCCTTGTCACTCTGCATTGCGCAGAATCTCGTTGACGCTGGTCCGCGAGCGGGTCTGCTCGTCGACCTGCTTGACGATCACCGCGCAATAGAGGGAATGGCTGCCGTCTGCTGCGGGCAATGAGCCCGGCACTACCACTGAGCCCGACGGTATGCGGCCGCGCAGGATCTCGCCGGATTCGCGGTGATAGATTTTCGTGCTCTGGCCGATGTATACGCCCATCGACAGAACGCAACCGCGTTCGATAATCACGCCTTCCACGACCTCGGAGCGCGCACCGATGAAGCAGTCGTCCTCGATGATGGTGGGATTGGCCTGCAGCGGTTCGAGCACGCCGCCGATGCCGACTCCGCCAGACAGGTGGACGTTTGCGCCGATCTGGGCACAGGAACCCACGGTAGCCCAGGTGTCGACCATCGTGCCCGGCCCAACCCAGGCGCCGATATTCACGTAACTCGGCATCAGCACGGCGTCGCGACCAACAAACGCCCCCCGGCGAACAGTCGCCGGAGGCACGACGCGAGCGCCGGTGTCCCCGATGCCCTGGTCCGCGCCGCCCCAACGCAATGGCAGTTTGTCAAAAAACCGGGCATGCCCCGCTTCGATCACTTCGTTTTCATGGACACGAAAGGCAAGTAAAACAGCCTTTTTCAGCCACTGGTTGACCTGCCAGTCACCCGCAGGCCCGAGCGGCTCGGCCACCCGGAAGCGACCGCTTTCCAGGCCGTCCAGACACTCTTCGACCGCCTCGCGCAGACTCTCCGGCGCGCGCCGAGGGGACAGCTCGGCACGCTGCTCCCAGGCAGTCTCGATTTGTGTCCGCAGTTGTTCCTGGCGATGGTTCGACATCGTACTATCCCTGCTCCAGATGTTGTCGAATGGCATTCCCAAGCCCTTCCATCGCGTCCTCGGTCAGCGGTTGGTGATCGGTGTCACTGACCAGGAAGGTGTCTTCGACGCGCTCGCCAAAGGTGGCGATGCGTGCGTTATGGACCTGGATGTTCTGTTTGTAAATGGCAGCCGCGACCCGCGAAAGGAGGCCCGGCTGATCGTTGCAGCGCAACTGCAAAACGGTACCGGCCTGGTCCGGATCAGTGCTGAATTCGACTCGCGGCTTCGCGGTGAAATGGCGCAATCGGCGCGGCATCTTGCGTTGCACCGGAGCCCGCGGCCGCTCTTCGCTGGTGGCGACCCCGAGCCGACTGACCAATTCGGCCGCATCCACCTCATTGATGACGTTGCCGTGCTGATCCATCAACTGGAACAGGTCGTAGCTGCGGTCGTCGTTGGTGGTCAGCACCCGCGCCGACATGACATCGAGGGCCATCTCGTCGAGCACCGACGTGATCGCCGCAAATAAACCATCGTGGTCCGGCACGCACACCAACAATTCGGACACACCATGCGGCTGCACCGGGCGCACGGCGATGTGCGGCCGGCTATCGCCTTCCCGTAGCACGGTTTCGGTGGTCCATTCGAGTTGATCCGGGCTCAGGCGCCAGAACGCATACTCCGGGAGGGTATCCCACAGCGCCTTGACCCTATCCGGGTCCAGCCCGCGCCGCATCAGCCGGCTCAGTGCAGCCGCACGCGTTTCGCGCATCCGCGTCGCGCGCTTGATTGGATTTTCCAGGCCGCGGCGCAGAGCATCGCCGGCAGACAGGTAAAGCTCCCACAGGAGCTTGTTCTTCCAGTTGTTCCACAACTTGGGACTGGTCCCGGCGATATCCGCCACGGTCAACAGGTACAAGTGGTCGAGGTAGCGCGTGTTGCCGACCTCTTCGGCGAATTTCTGAATGTTGAGCGGGTCCGACAGGTCTTTGCGCTGGGAGGTCTGCGACATCAACAGGTGTTTGCGCACGAGCCAGGCAACCATCTCCCGTTCAGCGGGCTCTATGTCCAGGCAGGCGCAGAAGTCCGCGGCATCGACGGCACCAAGCTCTGAATGATCGCCGCCACGACCCTTTGCGATATCGTGAAATATTGCCGCCAGGTACAGTAGCTCCGGTTTGGCAATGCGCTTGAACACCGAGCGCGCGTGGGGAAACCGCTCCGTGTATTTGCCATAGGCGAAGCGGCGCAGGTTGCGCACCACGAACAAGGTGTGTTGATCCACCGTGTATACATGGAACAGGTCGTATTGCATGCGGCCCACGATATTCCCGAACGCCGGCATGAAGGCCGCCAGCAGTCCGTAACGGTTCATGCGCTGAAGCTGCGTATAAACGCCTTCTGGCTGCTGCAGCAACTCGAGGAAAAGATGATTCACCTCCTCGCTTTCGCGAAACGCTTCGTCCACCAGGTAGAGGTGATCGCGAATGGAGCGTATGGCGGCCGCGGTCAGCCCGCGCAGGCTTTCATCTCGAGCCAGCATCACGAAGAGCTCCATCAGCGCCGCGGGGCGCCTGACGAATACGGTGTCGCTGGCAGGCTCCAGGAAGCCGTTGCGAACCTGGAATTCCTCGCCCAGCTGGCGCGCCGCCGGTTCGTCAACGCTCGACAGCGCCTCCTGGAAGCGCTGCAGCAGGCTTTCGTTGAGCCGCTCCAGCCGCATCACCGTGCGGTAATACAGCTGCATGAACTGCTCCACCGCCAGCGATGTTTCGCTGTCCGAGAAACCGAACCGCTCGGCGATCTGCCGTTGGAAATCGAACAGCAAGCGGTCCTCTGCGCGACCCGCCAGCAGGTGCAGAGCGTAACGGATGCGCCACAGGGAACGCTGTCCGCCCACCAGGTCACGGTGTTCGCGCTCGTTGATGAAGTCATGCTCGACCAGCCCGTGCAGCGTGCGCGATCCGAAGTGCCTCCGCGTGACCCAGGAGATCATCTGGATATCGCGCAGACCCCCCGGACCCTCCTTGATGTTCGGCTCCAGGTTGTAGGCGGTGTCATGATAGCGGGCGTGACGCTGCTGCTGTTCTTCGTACTTGGCCTCGAAGAACGCCTTGCTGGACCAGATCTGCTGCGGCGAGGTGGCCTCGAGCATCGCGCCGAGCAGTTCGCGGGAACCAGCCAGCAGGCGGGACTCCATGAAAGTCGTCGTCGTCACCACGTCGGCGCCGGCGTCCTCGGCACACTCGCTCACGCTGCGCACACTGTGGCCCAGGTAAAAACCGGCGTCCCACAACAATTGCACGAACGCCTCGATCTCCGCCTTGGGTACGCCGTCGCCCAGGTCATCGGCAAGCAGGATCAGCAGGTCGATGTCCGAAAAAGGATGCAATTCGCCGCGACCATAGCCCCCGACGGCTACCAGGCTGACACCCTCCAGGAAAGGCACCAGTTTCTTCCAGGCCAGCAGCAGAAGCTGTTCGACGAACCAGGCGCGCGCATGAACCAGCTGCACAACATCTTCGCCGGCCCAGAACTGCTCCGCGAGCTGGGCATCGGCTTTCGTGGCCGCGGCGCGGAGAAAGTCGCGCAGAGCCGCTATCCGTTCGATGGTGTCAGGCCGATCGAGCCCGATGATGCCGTCCCGGGACTCCAGCGCCTCGATGGCGGCCAGATCCAGGCAACCCCTGCTTTCGGGCGGTGCTGCGAGCCTGCCAAGCATGGTCACAAGGGATCGCCGGGCAACTGGGTGAGCACGTCGTGCCCGTCCTCCGTTACGGCGATGGTGTGTTCCCACTGGGCCGACAAACTGCGGTCGCGAGTCACCACGGTCCACCCATCGGGCAACAGACGGGTATCGCGCCGGCCCAGATTGATCATCGGCTCGATCGTGAAGACCATGCCCGGCACCAGCACCTCGCCGGTGTCGGGACGCCCATAGTGCAGCACCTGCGGATCCTCGTGAAAACCCTTGCCGATGCCGTGCCCGCAATATTCACGCACGACCGAGCCACCCTGGCCCTCGGCGTAGCGTTGAATGGCATGGCCGATGTCGCCAAGGCGCACACCCGGGCGGACCATTTCTATGCCGGTGACCATCGAACGATAGGCGATTTCGCTGATGCGTTTGCCCTTGACGGTCGGTGTCCCTACCAGGAACATCTTGCTGGTGTCACCGTGCCAGCCATTCTTGATCACGGTAATGTCGATGTTGACGATGTCACCGTCCTTGAGGCGTTTGTCGCCGGGGATTCCATGGCAGATCACGTTGTTGACCGAGGTACAAATCGAACGTGGAAATCCACGGTAGTTGAGAGGCGCTGGTATGGCGTCCTGCGTCCCGGTGATGTACTGGTGGCAGATTTCGTCGAGTTCGCCGGTGGTCACGCCCGGCTGGACGTGTGGCCCGATCATGCGCAGCACCTCGGCCGCCAGCTGTCCGGCGACCCGCATCTGCTCGATTTCATCCTTTGACTTGAGTACGATTCCCATTCCGTCACGTGGCCTGGCGGTTTTGTTGGCCCAGCGGGCACGCAAAGATTTGAACATCGGGGCCTGCGCCGGCAAAACAGTTATTGTACATGGCATTCACCGGCGAATTAATCCACATACGATACTTTTGCCCTATGACGAACCGCCGATCTGCTGGGATAATCAGCGCTGTAATGATGGGTAGCTGTCCAACCGGGCAGCATTGGAAGAGGAAACCATGGGCCTCCGCAAGTTTTTTCGTTACCTGCTGCCGCTGATTCTGATCGCGCTTTCGACTGTTGTCGTGATCGCGCTGGTCGCGGTCGCCAAGAACAAACGGCCGGAGCGCAAGGACACCGTGGACCAGGCTGTGCTGGTCGACGCCATACCGGCGCGCAAGACCGCGCTAAATTTCGCGGTTTTCTCGCAAGGTACGGTCCAACCTCGGACCGAGACGACCCTGGTGGCCGAGGTGGCCGGCCAAATCGTTTCGGTATCCCACAATTTCATTGCCGGCGGCTTCTTCCGGCAGGGCGAAGTACTGCTGCAGATCGACCCCAGCGACTACGAGACGGCCTTGCTGCGGTCGCAGGCCAACCTGGCCTCGCGTAAAGCCCAGTATGCCGACCAGAAGGCACGCTCCGAGCAGGCCTTGAAGGACTGGACCAACCTGGGCCGGCAAGGCGAGCCCTCTGACCTGGTGCTGCGCAAGCCACAACTGGCCGAAGCCCTCGCCGGGGTGCAGGCCGCAGAGGCGGAACTGAAAGAGGCAGAGCGGGATTTGCAGCGAACCCGTATCCGGGTTCCCTATGATGGCCTGGTGCGCAGCAGGCAGGTGGATATCGGCCAATACGTTGCGCCGGGCACGCCGCTGGGTGTGACTTTCGCCATTGATATTGCCGAAATCCGTCTGCCACTTTCCAACAGCGACTTGTCTTACCTTGATTTGCCGTCCGCGACACGGCTCGACCGCGCGCATCGCGCGCCCGTCATACTCACAGCCGAAGCCTCCGGCAACGATTCCAGCAATAGCTGGCAGGCGGAAATAGTGCGCACCGAGGGGGTCGTCGATCAGAGCAGCCGGGTGGTCTACGCGGTCGCAGAGGTCGTCGACCCGTATGGCGTGCTCGGCCAGAGCCAACAGCGTGAACTGAAGATGGGTTCATTCGTGCGTGCCGAAATCCAGGGTTTGCGCGCGGAAGATGTCGTGGTGCTGCCGCGCTCGGTGCTGCGGCCCGATGATACGGTATTGATCGCCAACGAGGAGCGTCTGCTCGAAGTGCGGCCAGTGACGGTGGCGCGGGCTGAGCCGCGACTGGTCTACATCAGCAAGGGCATTATCGAGGACGAGTTGGTCATCACAACCGCAATGGACGCCCCGATCCCCGGCATACGGCTGGCCATCAGTGGCGAGAAACCGAAGCCGGGAACCACAGCGGAAGACACGCCTGAGGAGGCAGCTGCCGCCACGGGAAGTGAGCCATGACACGCGGCCCTTACGCGGCGCTGATCGAGTGGTTTGCGCGCAACTCCGTCGCTGCGAACCTGTTGATGGTGATCCTGCTGGCCGGTGGCCTGTACACGGTGTTTACGATCAAGAAGGAGATCCAGCCGCGCATCGATACCAACTTCGTCACCGTGAGCGTACCGTTTCTCGGCGCCACGCCGGCCGACGTCGAGGAAGGCGTGGTCATCAAGATCGAGGAAGCCATCCAGGACATCGAGGGCATCAAGGAAATTTACTCCACGGCCAGCCGCGGGAGCGGCACCATACGGGTCGAGGTTCTCCCGGAATACGAGGTCAGCGAAGTAATGGACCTGGTCAAGAATCGGGTGGACGCCATTCCGTCTTTCCCGGACAACACCGAAAAACCGGTCATTTCCCGAACCCAGTTTCAGCAACAGGTTATTTTTGCCAGTGTCTACGGAGATGTCGACGAGCGGACCCTGAAGGAGTACGCCAAACAGGTCAGAAACGAGATCGTCACCCTGCCCGGCGTGACACGCGCCGAGATTCTCGGTTCGAGACCCTACGAGATCAGCATCGAGGTCAGCGAGTTCACGCTGCAGGGCTACGGCCTGACGCTGACTGACGTGGCGGCAGCCGTGCGCCGCGGGTCACTGGACCTTTCGGCCGGCGCCATCCGTTCCGAGTCCGGCGACATCCTGGTGCGCACCAAGGGCCAGGCCTACGTTGGCCGCGATTTCGAGGAAATCGTAGTGCGGACGAACCCCGATGGCACACGCCTGCTGCTGAAAGACATTGCGCACATCCGCGATGAATTCGTCGAGTCCGACAGGTTTTCCGAATACAACGGCAAACCGGCGATTTCGATTCGCGTGATGTCGGTGGGCAACCAGAGCGAACTGGACATTTCGAAGGCCGTGCACGAATACATCGAGAAAAAGACCGCGACCCTGCCGAGCGATGTGCAGGTCGCCGCCTGGGCGGACATCAGCTACTACCTGAAGGGCCGCCTCGACATGATGGTCAAGAACTTGATCATGGGGGCCGTGCTGGTTTTCCTCACGTTGGCGCTGTTCCTGCGTCTCAAACTGGCGTTCTGGGTCATGGTAGGGCTGCCCATCGCCTTCATGGGCGCGTTCTTCCTGATGCCCCTGGCGGACGTCACGGTCAACATGCTGAGCCTGTTCGGCTTCATCCTGGTGCTGGGTATCGTTGTCGACGACGCCATTGTCATCGGTGAAAGCGCCTACACCAACATCCGCGCCAAGGGCCACTCGGTGGACAACATCGTCGACGGCGTGCTGAAGGTGGCCGTGCCCGCAACGTTTGGCGTGCTGACGACCATCGCCGCCTTCCTGCCCATTCTGCTGGTCACCGGCGTATCGGGGCAGTTTTTCGCGGCGATCGGCTGGGTCGTCATCCTGTGCCTGAGTTTCTCGCTGGTGGAATCCAAGCTGATCCTGCCGGCCCACCTGGCGCATATGAAGGTCAAGCACTATGAGAAGGACACGCACAATGTATTCATTCGTTTCCAGCGCTTTTTCAGCGAGGGACTGCACCACTTCGTCGACAATTTTTACTCGCCGTTGCTGGAACGGGCGCTGCGCAGAAGGTACCTGACTGTTTCGATCTTCATTTCCCTGCTGATCCTGTCGATCGGCCTGCTGGCCGGCGGAATTTTGCGCTTCGTATTTTTTCCCGACCTCACCTCGGATTTCCTGCAGGTTGAGCTCGAGATGAACGAGGGAACACCGGCTTCCCAAACGCATGATGCCCTGCGCAGGATCCAGGACGGCCTGTGGGAAGTCGATCGCCAGGTCAGCGCGGAACAGGGCGTCGAGTCAGGCGCGGTGGTATCGGCGGTGCTGTCTTTTGCGCGCAGTGACGTCTCCGGCCAGATCTTCACCGAGCTGGTCAAAGAAAATGATGATGTCATCACTGGGCCCGAAGTGCTGCGCCGCTGGCGTGAAGCCGTGGGTGTGATCCCGGGCGTAAAGACGCTGGGCTTCGAGGGCGCCGCCGGCCCCGGCGGCGGGCCGGCGATCTCCCTGCAACTGATGGGCAGCAGCATCACTCAGGTTGCCCGCGCCGCCAAGGACCTGGAGAACCGGATTCGCGGCTACGAGGGCGTGTTCGACGTGCGTAACTCCTATGAGCGCGGTACCCCGGAGATCAAACTCAACATCAAACCCGAAGCCGAATCGCTGGGTCTGGCCCTGTCGGACCTCGCCCGGCAAGTCCGGGCAGGCTTTTACGGCGAGGAAGTGCAGCGCGTGCAGCGCGGCCAGGACGAGGTCAAGGTCATGGTGCGCTTCCCGCGCGATGAGCGGGACTCGGTCGGTTACCTGGAAAACATGCGCATCCGGACGCCCGACGGCGGTCGCGTGCCCTTCCACGCCGTGGCCGAAGTGGAATTGGCCGAGAGCCCGACCACCATCCGCCGCTTCGATCGGGAGCGCGCCGTGCGCATTTCGGCGGAAGTCGACAAGGAGAACTACGAACCCGGCAAGATCACCGAGGATATCCTGAGCAAGGAACTGCCGCAGGTGCTGGCCCAATATCCCGGCGTTCGGCATCGCCTTAGCGGCGCCAGCCAGAGCCAGCGGGAGGTGACTCAAGACCTGATCAAAGGCGCCATGTTTGCGCTGTTCCTGATCTATGCCCTGATGGCGATTCCCTTGCGGTCGTATACGCAGCCGCTGATCATCATGTCGGTCATCCCCTTCGGCACGATCGGCGCGCTCGTGGGGCATTGGATCCTCGGCATCCAGGTCAGCATGATGAGTTTCTTTGGCATCATCGCCCTGGCCGGAGTGGTGGTCAACGACAGCCTGATCCTGGTGGATTTTGTCAACCGGGAGCGTAAATTGGGTGTGCCGCTGATCCAGGCCGTCAACGACGCTGCGCGCAAGCGCTTTCGCGCCATCCTGCTGACCTCGCTCACGACCTTTTTTGGGCTGATCCCGATCGTGCTGGAAACCAGCCTGCAGGCCCAGATCGTCATTCCCATGGCCGCTTCTCTGGCCTTTGGCATCCTCTTTGCCACCATCATCACGCTGTTTCTGGTCCCCTCGCTGTACCTGATCCTGGACGATTTCGGTAAATGGTGGCGTGAAGCCTGGGGGCACGTGCTGCCTGCCCGGCTAGGACGCGCAAAGCCCCACGCCCACGCCCAGCGGCAAGCCACCCAGGCCCCGACCGGGACGCCCGGGGCCTGAGCCCGGGATAGGTGACAACGCAAAGCGTCACAGTGGGCAGTCTGCTGGCGTCGGCTCGAATCCGACTTGGCCACGATGCATTGGCCGCACTCGAGGCTGACCTGTTGCTGGCCCATGTCCTTGACGTCGATCGCGCCTGGCTGTTCGCTAACCGGGAGAGCGAGGTTTCGCCGGAGGCTCGAAACGCATTCCAGGAGTTGCTCGGGCGCCGCTCGAGCGGCGAGCCGATCGCCTACCTGACGGGTGTGCGGGAATTCTGGTCGCTGCCGCTGCAGGTCACTTCCGACGTCCTGATTCCGCGGCCGGAAACGGAACTGCTGGTGGAAGTGGCCCTCGAGTTCATCCCAAGGGAGGCGGCCTGGCGGGTGGCAGACCTGGGCACCGGCAGCGGTGCCGTGGCCCTGGCCATTGCCTGCGAGCGGCCCTTGTGCGAAGTGCACGCCACCGAATACAGCTCGGCGGCGCTTGATGTCGCCGAGCGGAACGTCCAGGCGCTCGCACCGGGCCGCGTGCACTTGCACCAGGGCTCCTGGCTGGAGCCGCTGGACGGCCGGTTCCAGGTGCTGGTCAGCAACCCGCCCTATGTCGCTGATGACGATCCGCATTTGAACGCCGGCGACTGCCGCTTCGAACCGCGGGCGGCGCTGACCCCTGGCCCGGACGGCATGGCCGCCATTCGCCGGATTGCTGATGACGCCCTGACTTCTCTCGAGCCCGGCGGCCTGCTGGCTTTTGAGCACGGTTACGACCAGGGAGCGGCAGCACGCGGCTTGCTGCGGGATTTTGGATATTCGGAGGTAACGACCCGAATTGATCTCGAGGGGCGAGAGCGCGTAACGGCGGGCCGCAAAGGGGGCAGTTAGCCAGCTTGAGCCGAGGGGCCGGCCGGGTTTGCCGCTCAGTCTTCCGGCTGCTTGTGCTCCGCCGACTGTTCCAGCAATTCACGATCGAGCTGCTTGGTGGCGCGCGCGCCCAGTTCACGCAATTGGTCGGTTTGACGCAGCAGGTTGCCCGCACCGGTGGACAGCTGGCTGAAAGCTGCGTCGTAGCTTTGCTGCGCCTGCCGCAGGCGCTCACCAACCTGCTTCAGGTTGTCGACGAAGCCGGCGAACTTGTCATACAGGAGGCCCGCCCGGCCAGCGATTTCCTGGGCATTGCGATTCTGCTTGTGCACTGCCCAGACCGAGCCGACCGTGCGCATGGTGGCAAGGAAATTGGTGGGTGAAAGCAGCGCCACCTTGTTGCGCAGCGCGAATTCCGCCAGTTCCGGATCCGACTGCAAAGCAGCGATCAGGGCCGCCTCGATCGGCACGAACATCAGCACGAAATCCAGTGAGTTGAGTTCCGGAATCTCTGCATAGCGTTTTTCGCCGAGGTTCTTCACATGCTGCCGCAGCGACAGAACGTGATCCTTGAGCGCAGCGGATTGCTGGTCCTCGTCTGCGGATGACTGCACGCGCGTCCACGCCACCAGCGAGACTTTGGAGTCGAGCACGATGGACTTGCCCTCGGGCAGGTGCAGCACCAGGTCCGGCTGGACCCGCTGGCCGCCCTCGGTGGTCACCGAGTACTGGGTCGAATATTCCACACCCTTCTGCAGGCCGGCCACTTCCAGCAACCGCTCCAGCTGCTGCTCGCCCCAGTTACCCTGGGCCTTGACGTTACCGGTCAGCGCGCGCGACAGGTTGGTGGCGTCGTCGTGCAGACGCTCGTTGAGTTTCTCCAGGTCGCCGATCTTTTCCTTCATCACCTGGTGTTGCGCGGTTTCCTGCTTGTGCGCGTATTCCACGGTGTTACGGAACTCGGTCAGCTTTTCGCCCAGCGGCTTTAACAGTACATCGAGTTGTTTCGTGTTCAGGTCGGAGAGTTTTTCCGAGCGCTCCTCGAAGATCCGCCCGGCCAGGCGCTCGAAATGTTCCGCCAGCCGCTTCTCGGCCTCTTCCAGTTTGCCGATCTGCTCGCGGTAATGCTGATCACGGTCGGCGATGCGCGTTTCCAGAACCGCGCCCTGCTGTTCAGCCGCCGCCAGCGCGCCGCGTGCCTCGTCGAGGCGTGCTGTGAGTGCGTCAATTTCGGGCTGCAGCCGTTCCTGCTGACGCCGTGCGGCACGCCGTGAGGCGGCCCAGGCGCTGATGACCGCCAGCAGCACGCCCAGCAGCAGGCCGATCATCAGCGCCGTTTGCGGGTTGCTTATGCCTTGCCGGACCAGCCATTCGTTCACTTCTTCACCCCTTCACGCTGGTTCTTCTTGACCTGCTGCCACAGCGCTTCCATCTGGTCGAGACTCATGGCCTGCAGGGCGGCGTGACTGCCGGCGGCGTCCTCCACCGCCCGGAAGCGCAGTTCGAATTTCGCGTTGGACCGGCGCAGTGCCCTGGCCGGGTCGATCTTCAGTTGCCGGGCGAGATTGGTCAGCGCAAACAGCAGGTCACCCAGTTCGTCCTCCATTTCCTCGATATTGCCCGAATGCATGGCTTCGCGCATTTCCAGCATTTCCTCTGCGACCTTGTCCAGCACCGGTTCCGGCGCGCTCCAGTCAAACCCCACGCGCGCGGCGCGCTTCTGCAACTTGACCGCCCGCTGCAACTCGGCCATGCCGCGCGGAACATCGTCCAACAGGCTGATTCCGCCAGCCACGGCGCCTCGTTTCGCCAGTCGCTCCTGCGCCTTGGTCTGCTCCCAGGCATCGGCCTGGGCCTCGGCGTCCGCGATCGAGGCATCACCGAATACGTGTGGATGGCGACGGATCATCTTGTCACAGACCGCGGCCACCACGTCGCCAAAATCGAACGCTCCCGCTTCTTCAGACATGCGGGCATGGAACACGACCTGGAACAGCAGGTCGCCAAGTTCGTCCCGTAACTCGTCCATGTCACCATGATGGATGGCGTCGGCGACTTCGTATGCCTCCTCGATCGTGTACGGCGCAATGCTCGAGAAATCCTGCTCCCGGTCCCAGGGGCAGCCCGAGTCGGGGTTGCGCAGTCGCGCCATGATGTCGAGCAGGGCGTTGATGTCGGGTTTGTTAATCGCCATTTCCGTATCGTTTTGCAATCTGTATTCGGGTGCCTGCGGGAGGCCGCATCGCTACCGGCAGGCCTTGCTCGCACCCAACGCGCGCTCCCACATGCGGCGCCCTATAAAGGCGGCAGCGTCACGCGGATCTCGGCGCCGCCCAGTTCGCTGACAGCCAACTCTATCCGGCCACCATAGGCCGAGACGAGTTCTGTGACAATGGCGAGCCCGAGACCGTGGCCCTCGACCCGTTCATCGCCCCGCGTGCCCCGTTGCACCAGCCGCGACCACTGAGCCGGGTCGATGCCCGGACCATCGTCCGCGATGCGCAACCACAGGCCGGGCCGCGAACGGTCCGGCTCCACCACGCCACCCGTCACGCGCACACGGCCTCGGCCGTATTTGAATGCGTTATCGAGCAGGTTGCCCAGCAACTCCAGCAGATCCCGCTGTTCGCCGTAAAACGCCAACTCGTCTTGCAGTTTGACCTCCGCCTTTATCAATCGGCGAGAATGAACCTTTTGCAGCGAATCCAGCACGCGTTGCAATTGCGGCGCGACCGGCACGGGCTCGGACAGCGTCCGCCGCGCCGTCGAGCCGGCCCGTTCCAGGCGGGTCGCGATCAGCCGGCGCATTTCGTCCACCGCGTTCTGCGCGGAACTCTCGGCCGCGCCGTCTTGCGGCGGCAAGGACGCCTGGATCACCGCCAGCGGCGTTTTCAGGCTGTGGGCCAGTGAATCCAGCGCGTTGCGGATGCGCTGCTGATTGGATTGCTCGGTGTCCAGCAGGCGGTTCACGTTGCGCACCAACGGATCCAGCTCGCGAGGATAGCGCCCGTCCAGCCGCTCCGCCTGGCCCGATTCGACCCGCGCGACGTCGCCCGCGACCCGGCCCAGCGGCCGGAACACGAAGACCAGGAACACCACCTGGGCCAGGGCCAGAATGGCGCCGGCCGTGCCGAGCGATCGCCACAGGCCCAGGCGGAAGGCGCTGGTCTGTTGTCTGATCTCGACAGGATCGACCTGCACCGTCACCGTGAAAGGCTCGAGACGCGCATCGTCCAATTGCCATCCCACACCGTATCGCAGGGAATAGTAGCCACCCATCGCAGGCGGCTCTTCG
>Ga0316188_10000371_pt1 | contig 18706 bp, 18 predicted proteins | sample Phiworburrow1_MG_FD_204933 | JGI IMG/M metagenome (GOLD analysis project Ga0316188, IMG submission 204933) | Coastal sediment microbial communities from Maine, United States - Phippsburg worm burrow 1 | ecosystem: Environmental > Aquatic > Marine > Coastal > Sediment | place: USA: Maine... | reverse complement strand
GGCGCGCCTGCTGGCGGCCAGTTCGCACTGCTGCGGCAGCGGCGTTTCGCGCCCTTCTTCTGGGTGCAGTTCCTGGGCGCCGGCAACGACAACGTCTTCAAGTTCGCGCTCACAGTGCTCGTCACCTGCCAGCCCACGAAGCACGAACCTTTCGCTGAGTTTCAGTTTGGGCTCAGTGCTCAGCAACCGCAACTCGTTGATTCGCTTCGGGAAAACGAACTCGGGCCAACCCAAAGCGCTATAGAAGTTCGGTCTGGGGTCGGGCGAAGACGAAGCGCGCGAGGGCGCAGAAAAAGGCACGTTGAGAATCTTCAGTCTACCCGTGCCGAGACCAACGCTCAGGGCTTCTCTTAATCCTTTGGTCGAAGGATCGAATCCTTCAGGGCCCACCAACATATGCAGGCGGATCACGCAGCGATGCGTTAGCCACCAGTCCTCGTGCGCGGTTGATCGTCCTTCTGGCGAGGCTCCATCTCGAGAGCTGGAGCGTCATCGAATCCCGGGACGGTTCAGGGGTCTGGCGCCCGTGAAATCTGCCACTGGCTGGGCATTGCGCCACCTGCGAAAACTGGTTACGAGCGCACCGCATCGATGGGACGACGATACGCCCGACACGCGTGAGCGGCATGCGGCCGCGCGCGAGTCTTCAAGCTGGAACCAGACCAGGGACTCGGCCTTCTTCGACCCGAGCAGAATCCGCGAGCGCAGACGCACAGCGCTGAGGTGGAGGCGGCGAGCGGTGGCTCTTGTCGTGGGCTTCGGCGTTGCCGCCCTGGCTGCAGGTGGCGTGTCACTGATCCCGCGCCACCGGCGCGGTGGCGAGTAGACCCAATGCGTCGCGGGGGTCCTCAGACCGCCCGCCCCGACGACCGCGCCCTGCCGGGGCCTGCATGGGTCGACCCGCGGCGTTCTCTGCATGTTGTGCCGATAGCGTGGGTCACTGAGGTCCGGACCCCATGAATGCGGATGCCCGACGTCGAACGAGATTCGACGTGCCGGGTGCACCTCAGTCCATATCCGCTCATGCCATGCGCTGCAGGCGCGCTGCTTCTTCGGCGCGTGCGTCGTCGATCTCGCGCATCACGCCTTCCAGATCCACGGCGCCCACTGGGCGTTGGTAGCGGCCGGTGAGCATGGTCTGGGGAGTCAGCATGCCGTGCTCGTACAGGGTCCACAGCTCGGGGCCGTACAGGGTGGCATGCAGTTCGGGGGCGAAGGTGCCGAAGAAGCCGCGCAGGTTGGCGACATCGCGCAGGAGCATGCGCTGTGCGTGGTTGTTGCCGGCCGCGTCCACCGCCTGAGGCAGGTCGATGATCACCGGCCCGTCGGCGCCCAGCAGGATGTTGAACTCAGACAGGTCCCCGTGCACGACGCCAGCGCACAGCATGCGCACGACCTCGGTCAACAGCGACGCGTGGTGCCGGCGCGCTTCATCTGGCGTGAAGCTGCAGTCGTTCAGGCGCGGCGCGGCGCTGCCGTGCGCATCGGTCACCAGTTCCATCAACAGCACGCCCTCGAAGAAGTTGTAGGGCTGCGGCACACGCACGCCGGCACGGGCCAGGCGGTACAGCGCATCGACCTCTGCGTTCTGCCACGCCGCCTCCCGCGCCTCGCGCCCGAAGTTCGTGCCCTTGGCCATCGCCCGCGCTTGGCGCGAATTCTTGACCTTGCGATTCTCTGTGTAGTCCACCGCCTGACGGAAGCTGCGGTGGGTGGCTTCCTTGTAGACCTTGGCGCAGCGGGTTTCGTTGCCACAGCGCACGACGAAGACCATCGCCTCCTTGCCACTCATCAGTTGCCGCTGCACGCCATCGATCAGGCCTTCGTCGATCAGGGTCTGCAGGCGTGGGGGTGCTTTCATGCGCGCATTCTCCGCTTCGCCGTTTCGGTGGCGGCAAGCAGTGGGGAGCGTGGCGTGCGCGGCTCAGCCCGGCCGCACCAGTGTTTGCACGTAGTCGTGGACCGCGGTGTGCACGGTTGACACGCGATATTCGACCGGCTTGTCGCCAAAACTCAGCGCGATGCGCCGTAGTTGCAACACCGGCGCCCCGGGGGGCACGCCCAGCACACGCGCCGTCGCTCGGTCGACGGCGATCGCGCGCGCGCGTTCCAGTGCGCGCACCACCGTGATGGCGAACTCGTCTTGGTACAGGCGGTAGAGAGTGCCCGGCCGATCGTGCAAGCGCTTTTCGCTCAAGCCGCGAAACAGCGCAACGGGCAGCGCGATGCGATCGTGCGCCACGGGGCGCCCCTGCAGCATGAGGCGATTGTCGAACAGCCAGGCGGCGTCACCGGGGCGGCGGCCCAGGGCCTCGGCCACTTCGTCGTCGAGCCGGCCGCGCTCGAAGCCCAGCAACTCCACGGTGGGAGCCTCGCGCCGCCCGTCGCCGCGCTCGACGTGGAAGAACTGGAACAGAAAACGTTCGGCGCTGTGCCGCGCGACAAAGGTACCGCGGCCCTGGCGCCGCACGACGATGTGCTCGGCCACCAGTTCACCCACCGCCTGGCGCAGCGTTCCGATGGACACGCCGAAGTTCGCCGCCAGGCGCGCCTCGCTCGGCATCGCGGCGCCAGGTGCCAGTCGTCCGTCCTCGATGGCCTGCATCAAGGCGCGCTTGACGGCACGATACAGCGGCATGCCGGCCGTCTCGGGAGCGATGGGCTTGAACGGCGCGGCGCCAATCATGCCGCCGAGTCTAAGCCCAGAAATGGTGAGATTCATATCATCCATATGATTGGATTGACGCGCCGCGGCCAGCTCCTAAGATCGCCGCCGAGGCTGTCGATGGCGACGGCGCAACTCTGGAGACACAACGATGATTCATTTCGTGGTCCATGCGGAAGGCGACTCGGTCGGCACGGTGGTGGTCGAGGGCATCAAGAAGGGTGACAAGCTGACCGGCTGGGTGATGGAACAGGACAAGACCGTGTCGCTGCCGACGCGCAGTGCGATTCCCATCGGCCACAAGATTGCGCTGCAGGACCTGAAGAAGGACGACACCGTCATCAAGTACGGCGTGGACATCGGTCGCGTGGTCGCGCCGATCAAGGCTGGCGAGCACCTGCACGTGCACAACGTCAAGACCAAGCGCTGGTAAGCCGCCGGCCCACCCCTCAAGAACCCAAAGGATTGCAGATGATCAGCAAGAAGACCCAATTCCTCGGCTATCGCCGCGAGAACGGCCGTGTCGGCGTGCGCAACCACGTCATCGTCCTTCCGGTGGATGACATCTCGAACGCCGCCTGCGAGGCTGTGGCCAACAACATCAAGGGCACGATGGCGCTGCCGCACCCCTACGGCCGGCTGCAGTTCGGCGCCGACCTCGACCTGCACTTTCGCACGCTGATTGGTACCGGCGCCAACCCTAACGTGGCCGCGGTAGTGGTCATTGGCATCGAGGAGGGCTGGACGAAAAAGATCGTCGACGGCATCGCCGCCACCGGCAAGCCGGTGAAGGGCTATTCGATCGAACTGCACGGTGATCACGACACCATCATGCGTGCCTCCCGCGGCGCGCGCGAGCTGGTGCAATGGGCCTCCGAGAAGCAGCGTGAGCCGTGCCCGATCTCCGAACTCTGGGTGTCGACGAAGTGCGGCGAATCGGACACGACGTCCGGCTGCGGCGCCAACCCGACCGTTGGCAACGCCTTCGACAAGCTGTACAAGCTGGGCAGCACGCTGTGTTTCGGCGAGACGACCGAGCTCACCGGCGGCGAGCATCTGGTCGCCGCGCGCTGCCGCACGCCGCAGGTGCGCGAGCAGTTCATGGCGATGTTCAATCGCTACCAGGCGGTGGTCGACCGCCACAAGACCTCGGACCTGTCCGATTCGCAGCCGACCAAGGGCAACATCGCCGGCGGCCTGACGACGATCGAGGAAAAGGCGCTCGGCAACATCCAGAAGATCGGCAAGAAGTGCAAGGTCGATGGCGTGCTCGACAAGGCCGAGGCGCCCACCGGACCGGGCCTGTGGTTCATGGATTCTTCATCAGCCGCGGCCGAGATGGTGACGCTGTGCGCGGCATCGGGCTACGCGTTGCATTTCTTCCCCACGGGGCAGGGCAACGTCATCGGCAACCCGATCGTGCCGGTGATCAAGCTGTGCGCCAACCCGCGAACCGTGCGCACGATGGGCGAGCACATCGACGTCGACACTTCGGGCCTGTTGCAGCGAGAGATGAACATGGACGAGGCCGGCGACGCGCTGCTCGAGATGATGCTGCGCACCGCCAACGGGCGCCTGACCGCAGCCGAGGCGCTGGGCCACCGCGAGTTCGTGCTCACGCGTCTGTACGAAAGCGCCTAAGCGCGCCGGGCGCCCGAAGAACGGGACCCCAAGCGCGCAACGTGACGGGTGGCGCAGCGAGCGCGCAGCTTTGCGCCCCAGGGTTGTGGCCTATTGGCTGCAACCCGCCGTCGCAGTTATACCCAGTGACCGCGTGCACCGCACGAGACTCAACACAGCATCCGGAGACAACTATGCCGATCCGCAACACCCTCCTCGCCGCCACGCTGGCGCTGTCTGGCTCCTTGGCCTTCGCCGCCTATCCCGACAAGACGGTGAACTACATCATCCCTTTCGGGCCGGGCGGTGAATCCGACATCTCGGCGCGGCTGCAGGAGCCGGTTTTCAAGAAACTCACCGGCCAGAGCCTGGCGATCCAGTACAAGCCCGGCGCCGGCGGTGCGGCAGCCTGGGCGCAGCTCAACGGCATGACGGCCGACGGCTACACCGTGATGGGCACGAACCTGCCGCACATCGTGCTGCAGCCACTGCAGAAGGACGTGGGCTTCAAGACCGATGAGATCACCACGCTCTTCTGGTTCCACTACACGCCCGACGCGCTGATCGTGCCGGCCGATTCGCCGGTCAAGACCCTGAAGGACTTCGTCGAAGCCGCCAAGAAGGCGCCGGGCGCGACCACACTGTCGGGCAGCGGCACCAATTCGGCCAATCACCTGGCGCAGCAGCAGTTCGACAAGATGGCCGGCATCAAGACCACCTATGTGCCTTTCGGCGGCACCGGCCCGTCGAACGCGGCGCTGCTGGGCAAGCAGGTCAGTGGCAGCTGGGGCTACACCACGGTGAAGATGCAACTCGGCGACCAGGTGCGTTGCCTGGGCGTGGCGATGGAAAAGCGCCACCCGGCGATTCCCGATTGCCCGACCTTCAAGGAGCAGGGCTTCGAATTGGTCGGTGGTGCCTATCGCGGTGTGGCCGTACCCAAGTCGACGCCGGCCGACGTGCAGGCCAAGCTGGCCGAGATCCTTGGCAAGATCAACGCCGATCCCGACTTCATCAAGAAGATGGAAGAGGGCGGCTTCGCGATGCTCAATGTCGGCCCGGCGCAGATGGGCGCGTTCATGGCCAAGGTCAAGGCGCAGTACGAGGCGCTGGCCAAAGAGATGGGCATCACCAAGAAGTAGGCTGGCTCGCTGCGCCGCGGCATGGGAAGTCTCGAATACCTGCTCTCGGCGCTGACGCCGCTGAACCTGCTGCTCGCGCTGGCCGGCGTGGTGGCAGGCACCGTCATTGGCGCATTGCCGGGCCTGACCGCGACGATGGCGGTGGCGGTGCTGGTGCCGTTCACCTTCGCGATGGAGCCGGCTTCGGCGCTGATCGCGCTGGGCGCGATCTACACGGGTGCCATCTACGGTGGCGCCTATGCCGCGATCCTGCTCAACACGCCGGGCACGCCCTCGTCGATCGCCACCACCTTCGACGGCTACCCGATGGCACGTGCCGGCAGCGGCGACCTGGCGTTGACGCTGGCCTGCCTTTCGTCGGTGATCGGCGGGCTGGTCGGTGCGGGTTTCCTGCTGGTGCTGGCGCCGCCGATGGCCACGGTGGCGCTGAAGTTCGGCCCGGTCGAATACTTCTGGCTCGCCGTCTTCGGCCTGACGCTGATCGCGTCCTTGGGCGAGGGCAGCACCGTCAAGGGCCTGATCGGCGGCTGTCTCGGGCTGCTGCTGGCCATGGTGGGCGTGGCCGAGGTCGGCGGCGATGTACGTTTCGTTGGCGACTCCAAGGCGCTGCTGGGCGGCATCGACATCGTGTCGGCGCTGATCGGCCTGTACTGCATACCGGTGCTGATCGAGTTGGTGGCCACGCCCGTGGCGCACCTCGACGCCACCAACCGCGTGGCGAGTTTCCGGCTTCGCGAGGCCACGTCGATCCTTCGCCGTGGCAAGTTCAACCTGGCGCGAAGCTCGGTGCTGGGCACGCTGGTCGGCATCCTGCCCGGCGCCGGCGGGTCGATCGCCTCGCTGGTGGCCTATTCGGAGGCCAAACGCGCATCGCCGCGCCGCGACAACTTCGGCAAGGGCGAGCCCGACGGCATCCTGGCCACCGAATCGGCCAACAACGCCACCGTCGGCGGCGGCTTCATTCCGACGCTGGTGCTGGGCATCCCCGGCACGCCGCCCGACGCGATCATCCTCGGCGCGCTGCTGGTGCAAGGTATCCGCACCGGGCCGACGCTGTTCACGCAGCAGGCGCCCATCGTCTACACCTTCATCTGGGGTCTGATCCTGGCCACGGTGATCATGCTGCCGGTGGGGCTGCTGATCGGCCGCTTCGCCTTCCGCTCGATCGTCGCGATACCGAAGGCGGTGCTGGTGCCGGGGGTGGCGCTGCTCACCGTGCTGGGCAGCTTCGCGGTGCATAACAACCTGCACGAGGTGCAGCAGATGGTGCTGCTGGGGCTGATGGCCTGGGTGCTCGGCCGGTTCGGCTTCAGCGCCTCGCCGATCGTGCTTGGGCTGATCCTAGGCTCGATCGCCGAACGCGGCTTCGTGCAGGGTCACCTGATCGGCGGCGCCAAGGGCAGCGTCTGGGGCGAGTTCTTCGGCCGGCCGATCTCGCTGGGCATCATCGTGTTCATCCTGCTCGGGTTGTTGTGGCCGTGGTGGGCGGCGCGCCGCGCGCGCGGTACCGGGGGTGCGAATGCGTGAGACTGGTCCTGACCTGCGGGGCGCATGGGGCAGCGCCGTGGCGATGGCGCTGGGTGCGGCGGCGATCTGGGCCGCGCGCGACTTCTCCGACCTGGGGGGCGTGTTCCCGCGCGCGGTGGGTGCGCTGCTGATCGTGCTCGGTGCGCTGTACATCGGCCTGACACTGGCCGGGCGCACGCGGCGCGTGGCCGAGATCGGCGGCGCGAACCTGCGCCGCGCCGCCGCTGCCTTGACCTTGCTGGCCTGGGCCTTCACGCTCGAGCCGCTGGGTTTCCTGGCCAGCAGCGCGGGTGCCATGGCGGCGCTGATGGTGATCGCCAACCATGAACGCTGGACCTTGCGCCGCGCCGTGGTCTACGTTGCATCGAGCGCGCTGGTGCTGATCGGCCTGTACAGCCTGTTCAAGATCGCGCTGCAGGTCCCTTTGCCATGAGGCACGAAGCATGAAGATCCTGATCACCGAATTCATGGACGAACGCGCGGTCGAGCAACTGCGCAAGGCCCATGAGGTGCAGTACGAACCCGCGCTGGTCGATGAAACGCCGCGACTGCTAGCCGCCGCCGCCACGGCAGATGCGCTGATCGTTCGCAACCGAACCCAGGTGCGCGGTGAGCTGCTGGCCGCGCTGGCGCGCTGCCGAGTCGTCGGCCGGCTCGGCGTGGGCCTGGACAACATCGACGTGCCGGGCTGCGAAGCGCGCGGCATGGTGGTCGTCCCGGCCACCGGCGCCAACGCGCTGAGCGTGGCCGAGTACGTGGTCGGCAGCGCGTTGGTGCTGTTGCGCGGTGCCTTCGCCACCACGCCGGCGGTGGCGGCCGGTCAGTGGCCACGCCAGGCCTTGTCGTCGGGCCGCGAGATCAACGGCAAGCAACTCGGGCTGATCGGCTTCGGCTCGATCGGCCAGCTCACGGCCCGGCTCGCGCGGGGGCTGGGCATGCAGGTGATGGCCTTTGACGCGATGCTCGACCGCGACCACCCGGCCTACGCCGACAGCGGTGTGCGATTCGCAGGGCTGGACGAGCTGGTGCGCGGCGCTGACGTGGTCAGCCTGCACGTGCCGCTGGTCGATGGCACGCGCGGCTTGTTCGACGCCGCGCGCATTGCCTCGATGAAGCGTGGCGCGGTGCTGATCAACACCGCGCGCGGCGGCATCGTCGACGAGGCGGCGATGGCTGCGGCGCTGCGCAGCGGCCATCTTGGCGGCGCTGCGATCGACGTCTTCGGCACCGAGCCGCTTCCTGCGTCGCCGCACTTCGAAGGCTGTCCGAATCTGCTGCTGACGCCGCATGTGGCCGGGGTCTCGGCCGAATCGAACGAGCGCGTGAGCTTCCTGATCGCCGATCGCGTGGCCGAACTGCTCGGGGGGCGGTCATGAAGATGAGGCTCGACGACGCCGCAGCGCGCATCACCGTGGCGCTGCAGGCCGCCGGCGCGACGCCGGCGATGGCCGCGAGCACGGCGCGAGCGCTGGTGCTGGCCGAAGCGCAGGGCCAGAGCGGGCACGGCCTGTCGCGTGTAGCGCAGTACATCACGCACCTGCGCAACGGCCGCGTCGCCGGCGGCGCGGTGGCGCGTGTGGCACGGCAGCAGGGTGCGACGCTGCTGGTCGATGCGCTCGAGGGGCTGGCCTTTCCGGCCTGCGAACTGGCGGTGGCCGAAGCCGTGCGCCTGGCGCGCGGGCAGGGCGTGGCCCTGGCCGGCGTGGTCAACAGCCACCACTGTGGAGTCGTCGTCGACCACCTGCGACCGGCCGCGGCGGCCGGGCTGGTCGGCCTGGGCTTTTCCAACTCGCCGGCGGCGATGCCGGCCGCGGGCGGGCGGCATCCGATCTTCGGCACCAACCCGGTGGCGGCGGTGTTCCCGCGCCGCGATGCCGACCCCTTGCTGATCGATCTGAGTCTGAGCGAGGTGGCGCGCGGCAAGGTGATGGTGGCGGCGAAGAAGGGCGAGCCGATCCCGCGAGGCTGGGCGCTCGACGCCCAGGGCGAACCGACCACCGATGCGCAGGCCGCGCTGGCCGGCTCGATGCTGCCGCTTGGCGCGGTGTCGTCGCCGAAGGGTGCGATGCTGGCGCTGGTGGTCGAACTGCTGGTCAGCGCGGTCATCGGTGCCAACTTCGGCTTCGAGGCCTCGAGCTTCTTCGTCGACGAAGGCAACCGGCCGCATCTCGGGCAGCTGTTCGTCGTCATCGACCCCGGGGCTCTGGCTGGCCGCGACGCTTACTTCGAGCGCATCGAGGTATTGATCACCGAGATGCTCGGCGATGAGGTGGTCCGCCTGCCCGGAGCCCGCCGCGAGGCGCTGCGCCGCCGCGCCGAGCTCGACGGCATCGAGGTGCCCGACTCGCTGCTTGCCGGCTGGAGCGCTGCGGCCTGAGGGCTGCGCCGATCAGCGCGCACGGCTGCGACGCGGCGGAGCCGTGGAGCCGCGCACCAGCAACTCCACATCGACCTCCTGTTGCACGGCATGATCCAGCCGCCCGTTCAGCCGCTCGATCAGGTAGTCGGCCGCCAGACGCCACATGCGTTCGGTCGGCACGTGCATCGTGGTCAGTGCGGGGTGCCAGTGGCGCGACAGCTCGAGATCGTCGAAGCCGATCACCGACAGCGTGCCGGGTACGTCGATGCCCTGCGCCTGGCACTCCAGCATCGCGCCCCAGGCCAGCACGTCGTTGCCGCACACCAGCGCAGTCGGAGCCGGCTCGGCCGCCAGCAGCGCGCGGGTGCCTTCGCGTGCCGCCGACAGGGTGTAGGGGGACTGCACCAACAATGACGGGGGCAGTGTCAGCTGTGCCGCGCGCAGCGCCTTTCGCACACCGTCGATGCGGTCGGCAGCGCGATCGTTGCCGGCAGCGATGCCCGCCAGCATGCCGATGCGCCGGTGGCCCAGGTCGAGCAGGTAGCGCACCGCGCGCACGACCGTCTCTCGATTGCGAAAGCCGACGCAGGCAGCTCCGGTCGGCGACGGGAATGCCCCCGTGTGCACCCAGGGCAGGCCGCGTTGCGACAGCAGCGCCATCAGCGACGGGCGCTGGCTCAGGCCGGTAAGGGCCAGGGCATCGACGCCGCGCGCCAGCAGCGCCAGTGCCTGCGCCTCCTCCTGCGACGCGTCGTAGTTGCTGAAGGCAAGCAGGACCACCTGCCCAGCCTGCGCCATGCGCTGCTGGAATGCCTGCAGGCCATGCGCGAAGATGGCATTGTCGATGGTCGGCACGATCACGCCGACGGTGCCGCTGCGGCGTAGCGACATCGCCCGCGCGCCGGCGTGCGCCATGTAGCCGAGCCTTTCCACCGTGGCCAGCACCTTTGCACGCAGCGCCGCGCGCACCGTGTCCGGCTTGTTCAGCGCGCGCGACACGGTGGCCGTGGACACGCCCGCGGCACGGGCCACGTCCTCCACGGTCGGGGTGCGGGATCTCTGCATTTTTCGCAAGCGCTTACATACGATTCTAGGAGCCGAGTCCACGGCAGACTTTCGTAGGGAATACACCGATCGATCGGTGCTCTGGACGGCTTGACATGATCGGAACCTGCTCCGATGATCTGTAAGCGTTTACAAATTCGTTCGAGCTCGAACCCCAGCCCCATTGCCCATGCATGCCGTCACCTTGCGTCGCTGGTCCTACGCGCTGTCTGCGCTGCTCGGGCTGGCCTACGCCACCTATGTGGTGGTGACCAAGCTGATGCCGGGTGCCAGCCGCGGGCCGCTGGGCGAACTGGGTGAGTTCCTGCTCGTGCTGACCAGCGTCACGCTGCTGTCGATCGGGCTCTTTGCCGACGAGGCCGCGCGCGGCCGTGATACCCCGTAACACCCCCTGACCGGGTGCGCCGAGACGCCCGGCCCCTTGCAGCAAAGGAGACAGACGATGAACCCGACCGACACCCTCGCCAGCCAGCATCAACAGCGCCGGGAGTTCCTGCGTGCGGCACGCCGCTACGGCTTCACCGCCGCCGTGCTCGGCCTGACCGGTGGTTTCCTCACAGACCGCCAGGCGATGGCGCAAGCGATGGTCGACGAGGAAAAGAAGCAGAAGGCCGCCAAGGTGACGATGATCTTCGCCACCGAATACAAGATCGAGGATTACGTCAAGTACCCGATCATGCAGGCCAAGTTCAAGGACAACGTCGAAGCGCAGTCCAAGGGCCAGATCTACGTCAAGCTTCATCCGGCCGGGCAACTGGGCATCGGCGCGGCGCTGGCGCAGAAGATCCAGGCTGGCACGGTGCAGGGCGGGGGCGTGTCGTTGTCCAACTTCAGCCCCTACGCGCCGGTGGTCGACCTGATCAACATCCCCTACTGGTGCGGCGACAACCAGCGCTTTGCCAACCTCGTCACCAGCAAGGCCTGGAACGACGAGATCACGCCAAAGGTCATGGCCAAGGGCTACCGGCCGATGTTTTACTTCACGGTCGATCCGCGCACCGTGGCCAGCCGCAAGGGCTTCAAGGCGATCAAGGTGCCGGCGGACATGCAGGGCATGAAGATGCGCGTGCCGCCCAGCAAGCTGCTGCAGACCTTCTACAGGCTGACCGGCGCGAACCCGACGGTGGTGCCGTGGGGCGAGACGGCCACCGCCATCAAGCAGGGTGTGGCCGACGGACTGGACCCGGCCATCGCCGCGCTGGCCACCTTCGGCTTCCAGGACCTGCTGTCCAACATTTCCTACGTGCGCTCGGTGCCGGACGCGCAGATGTTCGCTGCCAACGCGGCGTGGTACCAGCAGTTGCCCGACGAGTTGCGCAAGGCACTGGACGCGGCCAACGAGCAGACGCAGGTCGAGACCTTCGCGCAGATCGCACCCGCGCGCACCGAGTCGATGCGCCTGCTGCGTGCCGGCGGCTGCGAGTTCTACAACCCGAGCGACGCCGACATGAAGCTGTGGGTCGAGACGGCCGGCGAGCAGCGCAAGGAATACGACGAGTTCAAGATCCAGTTCGCCGGGTCGCTGGCCGCTTTCGACGGCTTCAAGAAGGCCGCGGAAACCAAGGGCCCGATCACTGTGCCGGACTTCAAGCTTTGAATGCGCAGCGCGGGGCGTGGCGCGCGCCGCGCCCCGCGGCAGCCCAGGAGCCTGGAACGGGCTACGCACCATGAAGCCGATCCTGCGGGCGCTCGACCGCGATGGTGAACGCTGGGCAATGCTGGTCTTCTATGCCTTCTGCTGCATCGTCATCGTGCAGGAGGTGGTGCGTCGCTACGTGCTGAACTATTCGTCCGCCTGGGGCGAGGAGGCGGCGCGCTTCGCCTTCATCTACCTGGGCTGGATCGGCGCGGCCTACGCGGTGCGCGAGCGCGCGCATATCCGCTTCGACATCTTGCTGCAGCGGCTGGCGCCGCGCGGCAAGGCGCTCGTGTTCATCTTTGCCGAGATTGCCACCATCGCCTTCGCCTGCGTGGCGCTGTACTGGAGCCTGCACACGATCGGGCTGCTGCTGCAGTTCGATGGCCAGGCCCCGGTGCTGCGCGTCAACAAGGCCTGGTTCGAAGCCGCGGTGCCGATCGGGTTCTCGCTGGTGATCTTCCGCAGCCTGCAGGGCCTGTGGCGCGACATCGGCGATCTGCGCGCCGGGCGAGAACCCTTTGCCGGCAAGGCCATGTTCGAGGAATGAGCCCCGCTCATACGGCCGCAAGGCACAGCCTATGAACCCCATCGTCCTTTCCACGATCGGCCTGATCGCGCTGCTGCTGGTCGGCGTGCCCTTCTGGGTGGCGATGGGCCTGGGCACTGTGGCGATGCTGGCGAGCACGCAGGCGCTGCCGCTGTCGCTGGTGGGCGAGGCATTGTTCGAGGGCGTCGATTCCTTCGCGCTGATCGCGATCCCGCTGTTCGTTCTGACGGGCGACGCCATGGTGCGCACCGGACTGGGCGAGAAACTGCTTAACTTCGCCGAGGCCACCTTCGGTTCAATGCGCTCGGGCTTCGGCACCAGCACCGTGATGGGATGCGGGCTGTTCGCCTGCATTTCGGGGTCTGATGCGGCCGACGCCGCGGCCGTCGGCCGGCTGACGATGGACCGCCTGGTCGAGCGCGGCTACCCCAAGCCCTATGCCTGCGCGCTGGTCGCCTCGGGGGCCTGTACCGGCATCCTGATCCCGCCGTCGATCGCCTACATCATCATCGGCCTGGTGCTCGGCGTGTCGTCGTCGACGCTGTTCCTGGCGGCCTTCATCCCCGGCGTGCTGGTGCTGCTGTCGATCATGGTCACCAACGCGGTGATCAACCGCATCAAGGGCTACGAGCAGGCGCGCGGGCGCTTCGATCTGAAGCGCTGGATGCAGGCCGCATGGGACGCCAAGTACGCGCTGGCTATCCCGGTGATCATCCTCGGCGGCATCTACAGCGGCATCTTCACGCCGACCGAATCCGCCGCCGTGGCGGTGTCGGTCGCGGTGGGCACGGGTTTCGTGCAAGGGCGCCTGACGCTGGCCGATTGCCCGGCGATGCTCGGCACCTCCGCGCGGGTGTGCGGCGTGGTGCTGCCGATCATCGCGGTGGCGCTGCTGTTCTCGCAGGCGCTGACTGTGCTCGACGTGCCGCAGCAGTTCGTCGCCTGGGTGATGAGTTTCGGCACCGGCAAGGTGGCGGTGATCCTGCTGTTCCTGGCCATCTGGGCGGTGGCCGGCATGTTCATGGAAACCGGCCCGAACATCCTGGTCTTCGGCCCCCTGCTGTGGCCGCTCGCCGACGCGGTGGGCATGAACCAGATTCACTTCTGCGTGTTCATGATCACCACGCTCGGCATGGGCTTCATCACGCCGCCTTTCGGATTGAATCTCTTCGTCATGTCGGGCCTGACGCGCGTGCCGGTGGCGGCCATCGCCGCGCGTGCGCTGCCCTTCGCCCTCGTCATGCTGGCCGTGTCGGCGCTGATCGGCTTCGTGCCGTGGATCTCGCTCGTCGCTGTCGGCCAATAACCGAGCAAGGATTGCTGCAATGACCATCCATTACCTGAAGAGGGCGGCCAAGACGCCCGAGACCGAGACCGCCACCGCGCAGAAGGTGGTCACAGAAATGCTCGCCGCCATCGAGCGCGGCGGCGAAGCGGTGGTGCGCGACTATGCAAGGAAGCTCGACCAGTGGGACGGCGACATTGTCATGAGCGCGGCGGACATCGAGCGTGCCGTTGCCGAGGTGCCGGCTCAGGTGCGTGCCGACATCGACTTCGCGGTCCGGCAGGTGCGCGACTTCGCGCTGGCGCAGAAGTCGTCGATCGCCGACGTGGCGGTGCCGTTGCACGCCGGCGTCACCGCGGGGCAGAAAGTGCTGCCGGTCAACGTCGTCGGCTGCTACGCGCCCGCGGGGCGCTATGCGCACATCGCCTCGGCCTACATGACGGTGGCCACCGCCAAGGCGGCGGGCGTGAAGACGGTGATCGCCTGCTCGTCGCCGTTCCGCGGCGGCGGCATGCACCCGTATGTGCTGTATGCCTTCAAGGCCGCAGGTGCCGACATCGTCATGACGCTGGGCGGCGTGCAGGCGATCGCTGCCATGGCCTACGGCCTGTTCACCGGCCAACCGGCCGACGTGATCGTCGGCCCCGGCAACAAGTTCGTCGCCGAGGCCAAGCGCACGCTGTTCGGCAAGGTCGGCATCGATGTCTTCGCCGGGCCTTCCGAAGTGGCGGTGATCGCCGATGCCAGTGCCGACCCCGCGATCGTCGCCAGCGACCTGGTCGGCCAGGCCGAGCATGGCCACGAATCGCCGGCCTGGCTGTTCACCGACTCGAAGACCCTGGCCGAGGACGTGATGCGGCGCGTGCCGGCACTGATCGATGCCCTGCCGCCGACGGCCCGCGACGCGGCGGCGGCCGCGTGGCGCGACTACGGCGAGGTCATCGTCTGCGACACGCGCGAGGAAGTGGCGCAGGTCTCCGACCGCTACGCCAGCGAGCACCTGGAAGTGCAGGCGGCCGATCTGGACTGGTGGCTCGGCCGCCTGACGAACTACGGTTCGCTGTTCCTCGGCGAGGAAACCACCGTGGCCTACGGCGACAAGGCCAGCGGCCCGAATCACGTGCTGCCCACCAAGGGTGCGGCGCGCTATTCGGGCGGGCTGTCGGTGCACAAGTTCATGAAGACTCTGACGTGGCAGCGCATGACGCGCGAGGCGGCGCGCGACATCGGCGAGGTCACCGCACGCATCTCCAGGCTCGAAGGCATGGAGGCGCATGCGCGCACCGCCGACGACCGCCTGGCCAAGTATTTCCCGCAGCAGCGCTTCGATCTGGGCGAGCCGGTGAAGGTCTGATGACCTGGCTGGTGCAGAGCTTCTCGCTCGCCGGGCGGCGCGCCGTGGTCACCGGCGGCAACGCCGGCATCGGCGCGACGATGGCCCTGGCGCTGGGTCGAGCGGGCGCGTCGATCACCTTGGTGGCGCGGCGCCAGCCTGCCCTCGACGACGTGGCAGCGCGGTTGCGCGGCGAGGGGATCGTGTGCGACACGCTGGCGCTGGACCTGGCGCACACCGAGGCGCTGCCCGCGGCAGGCCGTGCCATCGCCGAACACGCGGGTGCGGTGGACGTGCTAGTCAATGCCGCGGGTATCAACCTGCGCCAGGCTTTTGGCGAGGTCACGCCCGACAGCTGGAACCGGCAGATCGCGCTGCACCTGTCGGCGCCGTTCTTCCTGTCGCAGGCGCTGGCGCCGGGCATGGCACAGCGCGGTTATGGCCGCATCCTCAACATCGCCTCGCTGCAATCGAGCCGCGCCTTCGCGAACAGCGCACCCTATGGCGCCGGCAAGGGCGGGGTGGTGCAGCTGACGCGGGCCATCGCGCAGGCCTGGTCGGGCCAGGGCATCACCTGCAACGCCATCGGCCCCGGCTTCTTTCCCACCGAGCTGACCGCACCCGTCTTCGCCGACCCCGAACTGAGCGCAATGCACGCCGCGCGCACCGCCGTCGGCCGCAACGGCCGGCTCGAGGACCTGCACGGCGCGACGGTGTTCCTGGCCGGCCCGGCCAGCGCCTACATCACCGGCCAGACGCTGATGGTCGACGGCGGCTACACGGCCCTTTGAATCGAAGAGAGCGCAACGATGAAAGCCCTGGTCTATACGCAACCCAACGAAGTGCAATTGCTCGAGCGCGACGTGCCCGTGGGCGCCGACGGGGAGGTGGTGGTGCGCATCGACGCCGTGGGCATCTGCGGTTCGGACCTGCACGCCTACCACGGCCACGACCCGCGCCGCAAACCCGGCCTCGTGCTCGGCCACGAGTTCGCCGGCACGGTGATCGAATCGGCCAGCGACGGCTGGCCGGTGGGCCGGCGCGTCACCGGCAACCCGTTGATCACCTGCGGCCGCTGCGACCCCTGCGTGCAGGGCCGCGACAACCTGTGCGAACAGCGCACGATGGTCGGCATGACGCGCCCCGGGGCTTTCGCGCAGCGAATGAGCATCCCGGGCCAGTGTCTGATCGAAGTGCCCGACAGCTTGAGCCCGGTCTCCGCGGCGCTGACCGAGCCCGCTGCCACCGCGCTGCATGCGATCAACCTGAGCGCGCGCGTCATGCACCGCCCGCTACACGAGGGGCGCGTGCTGGTGCTGGGCGGCGGCGCGATCGGCATGTTGTGCGCGCTGCTGCTGCGCCACCAGGGCGCCGACCGGCTCGAGGTCGCCGAGGTGAACGCGCTACGACGCGAGTCGCTGGCCCGGCACGCGCGCTGCATCGCCTTCGACCCGCGCCAGCGCCAGGCCGACGAAGGCGGCTTCGAGCTCGTCATCGATGCGGTGGGCAGCGCAGCCACCCGCACCGCTGCGCTGGCCGCGGTGCGCCCGGGCGGCGTGGTGATGCACATCGGCCTGCAGGACTGGGCCAGCGAGATCGACATGCGCAAGCTGACGCTGGCCGAGATCACGCTGCTGGGCACCTACACCTACAGCATGGCCGACCTGCGTGCCACGGTGGCGGCGCTGGCGCGAGGCGCGTTCGGCGATCTGTCGTGGGTGGAGCGTCGGCCGCTCACGGCGGGCGCCCAGGCCTTCGACGACCTGCACCATGGCCGCCTCGCGGCGGCAAAGGTCGTGCTCGAACCCGCGCATTGAAGCGATGCAAGCGATCCGCTTTGCCGGCACGCAGCGCATCGAGACGGTCGATCGGCCTTGGCCGACGCCGGCCGACGGCGAAGTGCTGCTGCGCGTGCGCCGCACCGCGCTGTGCGGCAGCGATGGCAAGCTGTGGCACAAGGGCGCCGAGCACACGCCCGGGCACGAGATCTTCGGCGTGGTCGACCAACCTGGACATGCGCTGCACGGCCGGCGCCACGCGGTCTACATGCCGGTGCATTGCGGCCAATGCGAGCGCTGCCGCGCAGGGCAGACGCACACCTGCGAGTCCCAGTCCACGCTGATCGGCTGGAACCGCGACGGCGGCTATGCGCAAGCCGTGGCCGTGCCGGCGCAATGCCTGCTGCCGGTGCCGGATGACATTCCCGACGACCTGGCGCCGCTGCTGCTGGACACCATTGGCACCGCCGCGCATGCGCTGCGCCTGGTGCAGCCGCTGATGCGCGAGCCGGCGGCGCTGCGCGTGCTCATCACCGGCGCCGGGCCAGTCGGCCTGGGCGGGCTGATCGCGTTGCAGGACATGGGTGCCGAGAACGTCTGCGTGGCCGACCCGCGGGCCAACCGCTGCGCGCTTGCCGAGGCGCTGGGCGCACGCATCCGCCCTGTCGGCGACCGGAGCCGCCGCTTCGATCTGGTGCTGGAAACCAGTGGGAACCTGGCTGCCCGCGACCAGGGTCTGGAGGTGGTGGCCGCGCAGGGCGTGATGCTGTGGGTGGGTGAGAACGACGCGCCGTGGACCGTGCACGAAAGCAAGCCGGTGCGCCGCAAGGACTTCTTCCTAGTGCGCTCGTTCTACTTTCCGAAAGGCGACCACGAGGCCAACCTCGCGCTGTTGCGCCGGCGCCGTGCAAGCTACGAGCAACTGGTGGACCATGTCTTCCCGATGGCGCAGATGGCCGCCGAGTTCCCGCTCTTCATGGCCGGCGAGCGCATCAAGCCGCTGATGCGCGCCAACGACTGATGTGATGTCCACAGGGCCGCTGCTCTTCGTCGGCCAGGCCGCGCTGGACCATGTATTCCATGTCGAGCGTTTCAGCGCGGCCGGCGGCAAGGCCGTCGCGTCGCAGTTGGACAGCCGCATCGGCGGCATGGCCACGCGCGCCGCGCTGGCCGCGCACAGACTGCGTCGGGCGCAAGACGGGTTCGAGATCCGCCTGCTTAGCGCCGTAGGCGACGACGTCGCCGGGCAACAACTGCAGCAGGCGTTGCATCTGCAGGGCATCGAGTTGGCATCCACCGCGGGCGCACGCACGCCGGTGTCGGCGGTGCTGGTCGATGCCTGGGGCGAACGGCAGATCACCAACTTCCGCGGCGATGCGCTTCGGCTCGCGCCCTTGCCCGAAATGCCGTCGGTGTTTCGTGGGGTGCTTGCCGACCCACGCTGGCCGGCGGCCGCGGCGCTGGCGCTGAAGCAGGCCCGCGAGCGCGGCGTGCCGGCCGTGCTCGATGCCGATATTGCGGAGGTTGCGGTACTGCATCGCCTGGTGCCGCTCGCTGACTGGTGCGTGTTCTCGAAGGGCGGGATCGGCGCCTGGGCGGACGAGCGCGAACTGCCTGCCGACGCGGCCTTGCAGCGCGTGGCCGCGGCCGCGCCGGATGCCGAACTGCTGGTCACGCTGGGTGCCGACGGCGCGCTGTGGCGCAGGCCCGATGGCCAGCTTCGCGCACTGCCGGCCTTTCGCGTGG
>Ga0316188_10000370_pt1 | contig 18736 bp, 17 predicted proteins | sample Phiworburrow1_MG_FD_204933 | JGI IMG/M metagenome (GOLD analysis project Ga0316188, IMG submission 204933) | Coastal sediment microbial communities from Maine, United States - Phippsburg worm burrow 1 | ecosystem: Environmental > Aquatic > Marine > Coastal > Sediment | place: USA: Maine... | reverse complement strand
TGTTGTGTTATTACTTCGGCGCAAAGCTAATAATTATCAATAGGTTACACAACACAAAACAAGTGTTTAATTTTATAAATCTTTTTTAATTTTTTCTTGAAACATTGATACCATTTCAGTGTAGTTAAGTGATGGTTGTTTCTTTTTATTTATTGAAAATATTTTTGTCAAAATTGAAGATTTTTTTGAAGAATTATTGGTGTTTTTAGACATTTTTTGTTGCTATTGAAAAAAGAAATTATTTAATTTCGCGAATGTAAGAATAAAATTAACGGTCAAAGCTTAAGTTATCTTTTTAATTTCAAACAAGAAGCTAAGTGGCAATTAATCATATAGTTATGAGTGAATTGAATTGCTTATGATAAAATTTCACTCACTTTTTCACAAACATATTCAAGTAAAATTTCATCATCTTTTGAGAAAGGATTTACTATGTGAGAATCAATATCAATTTGACCTATATTTTCACCCTTAACAAAAATTGGAATTACAATTTCACTTTTTACTTTCCAACCACAAGAAATATAATTTTCTTGAGCAGAAACATCGGGTACAATAAAGTTTTTATTGCTTATAGCAACCTGCCCACATATGCCTTTTCCAAACGGAATAATTATATGTTCAGTTGGTTCACCTGCGAATTCGGCAAGTTTAAGTTCGTTTTTGTTACCATTTTTAAAATAAAATCCAACCCAATGAAAGTAGTCAATTTCTTGTTTTAAATAATTGCAAATATTTTGAAGTTTTTCTGAAGCAGAAGTATTGCTTTCAATAATACCATTTACCGATTCTTTTATTTTAGGAATATTCATTTTAATTTGTAGTTTTATGCAAAATTAAAATTCTTTTTTGGTGAAAAATAATAAATTGATTGTAATATTTTTAATTAAATTTTTTGGAACGTATGCTTTACTATTTTTAATTTATTCATTTTATTTACAAAGCACTCAAAAAACAATTGATGTTTTCGCTTGTGAGCCAATTACTAAAACAGTTGCCAATCAAACAGCTTATATATTAAATAGTGTTGGATACGAGGCTAAAGTTATTCAGCACACTGAAGAGGTTTCAATAAAATTAATAGTTAATAATGTTTACATTTCTCGTATTATTGAAGGTTGTAATTCAGTAAGTGTTATTATTTTATTTATTTCATTTATTGTAGCATTTTCTTCAAAATTCATTGTGACATCGCTATATATTTTGTTTGGAAGTTTGGTTATTTACACAATTAATGTTTTTAGAATAGTAATTATTACAATTGCCTTGTTTGAATACCCTCAGTATCAAATGGTTTTGCATGATTTGATTTTTCCAACTATCATATATGGTATAACTTTTTTACTTTGGTTTATTTGGGTAACGCATTTTTCAAAGCTAAAAAAATGAAAAAAATAGTTCGAATAGGAATAATTGTTTTGCTTTTTTTAATGTTAATTTTTATACGTGGATTTGTTGCGCCTTATTTTTATGATCCTCTAAACGAATATTTTAAAAACGATTATTTATATAAGACGATTCCAGAAATTGAATTTGGAACTTATTTTTTGCATTTATTTTTCAGATATCTGTTGAATGGTTTGGTTTCATTGGTAATTATTTATTTAATTGTAAAAAACGACAGGAAACTATTACTTTTCGTAGTTAAATTCTATGTAGCTGCCTTTTTTTTATTGAGCTTATTTTTATTTATTCTGTTGAAATATCAAATTACAGAATGGTATATGTTAATTTTTTATACCAGAAGATTTTTAATTCAACCTTTATTCGTTTTTATTTTACTGCCTGCAATATATTATCAGCAATTGAAAGTAAATAATTAAAAATACGACTTAATTAAAATGAAGCATTTTTTTTACTATTTTTGAAGAATTAATGCTGAATAAATTTAAATTATTAATTAAAAATACAGAATTTCAAACAATGAAAAAATCAATTTTATTAGTTGCTGCAATCTTTTCAATCGCAGTAATGTTTACATCTTGTAAAGAAACAAAAAAAGAAGAAGTGAAAACTGAAAGTCATGATGGTCACGATCACGAAGGTGAAGAAATGGCATCGGCTGATGTTTATCAATGCCCAATGGATTGTGAAAAAGGAAAAACTTATGATGAAGAAGGATCTTGTCCAGTTTGTAAAATGGACTTGAAAGTAAATTCAAACGAGATGGAACATGCTGCAAACTGTAAGTGTAAAGCGGGTGGTGAGTGTACTTGTGAAGATGGTAAATGCCAATGTCAAGCAGAAGTTGCGTCTAGTTCAGCTTGTACAAAATGTGAACCTGGAAATTGTACTTGTAAAGCGGAAGCTGCAACTACTTCAAAAGAAAGTTCAAAGTGTGGTACTGCAGGAAAATGTGTTTGTAAAGCATAATTTTCAGATAATTTTAAATATAAAAAACCCAATTGATTTGAATCAATTGGGTTTTTTTGTGAGGTTTTATTGTGATATAAATTAAAATTGTAAAAGTGCCTTTATTTTGTCATCGGATACATATTTATGAAGTACTTCTCGTCCTGGTAAAAAAGTTAAATCCATAATAAAATTAAAACCAGCAATTTTTGCTCCACATTTTAAAATAATTTCTGCAGCTGCACCAGCAGTTCCCCCAGTAGCCAATAAATCATCGTGAATCAATACACGGTCTCCAGGTTTAATCAATCCATCTTGAACTTGAATTTCATCTAAACCATATTCTTTTTCAAAAGTTTGGGTAATTACTTTTCCAGGCAATTTCCCGGGTTTACGAGCAAGAATCATAGGAGTTCCTGCAGCTTTAGCCAAATCAAAACCAAATAAAAAACCTCTAGCATCAAAACATAATATTTTATCAAATAAAAAATTATTTGGTGCTTGTTTTGGAAGTAATTCTTTTAAGTAATGAGAAGTAATTGCAGCGAGTTCAGGGTTCATTAAAATGCTTTGAATATCTTTAAAATTTACGCCTTTTTGCGGCCAATCTGGAAATGTTTTAATTTCATTTGTTAAAACATTTCTGCATTCTTCAATTGTTGTAATGTTTTGAATATTCATTGGTATGTAATTTTTATTTATTTGGTTTTTCAAAAATACTTAAAAATGAATTAAAAAGAATTCAATTTTTATTTTAAAAAGAAAAACCACTTAATAAAAATTAAGTGGTTTCTATATTAATTTTCAAGAAAAATTAATTACATCATTCCGGGCATTCCACCACCCATAGGTGGCATTGCTGGAGTATCTTCTTTAATTTCGACTAATGAACAGGCTGTAGTTAAAATCATCCCTGCAACAGAAGCTGCATTTTCTAAAGCAATTCTTGTAACTTTAGTTGGGTCAATAATACCAGCTTTGAACATTTTAGTGTATTCACCAGTTTTGGCATTGTAGCCAAAATCTCCTTTACCTTCCATTACTTTGGCAACAACAACTGATCCTTCACCTCCTGCATTTTCAACAATTTGGCGTAATGGTTCTTCAATAGCTCTTGCCAAAATTTTAACACCGGTAAGTTCATCTAAATTATCAGTAGTAATTGTTTTTAGAACATCAATAGTTCTAACCAAAGCAACACCACCACCGGCAACAATACCTTCTTCAACGGCTGCACGTGTTGCATGAAGTGCATCATCAACTCTGTCTTTTTTCTCCTTCATTTCAACTTCACTTGGAGCACCTACATATAAAACAGCAACACCACCAGCTAATTTTGCCAAACGCTCTTGTAGTTTTTCTTTATCATAGTCTGAAGTTGTAGTTTCAATTTGAGCTTTTATTTGACTTACTCTAGCTTTAATGTCTTCAGAATTACCGGCCCCATTTACAATAGTTGTATTGTCTTTATCAATTGTAATTCTTTCGGCAGTACCTAACATATCAATAGTAGTCTTTTCTAAAGTCAAACCTCTTTCTTCAGAAATTACAGTTCCGCCAGTTAAAATAGCAATATCTTCTAGCATTGATTTTCTGCGATCACCAAAACCAGGCGCTTTTACTGCAGCAATTTTTAAGGCACCACGTAATTTATTCATAACTAAAGTAGCTAAAGCTTCACCTTCAACATCTTCAGCGATAATTAACAATGGTTTTCCGCTTTGAGCAACTGGCTCTAAAATTGGCAATAAATCTTTAAGATTTGTTATTTTCTTTTCAAATAACAAAATATAAGGATTCTCTAAATCTGTCAACATTTTTTCAGCATTTGTAACAAAATAAGGAGAAAGATATCCTCTATCAAACTGCATACCTTCAACAATGTCAACATAAGTTGAAGTTCCTTTTGCTTCTTCAACGGTAATTACACCTTCTTTACCAACTCTTTCAAAAGCTTGAGCAATTAAATCTCCGATAGTTTCATCATTATTTGCTGAAATAGAAGCAACTTGTTTTATTTTATCAGATTTGTTACCAACTTCTTGAGATTGCTCTTTTAAATTAGCAACAATAGCTTCAACAGCTTTGTCAATACCGCGTTTTAAATCTAATGGATTTGCACCTGCAGCGACGTTTTTTAAACCTTCTTTTACAATTGATTGTGCTAAAACAGTTGCAGTTGTAGTTCCGTCACCAGCCAAATCATTTGTTTTTGAAGCAACTTCTTTCACCATTTGAGCACCCATATTTTCTAATGGATCTTCTAATTCAATTTCTTTTGCAACAGTAACACCATCTTTTGTAATTATTGGACCGCCAAACGATTTTCCAATAACAACATTTCTACCTTTTGGTCCTAAAGTTACTTTTACTGCATTTGCCAATGCATCAACACCACGTTTTAGTCCATCACGTGCTTCAATATCAAATATTATATTTTTTGCCATTTTATTCTTTGTTTTGTGCAAAACGCTTTTAGCTTTTTGCGGGTTTCTTTTCTAATATATTTTTTAAGCTAGTTGAAACAAGCCAATAGCTATATGATGAAATTTAAACAATCGCTAAAATATCGCTTTCTCTCATTATTAAATATTCGGTACCTTCTAAAATTAGCTCAGTACCAGCATATTTACCAAATAAAACAGTATCACCAACTTTTACAGTCATTGGCTCATCTTTAGTTCCATTACCAACTGCTAATACAGTTCCTTTTTGTTGTTTTTCTTTTGCTGAATCAGGAATGATAAGCCCTGATGCTGTTGTAGTTTCAGCTGGTAGAGGTTCTACTAAAACTCTGTCAGCTAACGGTTTAATATTGATTTTGTTCATTTTTATAATTAGTTTAAAATTATTAATTCTTTTGTTTAAACTTCCCAAAAGCGTGCCAATTTCATAAAACTGACAAATGTACTTTTTAAGAAGATTATAAAATAAAAAAATGCCAACGTGTCATTCACATTGGCATTTTAGAAATGTTATTTTTTAGAAATATTATTGAACAGAATCTTGTATTGGAGCTTCTGTAGCTGGAAGCGATTGAACATCTTGTAATTCACGATTTTCAAGTGTGTTTTCAATTTCTGAACTGTTGTCAACAGCATTCATTGTTGGTGCTGCAAAATTTGATAACAAGATCAAAGCCAATAACACAATTGAAAGTGTCCAAGTGCTTTTATCTAAAAAACTTGTTGTGTTTTGTACACCACCTAATGATTGTGTTCCACCTCCACCAAATGAAGATGATAATCCTCCTCCTTTAGGGTTTTGCACCATAATAATTAAGATGAGCAAAAATGCTACGATCATAATCAGAACTAAGAATAATGTATACGTCATGATTTATTTTTTTGTAAAATTTTAATTGCTTTAATTCGGTCTGCAAAGAAACCACTTTTTTCTGGATATTTCAAACTTAAAATGTGGTAAGCTTTTATAGCACTTTCATATTTTTGTTGTTCTAAATAAACCTTGGCCAGTGTTTCGGTCATTAGACTGTCATTTTCATCAGTACTGTCTTGTGTAACATATTGGTTATTAGTATTTTTGTCTACGGGGTTTATTTTTGGGTTCAATTCAATAAACTTGTCTATTAATTGATATTTTTCTTCTGTTTTAGATTGTTTTTTAACAGTTTTTTCAACTTTTTTATCTCTATTTACGGGCTTTTGAGAAATTAATTGCATCCATTCATTAAATGAATGAGGTTCGGTGCTATTAAATTTTAAAGGTTTCCCAATTTCCAAAATTTCTGTAGCTATTTGTTCTTCAGTATTTTCAACAACTGGTATTTGAGTTGGAATAGTAATTTTTTCTGAAGGTAATTTTTTAAAAGAGTCTATTATTTTTTTATGAAGTACATTGATTGTTTCGGGTTCAATAACTTCAATTTCTTCTAAAATTTCAATTCTTGAATTTAAATTAATTGAAAAATTTCGAGAGGTGATAAATTCAAATAACACTTTTCTATCAATTGTATAAGCTGCGGTTTTTTTTAATGCTTGATTGTATTTAAAGCTATTTGTTTTGTTTAACCCTTTTAATTGAATGGCATGTGCAGATTGGAAATAAGGAAATTCTTTAATTATTTCATCTAATTGCTGCGTTTTTTGTGCGTCAATTTTTTTTGGATGTTTTAATAAAAATATAAAATCTTCGCTATTCATAAGTAATTACCATTTTGCAATCGATGCATTATAAATATCTTGTGTTATGCGCTCTAAAATTTCGTCATAAGCATCTGATAATAAATTTCCAGTTAAAGATTGGTTGGCTGGAAAATCATAATAGTAAGAAAATGAACGTTCAAAATTATCTTCTTCTAATTTATTATTGAAAAAACGTACATTAACTGTTATTGTAATTCGGTTTTGTGCTGCGGTTTGTTCAGCAGTTGCCGTCATTGGACTAATTTTGTAACCAGTTATTTCACCTTCAAATTGTAAATCCCCACCCGATTTTACCATTTCTAAATTTGTTTGCTGCAAAAATAAATCTTGCAATCTAACTGTAAAAACAGTGCTTAAAGTTGGCTCAACTAAAACAGCGTTGTTTAGAAAAAAATCTATTTGAACAGTTTTTACATCAGGATGTAAATTTGTACCAGTAAACGAATATACACCACATCCTTGAAGTAGAATTGTTAGTAGGAATAATAAAAGGAGACTAAATTTTTTCATTAAAATTGTTGATATTTTGTAAAAGTAAGAATTTAATTTAGAGTTGATTGTTAAAACTAAAGATCGTACTGTTTTATTTTTCTATAGAGCGTTCTTTCTGAAATTCCTAACTCTTTTGCTGCAAGTTTTCGTTTGCCATTGTTTCGTTCCAAAGATTTTTTTATCAATTCAATTTCTTTATCTTGAATAGATAAACTTTCGTCAGCATCTATGGTTTCGGCGAACTCATAATCTTCATTATTGTTAAATGAATCGTTATAACGTACAACTTCTACGTTGTTATCCTTAGGTAATTCAGTAGGTTTTTCACTGTAAATCTTTTGAATTAAATGTTTGTTTTCTTCTTTTACTTTTAAAGTATTATCGCCTTTCATTAAATCGAGAGTTAATTTTTTTAAATCGTTGATATCATTGCGCATATCAAACAAAATTTTATACATAATTTCTCTTTCAGATGAAAAATCGCTGCTGGATTTTTTTAAATCTATAACTGAAGGTAAATTGGTTCCTTTACTTGGAAGGTATTGCATTAGTTTATTTGCAGAAATTGCTCTGTTTTCTTCAACCACTGAAATTTGCTCAGCAATGTTTTTAAGCTGACGAATATTTCCTGGAAAACCATAATTTTCTAATATTTTTATGGCATCATCATTTAATCTTATTGTTGGCATTTTGTATTTGTGAGCAAAATCAGCTGCGAATTTTCTAAAAAGCAAGTGTATATCATCTTTCCTTTCGCGTAATGGTGGTAAAAATATTTCAATAGTACTTAAACGGTAATATAAATCTTCCCTAAACTTTCCTTTGCTTATGCTATCGTGCATATTTAAATTGGTAGCGGCAACAATACGCGCATTTGTTTTTTGCACCTGAGATGATCCAACTTTAATAAATTCGCCATTTTCAAGCACACGTAACAATCTAACTTGTGTGGTAAGGGGTAGTTCTCCAACTTCATCTAAAAAAATAGTTCCTCCGTCAGCTTCCTCAAAATAACCTTTTCGGGCACCAGTAGCACCTGTAAATGAGCCTTTTTCATGACCAAAGAGTTCGCTATCTATGGTTCCCTCTGGAATAGCACCACAATTTACTGCAATATATTTTGCGTGTTTTCTGTGTGATAAATGATGTATTATTTTTGGGATACTTTCTTTACCAACGCCACTTTCACCAGTTACCAAAACCGAAATATCGGTAGGAGCAACCCTAACTGCTTTTTCAATGGAACGATTTAAAAGTGGGTCGTTCCCAATAATCTCAAAACGTTGCTTTATTACTTGTAATGATTCCATAATTTTAAACTCTTTTTCCTAATAGTGTTGCTGATGTACAGTTTTCTATATAAACATTTACAAAATCACCTAGTTTTTCATCTCCTTTTGGGAAAACGACAACTGCATTTTGTGAGTTTCTTCCCTTCCAGTGTTTGTCAGATTTTTTTGAAGATCCCTCAATTAAAACTTCAACAATTTTACCAACCATTTTTTCAGTATTGTATAAACTGTATTTTTGCTGTAACAATATGATTTCAGCCAAACGTCTTTTTTTAACTTCGAGAGGTATATCGTCGACCATTTTTTTTGCGGCTGGTGTTCCTGGTCTTTCGGAATATGCAAACATAAATCCAAAGTCGTATTTTACATATTCAATCAAACTCAATGTTTCTCGATGTTCTTCTTCAGTTTCGCCACAGAAGCCTGTCATCATATCTTGAGAAATAGAACAGTCCGGAAGAATTTTTCTAATATTGTCAACCAAATCTATATATTCTTCACGTGTGTGCTGACGGTTCATTCTTTCTAAAACGGTTGTACTACCAGACTGAACAGGAAGATGGATGTATTTGCAAATATTTTCATGTTTAGCCATTGTATGAATAACATCCAAACTCATGTCTTGAGGGTTGGAAGTTGAAAATCTAAAACGTGTTTTTGGAAATTCAGTGGCAGTTATATCTAACAGTTGAGCAAAATCAACAGCTGTGGCTTTGGCAATTTCAGAAGCAATTTTAAAATCTTTTTTCAATCCACCACCATACCAAAGGTAACTATCAACATTCTGACCTAAAAGTGTAATTTCTTTATAGTTGGTATCAACCAGTTGTTTTATTTCTTCTATTATACTTTTTGGATCTCGACTCCTTTCTCTTCCACGGGTAAATGGAACTACACAAAAAGTGCACATATTGTCGCAACCTCTTGTAATTGAAACAAAAGCAGAAACACCATTGCTATTTAAACGAACTGGTGAAACATCACCATAAGTTTCTTCTTTTGATAAAATAACATTTACTGCATCTCTTCCGGCATTTACTTCTTCTAATAAATTTGGTAAATCTCTGTAAGCATCCGGACCAACAACTAAATCAACTATTTTCTCTTCTTCTAAAAATTTTGCTTTTAAACGTTCGGCCATACAGCCTAAAACGCCTACTTTCATTGTTGGGTTTATTTTTTTTACAGCATTGTATTTTTCTAAACGCTTACGAACCGTTTGTTCAGCTTTTTCTCTAATAGAACAAGTATTTACCAAAACCAAATCGGCTTCTTCAATTAAATGAGTGGTGTTATATCCTTGCTCAGCAAGTATTGATGCTACAATTTCACTGTCGTTCAAATTCATAGAACACCCATAGCTTTCTATATAAAGTTTCTTTTGGTTGCCTTCAATTTTGGTTGTTAAAAGTGCTTGCCCCTGATTTTTTTCATCTATAACTTTTTCGCTCTCCATGTTTTTTATTTGGAATGCAAAGATATAACCAAAAAAATAAAAAAGTGACAAATTGGCAGAATAATTTACATGAAATATTAAGAGCATTTACTTAGTTTTACTAGAGGTAAAAGACATTTAAATTGTTATGATATGGAAACTAAAAATTTGTTGATATCGGTAATATTAATTTTAATAAGTTTTGTTTCATGTTCAGACGATAGCAAATATGAATATTATGAATTAGCGACTCCTGTAATGATTAGTTTTGATGAGCTAAGAAAATCAGTTGATATTTTGCCACCAAAAGAAATTAAAGAATCGGGCAAAATATATTATTATAATAAATACATTTTTGTAAACGATAAAAATAAGGGGATTCATATTATTAACAATTCAAATCCTGAAAACCCTCTTAAGGTTTCTTTCTTAAAAATACCTGGAAATGTTGATATTTCAGTTAAAAATAACATTTTATATGCTGATAGCTTTATTGATTTATTGGTTTTCGATATCTCAGATATCAATAATATTAAATTGGCAAATCGGTTAAAAGATGTATTTCCTTACAATTATGTATTTCCACAGAATGCCGATGCCGTAAATTGGCAAAAATTAAATACACAAAATAGTGTTGTAGTAGATTGGGTAATTACCCGTGAAAAACGAGAAATTATTGAGAATGAATTGGTGTACATGGATACGGCATTAGAATTGGCTTCAAATGAAGGGCCAACAGAAGGAAGAGGTGGTTCTTTGGCTAGGTTTAAAATTATAAATTCATACTTGTATGCAGTTGATAGCCATTCAATCCATATTTTTGATATCAAAGATTTAGACCATCCAAATAAATTGGAATCTGTTTATGCGGGTTTTGATATTGAAACCATTTTTAATCGTAATCAATATTTGTTTTTAGGAAGTATGTCTGGTATGTTTATTTATGATATTTCCAAACCAGAAACACCTCAATTTTTGTCGGAATTTATACATGGTACAGCCTGCGACCCAGTTGTAGTAGATGAAAATTATGCATATATCACTTTAAGATCGGGTAATGCTTGCGGTGCTTTCGAAAGTAGTTTGCAAATTGTGGATATTACGGATATTATAAACCCAGTTTTAATAAAATCATATAAAATGGATGGTCCTTATGGTTTGGGTTTAAAAAACGAAAAATTATTTATTTGTGATGGTGATTCAGGTCTAAAAGTATATGATAAAACAGATGTAAATAATATGGTGCTGTTAAATCATTTTAAAAATATCAATACTTTTGATGTGATCCCATTAGAGAGCCATCTATTAATGATTGGAAAAGATGTTTTACAACAATACTCTTATGAAAATGATGCCATTAAATTAATAAGTACATTTAATTTAAATTGATTTTTTTATAAAATATTTCATACTTTTCAAACAGGATTTTTTTATTTTTCCCCAAAAAAAGCAAGAGAAATACTAAGTTTTGGTTGAAAATTTCTTCACATTATTTTATTTAAATCCAAGAATTAAAAAAATCTATATACTTTTGCAGTCCAAAATATAAATGGATCCTAATTTTCATTTTGATGAATGAATGTGAATTTATTGAGGATTTATAAAAAGCAATTTTAAAATTATGGCGAAGAATTTAGTAATAGTTGAGTCACCTGCTAAAGCGAAAACAATAGAGAAATTTTTAGGAAAAGATTTTCAAGTTGAATCAAGCTTTGGACATATTGCAGACTTACCTTCAAAAGAAATAGGGATAAATGTTGATGGAGATTTTATGCCAAATTACAAAGTACCTTCTGATAAAAAGGCACTGGTTAAAAAATTAAAAGATTTAGCAGGTAAAGCGGAGATAGTTTGGTTAGCATCGGATGAGGATCGTGAAGGAGAAGCTATTGCATGGCATTTATATGAGCAGTTAAAACTAAATGAAAGCAACACAAAACGCATCGTTTTTCATGAAATTACGCAAAAAGCTATTTTAAAAGCTGTTGAAAATCCTAGAAGTATTGATTATAATTTAGTAAATGCACAACAAGCTAGAAGAGTTTTAGATAGATTGGTAGGGTATGAGCTTTCTCCAATTTTGTGGCGTAAAGTAAAGGGGGGGTTGTCTGCAGGTAGAGTTCAATCTGTTGCTGTTAGGTTAATTGTTGAAAGAGAGCGTGAAATTCAAAATTTCAATCCTCAAGCATCTTATAAAGTAATTGCTGAATTTTTAACGGAAGAAGGTAAAAAATTTAAAGCTTCATTACCAAAAAACTTTGAAAATAAAGAAGAAGCAGAATTATTTTTGAATTCATCAATTGGAGCTAAATTCAGCGTTGATGATTTACAAAAAAAACCAGCAAAAAAATCTCCAGCTGCACCATTTACAACTTCAACTTTACAGCAAGAAGCTTCACGTAAGTTGAATTTTCCTGTTGCAAAAACCATGATGATTGCTCAACGCTTATATGAAGCAGGTTTAATAACCTATATGAGAACTGATAGTTTCAACCTTTCTGAAGATGCAAAAACTGATGCAATGCAAGAAATTATATCTTCATATGGTAAAGAATACAGCAAGCCAAGAAATTATAGTACAAAAACAAAAGGTGCACAAGAAGCACACGAGGCTATAAGACCAACCAATATGAGTCAGCAAACAGTTTCTGTTGATTATGATCAAAATAGATTATACGATTTAATTTGGAAACGTACAATTGCCTCACAAATGAGTAGTGCGCAGGTAGAGCGCACCAATGTTAGAATTGTAAACAATAATAATGATAGTGTTTTTACCGCTAATGGTGAAATGATAAAATTTGAAGGCTTTTTGAAAGTATATCTTGAAGGAAATGACAATGAAGATGAAGAGCAAGCTGGAATGTTACCAAAATTATCAGTAAATGAAATATTAAAAAATAAATTTATAACAGCTACAGAGCGTTATACCAAAGGACCTTACCGTTTTACGGAAGCTTCTTTAGTGAAAAGTTTAGAAGAATTAGGTATTGGACGACCTTCAACTTATGCACCAACAATTTCTACGATTCAAAAAAGAGAATATGTTCAAAAAGGTACAATTGAAGGTGAAAATAGAAGTTATACAGAATTAAAATTAAAAGGGAAAGAGGTTACTTCAAAAATATTAATCGAAAAAATTGGCTCTGATAAAGGTAAATTGGTACCTACTGATATTGGAAATATTGTGAATGACTTTTTAGTTGAAAATTTTTCAAACATTTTAGATTTTGGGTTTACCGCTAAAGTAGAATCTAAATTTGATGATATTGCTGAAGGAAAGGAAGATTGGATTAAAATGATCAAAGATTTTTATAAAAAATTCCATCCAACGGTTGAGGATGTTGCCGAAAATGCAGATAGAGCAAAGGGAGAACGTTTATTAGGTATTGATCCTGAAAGCGGTAAAAATGTATATGCACGTTTGGGTAGATTTGGTGCAATGGTTCAAATTGGGGAAGCTACGGATGAAGAAAAACCGAAATTTGCAAGTTTACAAGGTGATCAAAATTTAACAACAATTACTTATGAAGAAGCAATGGACTTATTTAAACTTCCTAAAAAGGTAGGAGTTTATGAAGGTAAAGATGTAGAAGTGGCAGTTGGTCGTTTTGGACCATATATTAAATTTGATACTATGTTTGTTTCTATTCCTAAAGGTGAAAATCCAATGGAAGTTGATATCAGCAGAGCTATTGAATTAATTAAAGAAAGGCAACAAGCCGATGCTCCAATTGCGGAATATGAAAATTTACCTGTACAAAAAGGTGTTGGGCGTTTTGGGCCTTTCATAAAATGGAACAATACGTTTATCAATGTAAATAAAAAATACGATTTTGATAATTTGTCTTTTGCAGATATTAAGACCTTGATTGAAGATAAAAAAATTAAGGACATAGAAAAAGTGATTCATAATTGGGAAAAAGAAGGCATTAGAGTTGAAAAAGCACGATGGGGTAGATCAAATATTTTAAAAGGAAAGATGAAGATTGAGTTAGCTAAAAGTATCGATGCAGCTGAATTAACCCTTGAAGAAGTGAAAGAGATTATTGAGAAAAATACACCAAAAAAGAAAACACCAAAAAAGAAAACTACAAAAAAATAATTTTTTTGGTTATATTGCAGTCGAAAAAGAATAAACTTCACCCCTATATATGAATTTCGATTATCTTTTACCAGTTGATGATGCATTGATAACATATGCTAAAATGCAACCCATTATTTCTTTCGGTCAATGTATTGAAATACATACTGAACAAAACGGTTTTCCTTCATTAGAAAATAAAAAAATAGCCATTCTTGGAGTTCAAGAGGATAGAGTTTCTGTTGGTAATTCTGGTACAGGAAAAGATTTAGATTCCATAAGAAAAGAATTATATCAGTTGTATCCAGGGAATTGGCCAATAAATGTTGCCGATTTGGGGAATATTCAACAAGGAAATACCATTGAAGATACTTATTTTGCATTAAATGAATTACTGTCTTATTTGTTAAAAAGAGGTGTAATACCAGTTATAATTGGAGGTGGCCAAGATTTAACCTATTCAAATTATAGAGCATATGATTTGTTAGAACAAACAGTTAATATTGTTGCTGTTGATAGTAAGTTTGATTTAGGTTCAATTGAAGATGAATTAACTTCACAGTCTTACTTAAGTAAAATTGTGATGAATCAACCAGCCAATTTGTTTAATTTCTGTAATATTGGCTATCAAACGTATTTTAATTCACAAGAAGAAATAGAGTTATTAGAGAGTTTGTTTTTTGAAACTCATAGGTTAGGAGAAGTTTCTAACTCAATTCAGCTTGTTGAACCAGTTTTAAGAGATGCTGATATTGTAAGTATTGATATGTCTTCAGTAAAAAATGCTGATGCACCAGCAAATAATAATGCCACTCCAAATGGTTTTTCTGGAGCTGAAATTTGTGCAATTTCAAGGTATGCAGGTATTAGTGATAAAGTAACTTCGTTCGGAATTTATGAATACAATTCTAAATTTGATGTTAAAAATCAAACTGCACAATTAATTTCACAAATGATATGGTATTTTATTGAAGGTGTGAATTACAGAGCAAATGATTACCCGTTTGGCTTGAAAGATAATTACCAAAAATACATCGTTCCAATTGAAGATCAGTTATTGAATTTTCATAAAAGTAATAAAAGTGGGCGATGGTGGATGGAAATAAATATAAATAAAAATAATAAAAATAGCAGACATACGTTAATACCTTGTACTTATCAAGATTATATTAGTGCCACAAATCAGGAAATTCCCGATCGGTGGTTTCGTACGTTAAAAAAAATTGTGTAAAAAAAGAGTTACAATACATAATAAACTATGTTTTTTTTAGTTTTAGACACATTAAATAAAGTATTGTTTTTTTAAATAATTAGTAATAGGTTTGCGTAAATAGATTAAGAAAATTATTATGAAGAGAATATCATTGTATATTTTATTATCCTTATTAATATATAGCTGTGGTTCTAACGATCAAGGAGAACTTGTAGGAGTAAAATCAAATAGCGAATGGCATTCTAAAAAGCCACTTGGAATGGTTTTTATACCTGGAGGTTCTTTTACGATGGGAAGGCAAGATGAAGATGTTTCAGGAGCTTTGAACTCTCCGACTCGTACAGTTACTGTTCGTCCTTATTATATGGATGAAACTGAAATTACAAATTCTGAATATAAAGAATTTGTATTTTGGGTAAGAGATTCTATTGTAAGAACACAATTAGCGCTTTTATCGGAATTGATGTCTGATGAAACCAATGTGATATTAGAAGCGTATCAATTTAAAAATATTGATACTGCTGATATGTCTCCTTATGAGAAATACATGATGAATAATTATGGTAGTTTGGGGGATGTTAACTCTCCACTTCAAGGAAGATCATTAAATTGGGAAGAAGATTTAATTTGGAATTTAAATGAGTTTCCGGATGAGTATTATGTTGAAGTGATGGATACTATGTTTTTACAATTTGAAGATAGTTTCGACGGGAAAAGAATTTTAGATACCAAAAAATTAAAATTTAATTATTCTTGGTTAGATACAGAAGCAGCTGCAAGAAATAAAGGGGTTAGAAAAGATTATATTAAAAATGAAATTGTAGAAGTTTATCCTGATACAACAGTATGGATTAAAGATTTCAACTACTCATACAATGATCCAATGCATCAAGATTATTTTTATCATCAAGCATATGCTGATTACCCAGTAGTTGGTGTAAACTGGCAACAGGCTAAAGCATTTTGTGGTTGGAGAACAAAAAAGAAAAACTCTTATTTGAAATCAAAGAAGAATTCAACTACTGTTCCGTATTTTAGATTAGCCACTGAAGCTGAATGGGAATATGCAGCTCGTGGTGGTTTAAATTTTTCAAAATATCCTTGGGGAGGCCCATACACTACAAGTGATAGGGGTTGCTTTTTAGCAAATTTCAAACCTAGTAGAGGTGATTATGCAGTTGATGGAGCGCTCTATACAATGGAAGCGAAATCCTACAATCCTAATGATTATGGGTTATACAATATGGCTGGGAATGTTTCAGAATGGACTAATACAGCATATAGTGAGGCATCTTATTACATTGGATCTACAATGAATCCAAATGTTGAAATTAACAAAAATTACAGAAAAGTAATTAGAGGTGGCTCTTGGAAAGATGTTGCCTATTACTTGGAGGTAAGTACCAGAGATTATGAATATAGCGATTCAGCTAGAAGCTATATAGGTTTTAGAACAGTTCAAGATTTTCTAGGAACCAATTTAAACTAAAAAAATCAACCTTTAAACTAACTTATAAAAATTCAATTATGGCACAATCAATTAACAAGAAAAAATTCTTTAACTATGCTTACGGTATAGGAGCATCAATTGTAATACTTGGAGCACTTTTTAAAATTCAACACTGGCCATTTGGTAGTGAAATGTTAACAATTGGGATGGCGGTAGAAGCAATTGTATTCTTTTTGTCTGCTTTTGAATCTGTTGAAGATGATTTAGACTGGAGCTTAGTATATCCAGAGCTTTCTACAGGTCTAGATAGAGATCAAGACAGAAAAGATACAAGAGAAGTACAAAGTTTATTGTCTCAAAAATTAGACACCATGCTTAAAGAAGCAAAATTGGATGCGGGATTAATGCAAAGTTTAGGTGAAAGCATTCAAAATTTTAAAGGCGCAGCTGATAATATTGCACCAGCGGTAAATTCAATTGCAGCAACGAATAAATATAGTGAGCAGTTAGCTTTGGCAGCAGCACAAATGGAGTCATTAAATAGTTTATATAAAGTGCAATTAGAGAGTTCAAGCAGACAGGCTGATATTAATAATCAAGTTGTTGAGAATGCACAGAAATTAAAAGAACAAATGGAGTCTATGGCAACTAATTTATCGTCTTTAAATGGTATTTATGGAGGTATGTTATCTGCAATGTCTACTAAAAACTAACGAATTAGTTTATTGTTTAAAACTAAATTATTAACAAAAAAAACTAATTAAAATGGCTTCAGGTAAATTATCACCAAGGCAGAAAATGATTAACTTAATGTACTTAGTTTTCATTGCTATGATTGCGATGCAAATGTCTAAGGAAGTTCTTTCTGCATTTGGCTATATGAATGAAAAATTGACTGACAATAATACTCTTTTTAATGAAAAGAATAATAATACCTTCGAAAATTTAAAAGGGAAAGCGAGTGAGCAGCCCGAAAAATATGCTGAAATATTTCAAAAAGCAGAAAAAATTAAAGATTTAACATTAAGTTTTAATATTTATTTAGAGAACCTTAAAACAACTTTTTTAAAAGATGTTGAAAATCCAACAGACTACGAGTCTATGGATAAAACAAGTACGGTGGATGAATATTTATTTCTTGGAGATAGATTTACAAAAGAGGGCCAAGAATTTGTAGACCATGTAAATGGATATAGAGATGGTGTAATTGCAATTTTAGGAGAGACCAATCCTTTGGTTCCAATTATTAATAAACGTTTCGATACATCAGATCAACAAACAGAAGACGGCAAACAAGCATGGTTGAATAATAGATATGAAGGATTTCCTTTAATATCTACTATTACAAACTTAACATCCATGGAAAACGATATTAAATTGACCAGTTATGAAGTGTTAAATTTTATGTTAGGCGGTCAGCTGGAAAGTGATGTCTCAATGTCTAATTATAAAACGATTTTAATTCCAGAAAAATCAGCTTTTTTCCAAGGTGAAAACTTTAAGGGTAAAATTGTTCTTGGAAGGTATGATGCTTCATTAAAGCCTGAAAAAGTTGTTGTTAATGGTAATGAGATAACTAAAATTGAAGATGGTGGTGCTATATTGGATTTTCCCGCAGGTGCTGTTGGAGAGCGTGATGTAAAAGGAAAATTTATTTTTATTGAAAATGGTCAACCTGTTGAAATAGAAATTAATAGCTCGTATGCGGTTATACCAAAACCAAATAGTGCTGTAATTTCAGCTGATAAAATGAATGTTGTTTATATGGGTGTTGATAACCCAATGACGATTTCAATTCCTGGAATTTCGGATGATAAAGTTACTGCTACAGGAAGTGGTTTACGAAGAGCCTCTGGATCAGGGAAATATACAATGACTCCAAGTACTGGAAAAGAAGTTAAAATTAATGTTTCTGGAAAATTACCAAACGGACAAACAGTTAGTACTTCTCAAGTTTTTAGAATTAAAGGAATACCTGCACCAAATGGTACAATTAGAAAAGAATTTGGCTATGTAAAAATGCCAAGGGAAAATTTGGAAAAATCTTCAGTTGGTGCCGAATTACCTGATTTTGATTTTGATTTAACGCTAACAACAGTTGGTTTTTCTATTAAAGTACCTGGACAATCAACAGTTGATGTTAGAGGAAATAAAATGGATGCGGCAGCTTTAAAAGCTATTTCAAAAGCAAAAAGAGGTGACGTAATTACAATTTTTGACATCAAATCAGCGTTACAAGGTAATAGCAATTA
>Ga0316188_10000369_pt1 | contig 18737 bp, 13 predicted proteins | sample Phiworburrow1_MG_FD_204933 | JGI IMG/M metagenome (GOLD analysis project Ga0316188, IMG submission 204933) | Coastal sediment microbial communities from Maine, United States - Phippsburg worm burrow 1 | ecosystem: Environmental > Aquatic > Marine > Coastal > Sediment | place: USA: Maine... | reverse complement strand
TCGCCCATCCTGCTTGCGTTTTCCGGCGGCCTGGACACGTCCTTCCTCGTGCCCTGGCTGAAGGAGACCTACAAGCGCCCGGTACTGACGCTGACCGTCGACACCGGTGGAATCGATGCCGCTGCGGCCAAGGTGCTCGAGCAGCGTTCGCAGCAGCTCGGCGCCATCGGTCACCACCTCGTCGATGCGCGCAGGATTTACTTTGACCAGGTGCTGCGGTTCCTGATCATGGGCAACGTGCGCCGCGGCCAGCTCTACCCGCTGTGCGTTGGCGCCGAGCGCGCCATCCAGGCGCAGACCCTGGCATCGGAAGCCAGGCGGCTCGGCACCGGGACCGTTGCCCATGGCTGTACCGCGGCGGGCAACGACCAGGTCCGTTTCGAGGTGGCCCTGCGCACGCTCGCGCCGGGCCTGGAAGCGCTGGCCCCGGTCCGGGACGAGGCTTTCAAGCGCCCTGAACAGCTCAAGTTCCTGGAGGACCGCAAGCTGCCGGTGCCGCCTTTCGGCGCCGCCTACTCCGTGAATCGGGGACTCTGGGGCGTCACGATCGGCGGCACGGAGACGCTGACCTCATCCGGCTCCATTCCTGAGCAGGCCTGGGTGCTGTCGAAGGGCGCCTTCGACAAGCCGCGGCCCGCCGAGAGACACGTGATCGGCTTCGAGCGCGGCGTTCCCTGCTCGGTCGACGGCGAGTCGCTCGACCCGGTCGCGGTCATCGAGAAGATCGAGTCGCTGGCCGCGCCCTACGGCATCGGTCGCGGGATCCACCTCGGCGACACCATCATCGGCACCAAGGGCCGTGTCGCCTTCGAGGCGCCCGCTGCCGAGGTCCTGCTGAACGCCCACCGGGAACTCGAGAAGCTGACGCTGACCTCGCGACAGCAGCGCATCAAGGAATCGCTGGCGACGCCTTACGGCGACCTGGTCCACGAAGGCCAGAACCTCGACCCCGTCTGCCGCGACATGGAGGCCTTGCTGCTGTCGTCGCAGCAGCGGGCCACGGGTACCGTGACGGTGCTGCTGCGCCCGGGCAGCGTCTTCGTCGAGGGCGTCGACTCGCCGCATTCGCTGATGAAGGCCTCCAAGGGCGTCTACGGCGAGGCGACCGGCGAATGGACGCCGCAGGATGCCCTCGGTTTCTCCAAAATGGTGTCCCTGCCCTGTATGTTCTGGGCCCGCGCGAGCGGTGAGCCGGGAGACGCGAAATGATGAAGACCATCATGGTGGACAAGATCGCGTCGGTCGCGCAGGCCTGCAACCTGTCGCACGAGATGCGCATTTCCACCGACATCCCCAGCGAAGAAGGCGTCGTGCTGGCGGTGGAAATCCTCACCAACAAGGCGAACTACAACAACATCGAGCTCACCAGCGGGCGCATGGCCAAGGTCGCGCGCGGCGACATCGTGGTCGGCGCGCTCGGCCATCGTCGCGCCCTGTTCGGCTATTCCGGCCACATCCCCGAAGCGCTGAAACCCGGTGACGTCATCCAGATGCTGAACATCGGCGGCGTACTCGGCATCTGCGATTCGATCAACCCTGACAAGGGGCACCCCTTCGATTGCCGCGTCCTCGGGGTCGCACTGCAGTTTCCGTTCCTGGGAGAGCGCATCGGCGTGCCTGCGCGCGTCGGCTCGCGCAAGCTCGACCAGGCCGTGGTGCTCGATACGAAGGGCGTGCCGATCGTGGCCCTCGCGGGCAGCTGCATGGAAGCCGGCAAGACCGCCGCCGCCTGCGCCATCGTCTCGCGCATGCGCCATCGGGGCCTGACCGTCGATGCCTTCAAGGCCACGGGCGTGTCACTGCGCCGCGACATCCTGGCGATGGAAGACTCCGGCGCGCGCCACTCGATGATCTTCACCGACCTGGGGATCGTGACCACCACGGCCAGGTCGGGACCGGCGCTGACCCGCACGATGCTGAACGAGATGGCGGCCGGCAAGCCCGATGTCATCGTCTTCGAACTCGGCGACGGCATCCTGGGCGCCTACGGCGTCGAGTCGATCCTCAATGCCGACGACATCCGCGAGCAGCTGACCGCGGTCGTCCTGTCGGCCAACGACCCGGTGGCAGCCTGGGGCGGGGTCAAGCTGCTGCGCGAACGCTTCGGCATCGAACCCTGCGTGGTCACCGGCCCGGCGACCGACAACGCCGTCGGCGTGGACATCATCCGCGACCAGATGGGTGTCGCGGCCTTCAATGCCATGACCAGCGGCGCGGCACTCGGCGACCACGTCATCACCGCCACGGGCCTCGACGCCGTCGCGCGTGACCCGGTGAACCAGGAATGAGCGAACGGATCCCCGCCATCGTGCTGGGCGGTACCGGCTATGTCGCCGGCGAACTGCTACGCCTGCTCGCTGCGCACCCGCGCGTGGAATTGCGGGCCGTCGCCTCCGACAGCCAGCCGGGCGAATCGGTCGGCGCCGCGTTCGGGCATCTTGCCGCGACCGTGGGCGACCTGGCCTTCTGCTCCCAGGACGAGGCAGCAGACCTGGCCGCCAGCCTGCCGCGCTCGGCCGTGCTGGCCGCGGCGCCGCACGGCGTGTCCGCCGCATTGATCGACGGGCTGCTGCGCCGCGCCGAGGCAGCCGGTGCAAGACCGGCGGTCGTGGACATCTCGGCCGACTATCGCTTCGCGGACACCGACACCTATGCGCGCGTCTACAAGCACCCGCACGGCGCACCGGCCCGGCAGGCGCAGTTCACCTGCGCCGTTCCCGAACACCTCGACCGCATCACCACGCCGCACGCCGCACATCCGGGCTGCTTCAGCACCGCGACCCTGCTCGCAACGGTGCCGCTGCTGGCGCTCGGACTCGTCGAGCCACGCCTCTTCGTGTCGGCCGTGACCGGCAGCACCGGCTCCGGCCGCAAACCGACGACCGGCACCCACCACCCCCAGCGCCACAGCGACATGTACGCCTACAGCGGCCTCGCCCACCGCCATGCGCCCGAAATCGCGGCGCTGGCCAGAGCCGCGTCGGGCGTGGAGGCCGATATCGCCTTCATTCCGCACTCCGGGCCCTTCGCCCGCGGCATCCATGCGACGGTCCAGGCGACCCTCGTGCGCCCGCTGAAGACGGAGGACGTCATCGCCGGACTGAGGCAGTTCTACGCGGGCCGCCCGTTCGTCCGCGTCCTCGACACGCCGCCGCGCCTGAAGGACGTCGTGACCAGCAACTATGCCCATCTCGGCGCGGTCGCCGACGGGCGGACCGTCGCCGTCATGGCGGTGGTGGACAACCTGGTCAAGGGCGCCGCCGGCGGCGGCGTGCAGTGGATGAACCGCCTGCTCGGCTTCGACGAGACGACCGGCCTGCTCGCGCCCGCACCAGGCTGGACCTGACGGACGGCACGGGGAATGAGTACTCCACATCCTGCGACGACCATGGCCAGCGCGGCGACGCGTGATCACCTCGCCCAGGTCTTCGCCCAATACCCGATCGAGGTCACGAGCGCGGACGGCGTCTGGCTGAACACCGCAGACGGCCGGCGCATCCTCGACCTCTATGGCGGCCATGCGGTGGCCGCGCTCGGCTACGGACATCCGCGCTGGCTCGCCGCGCTGGAACGCCAGGCGCGCGAGGTGCTGTTCCAGAGCAACGCCGTGCCCATGGACGTCCGCAGGCGTGCAGCGGCGAAGCTGGTCCGGTTTTCCGGCCTGCCGCTCGACACCGTGTTCTTCGTCAACAGTGGCGCGGAGGCCAACGAGAACGCGCTGCGACTCGCCTGCAGGATCACCGGCCGCGGTCACGTGGTGGCTCTCGAGAAGAGCTTTCACGGCCGGACGGCCGCTGCCGCCGCGGTGACCTGGGGGGCCGCCGGCAAGTGGTACGGTTTCCCGCGCATGCCTTTCGACGTCAGCTTCGTTCCACGTCGGGACATCGCCGCGCTCGAGGACGCGATCACGGCCAGGACCGCAGCCGTGATCGTCGAGCCGGTGCAGGGCGTCGGCGGCGCCTTCGACATGGGGCGTGATTACCTGGATGCGCTTCGCCGGCGCTGCGATTCCACAGGCGCCATGTTGATATTCGACGAGGTGCAGTGCGGCGTCGGCCGCACGGGACATCCCTTTGCGGCCGGCCTCTACGGCGTGGTGCCGGACATGTTGACGACCGCCAAGGCGCTCGGCGCGGGATTTCCGGTCGGCGCGCTGCTGCTGTCCCCGGCGGTGGCCGGCGAGCTCAGGCTCGGCGAACTGGGCAGCACCTTCGGCGGCGGACCGCTGGCCTGCGCCGTGGTCGAAGCGGTCGTCGACACGATCGTTGAAGAGAATCTGCTGGACAACATCCGCCAGGTCTCGGCGCGGATCCGGCAGACCTGCATCACCGGTCCGGTGACGGGCATCCAGGGCGAGGGCTTCCTGCTTGGCCTGAAGACGCGGCTCCCGGCGGAGCAGCTCCACGCCGCACTGCTCGATCGCGACATCCTCGCCGGCACCAGCGGCGATCCCGGCGTCCTGCGGCTCCTGCCGCCCTTCACGCTGGCCGCGGAGCACGTCGAGATGCTGCGTGCGGCCCTGGCGGAGCTTCCCGCATGAATCGCTTCATCGACCTCGCCGACCTGAGCCACGGGCAAGTCCTGGACCTGCTCGCCCTGGCGCAGCGACTGCAGGATCATCCCGAACCGCAGGCCCTGGCGGGTCGCATCCTCGGGCTGGTGTTCTTCAACCCTTCCCTGCGCACCCTCTCGTCCATGCAGGCCGGCATGGCCCGCCTGGGTGGCAGCTCCTTCGTGATCACGCCCGGGTCGGGGACCTGGCAGCTGGAAACGCGCCTCGGCGTCACGATGGACGGGGCCGCCGCCGAACACATCCGCGAGGGCATCCCGGTGCTGGCCTCGTATTGCGACGCGCTGGGCATCCGTGCCTTTGCCGACGGCCGCGACCTGCGCTCCGACCTGGCCGAGGAGAACTTCGGCGCGATGGCGGCACTCTGCGACAAGCCGCTGATCAACCTGGAATCAGCGATGAATCATCCCTGCCAGGCGCTGGCCGACTGGAAGACCATGGACGACCTGGCGGTGCCGCGGGGCGGCAAGTTCGTGCTGTCCTGGGTGAACCACCCACGCGCCCTGCCATTGGCGGTACCCGCCGCGACCCTGCACATGGCCGCGCATCGCGGCATGGAAGTCGTCGTGTTGCGCCCGGACGGCTATGCCCTGCCGGCTGAACTGATGGACCGCGCCCGCGAAGCCGCGGCGGCGACGGGCGGCTCGGTCACGGAGACGAGCGAGCGCGACGCCGCGCTCGCCGGCGCCCAGGTCCTGTACGCCAAGGAATGGGGCTCGCCGCAGTATTATGGCGATGCCGAGGCGGACGCCGCGCTGCGCAAGGAACTGTCCGACTGGACCGTTCGCGAAAGCTGGTTCGGCCGCGCCGACCCGGGCTGTCGCTTCATGCACTGCCTGCCGGTGCGACGCAACGTGGCGGTGACCGACGAAGTGCTCGACGGTCCGCGCAGCGTGGTCCGCCACGAAGCCTACAATCGCATGGTCGTGCAGATGGCCGTGCTGCATCGACTGCTCGCGCGTTGAGCGCCCCGGAATGACCGATGAACCCCTGCCGAGGAGTAGAAACGACATGGTGACCCACCGTACCGACACGTCCGCCACGGTCCGTGCGCTGAAAGGCGCTGCACCGTATGTACGGCTGTACAAGGGCAAGGTGTTCGTGGTGAAGGCCGGCGGCGCCGTGTTCGCCGACAATGCCAGCACGCGCGTGCTGATCGAGCAGATCGCGATCCTGCACCACCTCGGCATCCGCGTGGTGCTGGTGCACGGCGGCGGTCCGCAGCTAGACGAAATGCAGCGTTCGCTGGGTATCGAACCCCGCATGGTGAAGGGACGCCGCGTCACCGACGCGCAGTCGATCGACGTCACGACCATGGTACTGAACGGCCTGATCAACACCCGGATCCTGGCGATCTGCCGCGAACTGGGAATCGATGCGGTCGGCATTTCCGGCGTGGACGCGGGTCTGGTCCGCGCCCGTCGCCGCCCGCCCGTCGAAATCGACGGCGAGAGCATCGACTACGGTTTCGTCGGCGACGTCACCGGCGTGGACCCCTCGCTGATCACCAAGCAACTCGACGCCGGCCTGATGCCGGTCGTCAGCCCGCTGTCCTCCGACGAGGCGGGATGCGTGCTGAACATCAACGCCGACACCATCGCCGCCCGGATCGGCGCGGCACTCGGCGCCGAAAAGCTGATCCTCTGCACCGGCGCGCCGGGCATCCTCGAGGACCTGTCGGACCCCAGCAGCCTCGTGTCCTACACCGACCTGCAGGGCCTGGCCGGGCTTGCCGCCGCAGGAAGCTTCGCCGGCGGCATGCTGCCCAAGGCGACGGCCATCGAGGGCGCGATCCGGGGCGGCGTGCGCCGGGTGCATGTCATTTCCTACAAGGTTGCCGACAGCCTGCTCGCCGAGGTCTTCACCAACGAAGGCACCGGCACCCTGATCGTCGAGGACATCGGCGCCTTGACCCCGGCGGAACAGAGCGCGCAGGCGGACGCATGACCCGGCTCTGGGACAAGGGCGCACCGCTCGACGCGCAGGTCCTCGAATACACGGCGGGGGAAGATCATGCGCTGGACGACCGGCTGGTCGCCTACGACGTGCGCGGCTCGATCGCGCACGCCGAGATGCTGCATTCGGTGGGCCTCTTGTCGGACGCCGACCTGAAGTCCCTGAAGAGCGGCCTGGAGGAAATCGCGCTCGCCCACTCGCGCGGCGAGTGGCGGGTCCAGCTCGAACACGAAGACGGCCAGACCGCCCTGGAGTCGCTGCTGACCGAGCGTGTCGGCGCCGCCGGCGCGCGTATCCACCTGGGCCGGTCGCGAAACGACCAGGTCCTCACCGCGCTGCGCCTGTACCTGCGCGATGCAATCGAGCAGCTCAGCGCGGGCGCCGTCTCGGTGGTCGAGGCGCTCGAGTCGCTGGCCACGCGGCAGGGCGAGGTGGTGCTGCCGGGCTACACGCACCTGCAGCAGGCGATGCCAAGCTCCGTCGCGCTCTGGGCGCGTGGATTCGCCGCCGAGATACACGACGATGCCGAAGGGCTGCGGCACGCGCATCGGCGCATCGGCAAGAGCCCGCTCGGCTCCGCCGCCGGCTACGGCACACCGGGCCTGCCGCTGAAGCGCGATGTGACGCGCGCCAGGCTAGGCTTCGCCGAGGTGCAGGAGCCGGTCACGGCCGTACAGCTGTCCCGTGGCAAGGCGGAGGCGCAGGTACTGTTCGAGGTGACCTTGCTGATGCAGGACATGGGCCGGCTGGCGGCCGACCTGATCCTGTTCTACACGCAGGAGTTCGCCTATGTCGAACTTCCCGCCGAGTTCACCACCGGCTCGTCGATCATGCCGCAGAAGCGCAACCCCGACGTCTTCGAACTCATCCGTGGCCGCTCGGCGACCGCACTCGCCTGCCTGGTCGAGACGCTGGGCATCTTCTCGCGCCTGCCGTCCGGTTATCACCGCGACCTGCAGCTGATCAAGGCGCCGCTGTTTCGCGGCATCGACCTGTGCCAGCAGACGCTGGATATCCTGCCGGCGGCGCTGGCCGGCGTCCGCTTCCTGCCCGAGAACATCCGGCTGGACCCGTCCATCCACGCTGCCGAGCGCGCCTACGAACTGGTCGTCAGCGAGGGCATCCCGTTTCGCGACGCCTACCTGCGGGTGGCCCGGGACCTGGACAAGACCTGATAAGCTTGCGGGCCGCCGACGCAAGGAGTCCCGTCATGGTCGATCGCAATCCCGAACCTTCGCTGGTCAGCTACGTGCACATCATGTACGCGCTGCATGCCCTGGCGGCGTTCATCGGCATTACCAGCGCCGTCACGATCGTCGGTCAGTTCATCTTCGGCCTGCCGTCGATCATCGCGGTGATCATGAACTACCTGCGCCGCGCCGAGGCCCGGGGCACCTGGCTGGAGTCGCATTTCACCTGGCAGCTGCGCACGTTCTGGTACGCGGCCCTGTGGGTCCTGCTCGTCGCGATCGCGTCCGCGCCCCTCATGCTGGTCCTCGTCGGCTTCTTCACGTTCGGGCTCGGTCTCGCCCTGATAGGCGTGTGGGTGATCTACCGAGTGGCGCGTGGCTGGCTGACGCTCAGGGACGGCAAGGCGATCGGCCCACTGCAACCGTGAGCGGCCCGGCCCCGGCCTCGTTCAGGCCGGTTCGATGCCCGCCGCAGACCCGTCGTAACGCAGCGTCGTGCCCAGCGCCGCGCTGAGGGCGACGAGCCGCTCGAGGATGCGCGCCCTGTCGGCGCTCTTCGCGATGCGCGGGCGACCCCGTGTCTGCAGGGACCTCCCCGGATCGTCGCCCACTTCGTTCATTGCCACCGGTACGAGGCGGATTCCCGCAAGCCGGGTTCCTTCGAACTCGCAGTGCGCGATGACGCTCTCCCAGCACTCGGCAGGGTAGTGACCGGGCGCCGTGCGCGTCTGGAACACCAGGCTGCCGAGGCCGTGAAACAGCGGCTTGCCACGATAGACCTCGATGCCGTGCAGCAACGGTGCGCCATGACTCGCATAGACGTCCGCGCCGGCCTCGACGCAACGCTGCGCGAAGCGCCGCGCCCAGGGCCGGGTCACCGCCATGTCCTCGCCCCATTGATGGTTGTGCAGGCAGGCGATCACGTACCCGGCTTCGCCACGGGCCCGTGAGATAGCCGCCAGGTTGCGCGCGACGTCCGTCTCGTCGAGGCCCCCGTCCGTCATCCGCAGTTCGTTCACGCCCGCGCCGGTGGCCGTCGCGGCCGCGCCTTCGCGGATCTTGCCCGTGGCCATGGAAACCAGTGCGACCCGGGGCGCCCCTGGCGCAATCCCGGGCGCCGCAGCCTCGGCCAGGCTGCGCCCCGTCCCGGCAAGGCCGAAGCCCGCGGCCGCGACGGCGGCGCGGGTCGCGAGCAACCCGTCGGTTCCCAGGTCCCAGGCGTGATTGTTGCCGAGCGCCAGCAGGTTGAAACCCATCTGTCGCAGGCAGGGCAGCACGGACGGCGGCGCGACGTGCAGGAATCCGCCCTCGCGGGTGGGCGCGCCGGAGCCGGGCATCTCGATCGCGGCTTCCAGGTCCGTGAAGACGGCCGCGCCTCCGGTCAGCTCGTCTACGACCTCGTCGAATCCGGGATAGGGATCGGCGCACAGTGGCCAGGTCATCAGCGCCTGACCGGCAAGGGTGATCCGGGTGGTGGCCGGCGGGGCGCTGCGCCGAAGTGAGCAGGACGCGGCCCCCGCCAGGGGCAGTCCCGCCATGCATTGCAGGAATCGGCGGCGGTTCCAGTGGGACAAGCGCATCTTCCTAGTCCGGCAGCACCGGCAGCCGGATGCGCGACGTATGCCCCGCGCCGCAATGCAGACAGTTGGTCGCGATCCTCGGCGAATCGGCTCCTCCCTCGGCGCCACCCGTATTCGGGTTGATGTCGAAATGCGGATAGTTGCTGCTGGAAATGTCCACGCGCAGGCGATGTCCGGCCCTGAACAGGTTGCTCGTGGCGAAGGGCCGGACCGTGATCCGAACGGCCCGGCCGGGCTCCATGAACACCTCGCGATCCCAACCCTCGCGGTATCGCACGCGGAAGATGCCGTCGGTGATGTTCATCGCGAAGCCTTCCGGCCAGTCCTTGCTCGGCGGGTAAACGTCCACGACCTTCACCGTGAAGTCAGTGTCGGGACAGTCCGAGGACACCCAGAGCTCGGCCTCGATCTCTCCCGAGACGGCCAGATCCGCCGGCAGCGGCGGCGTCTGGAAGACCAGCACGTCGGCACGTTGCGCCAGTGGCGCGTCCGGCCGGTCGCGGCGGTAGGTGAAGGTGTCGGGCCGGACCCGCTGGTCGAAGGCGCCCCCTTCCATTACTGGCTCGCCCGACGTCAGCGCGCCACCGATCGTCGGGACCGGGTCCGATGGATCGTAGCGGTATCGGCGCATCGCGCCCGTCTCGCACGGCACCGTCGGCAGGAGTTCGCCGGATGCATGCAGGTAGAGCAGTTTCGGCGCGACTCCCTGCGGCGGCCAGGTGTCGGACTGGCGCCAGCGCCCGCCATGCTGGAGCCGGCCCGCCTCGTCCGCCTGGCCGCTGCCGCCACCCATCTGGAAGTAAGTGACCGGCTTGCCCGGCGCAGGCGCGTTACCGTCCTCGCCCAGCAGCCACTGCCTGAACCACGCCAGTCGCAGCGCGAAGTAATCCTCGGCCAGGTTGCCGTCCAGCGTCGCCTGCGGCCCGAAGTCGACGTCACCCGCGTGGGATGAGGACCGGTCTCCATGCGTCCAGGGGCCCATGAACAGCGTCACGGGTCCACGCCGGCTCCGCGACAGCGCGATGAAATTGCTGGTGCAGGTCTGCACGTAAGGATCGTACCAGCTGCCGACAATGGCGACCGGCACGTCGGGAATCCGGTCGTAGTAGCCGGCCGCATACAGACCGGGCTGCTTCCAGTAGTCGGTAAACCGGCCCTCGCGCCATTGTTCGAAAAGGTAGGCCTCGTACTCCGGTGCCGCGCTGAGCGGCGAATGCCCCGGCCACCAGGGCATGTCGCGGAACCAGTCGACCAGGTCCCTGGCCCTGAGCGTGGCAAGGCGCGCGGGATCCGACGCCGTCCGCGGACTCAGCAGCGCGTGCCGGTAGGCCCAGGTCGCCTGCTTCAGCTCGAAGGCGCCGCCGCGGCGGATGCCGCCGTGATAGGCACTGGAAAATCCGCCCGAGTCGGTGAACATGCAGGCCAGTCCGGGTGGATCCATGCACGCCAGCGCCAGCTGTGTGTGTGCGCCGTAGGACAGCCCCATGGTGCCGATGCGACCGTTGCACCAGGGTTGGCCGTTCAGCCATGCCATGGTGTCGTAGCCGTCCTGGGCCTCGTTGACATACTTGGTGAACTCGCCCTCGGACCGGTAGCGGCCGCGGCAGTCCTGCATCACCACGGCGAAACCCTGGCGGGCAAAGAACTCCGCCACCTGGGCACGGGTCAACGGATCGGGGTACCTGAGGCTTCTTTCGCTGCGGCTGACTCCGGACTTGTCATACGGCGTCCGCTCCAGGATGACCGGCAACGCGCCCGCCGCTTTTCCCGCCACCACGGGCAGGTAGATGTCGGTCGCAAGCCGCACGCCATCGCGCATGGCGACCATGACGTCGGACTGGACCTTGAAGCCGTTGAGTGCGACTTCCAGCATCGGTCAGAAACCCGTCCGCACGGCGAGCGTCAGCATGACGACCGCGATACCGATGTAGATCAGCCACAGCCAGAACACGGCCTTCGCCCACTGGGCCCAGCCGACCTGCGCCGCCGCCAGGTAGGCAAGCAGCGTCCCGGACGTCGGCGTCAGCAGGTTGGTGATGCCGTTGCCGAAGAGGAACGCAAGGACGGTCGTCTGGGGCGACACGCCGGACAGCTGCCCGAGGGGGCCCATGATCGGCATGCTGACGGCGGCCTGTCCCGAGGTGGATGGAATCAGGAAATCCAGCGCCAGCTGCGAGAAGAACATGCCGATCGCCGAGAGCCAGGCATTGTCCTCGCCGATCAGGCCGGTCAGGCCGTGGACGATGGAGTCGAGCACCTGTCCTTTCTCGAGCGTAATGGCAATCGCCGACGCGACGCCGATCAGCATGCTGGCCATCAGCACCTTCTTCATGCCGCGGACGAAGGCGTCCGCTGCTTCGCCGGCGCCGAGGCCGCCCGTCACGGCCACGACGATGCTGAGGCCGATGTAGTAGGTGGACAGCTCGACATGACTCCAGTGCCAGCGGTTGGAGCCGAAGACCAGCAGGGCGACCCCGGCCACCACGACGGCGAGCACCAGCCGGTGCCGAACCGACAGCGGCGCGTCGTCGAACCCACGATCAACGCTCGCATCGTGGCCCTCGCTGCGGATCATGAACAGCACGAAGGCAATGCCGGCCGCCAGGAACACCAGGTAGGAGACGAAGCGGAAGCCGGCACCACTGAAGATCTGCAGGCCGACCAGCGGCTGGGCAATGGAGAGCGGTATGGGGTTGGTGACCGACGCCAGGTATCCGGCCTTGACCGCGACGGTGACGATTGCGAGGCCGACCACGTTGGACAGGCCCAGGCGGTTGGCCATCGTCACCATCAGCGGAATGATGAGCAGGTACTCGGACGCCAGGCCGAGGAAGGTGCTGCCGGCCGAATAGACGACCATCAGGATGGCAACCAGCACGTAGATGTTTCCGCGCAGGCCGTGCAATAGTTTTTCGAGCCCGGCGTCGATCGCGCCGGTATGCGTCATGACGCCGAACATGCCGCCGATGATCAGCACCATGAAGATCAGGCCGGCCATGCGCTCGAGGCCGGCCGGTATCGCCATCAAGGTACCGATGAGACTGACCGGCCGGGCCTGACCGGGCGCCGTCTCGCGCCCCCAGTCGAACAGTTGCGCGGGGGACCTGTCCTTCTCGAGCGCCTGGTAGGTTCCGGGAACCACCAGCCGACCGTCGCGCTGGTAGCTGCCGGAGTCCACGAAGTAGGTCAGGGCCGTCGCCAGCAAGAGGATTCCCAGCAGCACGATGATGGGATTCGCGGGTTTCCCTTCCCCACCACGCTGATCAGGCATCGTCACGCGTCGTCCCCCCGGTCACAGGCCAGGACGGCGCACGCCTGGCTGGCGCGCGCGTCCCGTCCCATCGTATGCCGTCGGCCGGCTGCCCGTGCAGCCTCTGTCAGCCGCCGAAGTCCCAGGATACCTGCGCGTACATGAAGCGCCCGACCGGGTCGTAGGTACTGGTGTCGAAGTTGATGTTCAGGTTCGTCAGCGACGACGGCGGCTGCTTGTCGAACAGGTTGTCGACGCCGAGACGGACCATGACCCCGTTGTCGAAGGCATAGCTGCCCGACAGGTCGTGATAGGTGACGGACGGAATGTTGCGCGGCGATCCGCCGACCGTTTCCGTGGTGTCGCCGATGTACCTCGCCTTGTAGTTTGCCGACCAGGCGCCCTGGCTCCACTGGGTCGTGAACATGGCGCGCCACTTCGGGAAGGCCTCGCGGCTCGCCGACGTGCCGACCTTGTCCACCACCTGGATGCTGCCATCCGGGAGCGTCGACTTGTTGGTGTAGTCGAGCAGGCGGGAGGCGCTGAACATGAAGTTCCAGGTCCCGACCGAGGTGCTCGCCAGGTAACGCATCACCAGGTCCAGGCCCTCCACCTTCGTGCTGTTCAGGTTGATCGGACCATCCGCGACATTGGTCACCTCGCCGTTCGAGTCGCGGTCGATGAAGTTGCAGCGCTGACCGGTCGTGGCGCAAAGGTCCAGCAGGTTCTGCGCGCCGTAGGAGCTGATCGTGTCGTCGATCTTGATGCTGTACCAGTCCAGCGTCATGCTGGCGTTTGGCAACGCCGCCGGTGTCAGCACCAGGCCGAAGCTCAGGTTTTCCGAGGTCTCGGGCTGCAGGTCGGGGTTGCCTCCCACCGTGGCCGGCACGTTCGGCGTCGGCTGCACATAGCCCGGCGGCACGCCGGCACAACCCGGCAGGCCGGCACCGCCGCCACTGCAGGGGTCGATCACCGGGACCTCGGTCCGGCGATAGCCTTCGTACAGCTCCACGATCGACGGCGCCCGGAAGCCTTCGGCCCAGGTGCCGCGGAACATCAGGCTGTCCACGGGCCGCCAGGACAGGCCCAGCTTGCTGTTGGTGGTGCTGCCGAAGGTGCTGTAGTCGGAGTAGCGCGTCGCCGCCTGCATGGACAGGTCCTGGGCGCCCGGCACGTCCCGCAGCAGCGGGATGTCGAACTCGATGTACAGCTCGTTCAGGTCGTACTTGCCGTCGGTACCGTCGCGCGGCGCGGAGCTGGTCGTCTGGTAGGTGTTGACGCGCGGGCTCGAGTTGATGGTGCTGTCGGGAATGTCGCGGCCCTTTTCCTCGCGGTATTCATAACCGGCCGCGAAGGCCAGCGCGCCGGCTGGCAGCTCGTACAGGTCGCCGGTGACGTTCAGGGTGAAGTCGACCTGCTCGGTCCAGTTGCGGTCATGGCCGGTGAAGCGGATGTAGTCAGCCATCGCCGGCGTCATGTCCACGAACATGTTTATCGGGACGCAGCCCGCGAGGAGGTCCGACACGTCGGCCGTGATGCCGGTCGCGTTGCAGGCGCGCATGCCGAGGGCCAGCTTGTCCAGGTTGATCTGATTGACCGAGTTGAAGGTGGCCTCATTCTTCGCCCAGGAGGCGAAGGAATCCCAGCTCCAGCCGTTGGCGAAGTCCCCGTCCAGCCCGGCGCCGACGCGGGTGGTCTCCACGTGCTGGACGTTGTCGCGCTGGCCGACTGCATCGAACACGTTGTTGATGCGGAAATCCGAGCCGGAGAACAGGATCCCGAAGGGATTCACCGCCGGGTTGTTCGGAATGATGAAGCCGCGGCTGCCCTGGACGATCGGCACGACTGCCGAGAACAGCTGGTCCGAATCGCGCTCGTTGTACAGCGCCTCGAGACGGAAGCGCAGGCTGTCGCCGATCAGGGTCTTGTTCTGCAGGTAGATGGAGCCAAGGGTCAACGGCGCCACCGTGTAGTTGTTGTAGTAGCGGTTGAAGACGTCGGTCGCCGCATTGCCTGCCCGCCAGTTGGCGATGACGTTGCCGTCCGTTCCCGGATCGCGGGTAATGCCGACGGTCGGCGTGAAGGGCGGCAGGCCGGGAACGCCAGCCAGTCCGGTTTCCCTGAACAGGCCCTCGGTGGTGCCGGTAGAGAGGCCGTTCAACGGCACCGCGCTGATCTTGCGGTCCTGCGTGTAGATCGGCTTCTGGTCGCTGTAGCTCAGCGCGAGCATCCAGTTGCTCTCGCCGAAGGTCTTGCCAAGCAGCAGGTCGCCGCTGACGGTATCGCGGTCGTTCTCGCTGCTGATGCCGTAGTAGGCCTTGACCCGCGCACCCTCGAAAGTGTCGTAGGTGTGCATGTTGACGACGCCGGCAATGGCGTCGGCGCCGTAGATGGCGGTCGCGCCGTCCTGCAGGACCTCGACACGCTCGATGATCACCTGCGGGATCGTGTTGAGGTCGACGAAATCGCGGAAGCCGCGGGTGCCAGCCCCATTGACCCACCGGTGCCCGTTGACCAGGACCAGGCTGCGGTTCTCGCCAAGGTTGCGCAGGTTCAGGCTGCTGGTGCCGTGGCTGGTGCCCGCCGAGCCGTTCATGTTCAGGCTGGAGCCGACCGATGGCAGCGACTGCAGGGTCTCGCCGATGGTGACCGAGCCGTCGATCCTCAGGTCCGCCTCGCTGAGCGTCTGGACCGGGCTGCTGGACACCTCGTCCTTGCGCTTGATGCGCGAACCCACGACCACGACCTCCTGGAGCGCGTCGCCTTGGGCGCCCATCGGGGCAGCGGCCTCTTCCTCGGCCAGGGCCTGGCCACCGCTCGCGCCGAATCCCGCCAGGGCGAGCGTCACCGCCATCGCAAGGGTCTTGGACTGCTTCGGCAAGGGCTTGGTCATCGTCGCGCTCTCCAGATGTGTGTGGGCAATATGGCGCCAACCGCGTGGCGCCTTCCGCTCGATCGAGCTGAATCCTAGGCAGCCTGGCCATGTCATGCAATCTGATGCTATTTTGATATCATCCCATCACGTTTTGTTATGGTATGACCATGGAGCACCCGGCCCTCACCACCAACCTCAGGAGCCTCGAATGCTTCAGGGCCATCATCACCAGCGGTTCGGCCACCGCGGCGGCCAAGCAACTCGGGCTGACCCAGCCCGCGGTCAGCCGTTTACTCGGGCTGCTGGAAGCCAGCGTGGGCTTCGAGCTCTTCCACCGCCGCAAGGGGCGGCTGATACCCACCGAGGAGGCACTCGCCTTTCACCGTGAGGTCGACATCGCCCTGCAGAGCTTCGACCGGGTTTCGCGCCTGGCGAGGAACCTGAAAAACGAGAATTTCGGCGTCCTGAGCATCGTCTCTCCGCCCAGCTTCGCGGAAAGTATCCTCTCGCGGGTCATCTCCAGGTTCATCGTCGAGCATCCTGGTGTACAGGTCAGCCTCGATTCCCAGAGCGTCGAGACCGCGCGCGACATGGTGACGCTACGGGCCGTCGACTGCGGCTTCGTGAAGCTGCCGGTCGACTTCCCGGGCCTGGCCTGCGAGACGCTGATTCGCGCCGGGACGCTCTGCGCCTTGCCGGCCGACCACCGGCTGAGCCAGAAGCAGATCGTCAGCGTGCGGGACCTCGATGACGAGCCGCTGATCCTGCTCGGCCAGGGCCGCGCTTCGCGACAGCAGATCGACGATGCGTTCGCCGAGGCCGGCGTAAGTATGAATGTACGTGTCGAGACCCACACGGTGGGAGCCGCCTGTGCCTTCGCGCGCGGCGGCACCGGGATCGCCATCGTCAACGAGATGCTCGGCGTCCAGTACGCCGGCAAAGGCATCGCACTCAGGCGGTTTTCCCCGGACTTCGTGCACGAATACGGCTTCATGACCTCGTCCGACACGCCGATGACGCGCGTCACGGGACGCTTCCTCGCGTACTGCAAGGAGTTCTTCGAGGCCAACAAGCAGGCCTTCACCATCGGCCCGTAGCGGACGCGCGCTCCAGCTGGCCTGCTAACATCCCCTGCAAGTGCCGCAGGACAACAAGCCGGGCCTGTGCATTTCGGGCTTTACCGATGCCACGGCCACGGCCCGCATGGTCTAAAGCAGCCACAAGAAGGGGTTTCGGGTTTTGGCTCCAAGACTTCGCATCAAGCTCCGGCGTGGCCTGGACCTGCCGGTTGAAGGCTCCCCGCGCCAGGAGATCGGCGTGGCGCTACCGGTATCGCATGTCGGCATCGTCGGCCGCGATTATCCGGGACTGCGGCTCGGGCCGCTGGTCGAGGAAGGTGCGCGGGTCGCGCTCGGCGAGCCCGTGCTGCGCGATCGTGCCGATCCCCGGATCACCTGCACGGCCCCTGCAGCCGGCCTGGTCGTCGCCATCAACCGGGGCGAACGCCGGTCGCTGCGCTCGGTGGTCATTCGCATCGACGGCGACGAGCAGCATGAGTTCGACGCCTACCGCTCCAGCGAACTCGACTCGCTCGACCGCGAACTGGTGACCCGGCAGCTGTGCGAATCCGGCCTCTGGCCGGGCCTGCGGATGCGGCCCTTCAACAAGGTCGCGGCCCCGGGCAAGGTTCCGTTCGCCATCACGGTCACGGCCATCGACACGAACCCGCTTGCGCCCGATCCGAAGCTTGTCATCGCCGGCCGGTCGCAGGATTTCGCCGACGGCCTGCGCGTGATTTCGCGGCTGACCGACGGGATGCTGTACGTCTGTTGTGCGCCCGGCGCGGCGCTCCCGACGCCCGAAGCGCCGCACATGATCACGGCGGAGTTCGAGGGCCCGCATCCAGCCGGCCTGGCCGGCACGCACATGCACATGCTCTGCCCGGTCGGCACGCACCGCAGCGTCTGGCACGTCGGCTACCAGGACGTGATCGCGATCGGCTCGCTGTTCACGACGGGATGCCTGCCCACCGAGCGCATCGTGTCCCTCGGCGGGCCGATGCTGAAGGATCCACGGCTCGTCAGCACCCGGCCGGGCGCCTCGCTCGCCGACCTGCTGCGGGGGGAATTGCAGGCCGGCGAATCGCGCGTGGTGTCGGGTTCGCTGCTCGGCGGCTCGGAAGTCACGGACTGGGGTGCGTATCTCGGTCGCTACGACAACCAGGTGACCGTCCTGCCAGAGGGCCGCGAGCGCGAGTTCCTGGGCTGGATCGCGCCGGGCCGCAACAAGTATTCCGTCACCAACGCCTACCTCTCGGCGCTGCGCCGGAGTTTGCCGTTCAGGTTCACCACCAACCAGAACGGCAGCGCCCGGGCGATGATCCCGATCGGTTCCTATGAGCGCGTGATGCCGCTGGACATCCTGCCGACGCAGTTGCTGCGCGCGCTGCTCGTCGGCGACGCCGAGTCGGCGATGGAACTCGGCTGCCTGGAACTCGCGGAAGAAGACCTGGCCTTGTGCACCTTTGTCTGCCCCAGCAAGTACAACTACGGGCCGTTGCTGCGGACCCTGCTCGACCAGATCGAGAAGGAAGGCTGATGCGCCCGATCAGGAAGATGCTCGACCGCCTGGAGCCGCTGTTCAGCCGCGGCGGGCGCCTGGAGCAGTTCGGCGCCTTGTTCGAGATGGTAGACACCATCCTCTACACACCCTCGGTCGTGACGCCCGGCGCACCGCACGTGCGCGACGCGATCGAACTGAAACGCGTGATGATCTTCGTCGTGCTGGCGGTGCTGCCCGCCACGCTGATGGGCATGTACAACGTCGGGCACCAGGCGAACTTCGCGCTCGACGCGGCGAATCTGGCCGGCTCGGGCTGGCGCATCGAATTCCTGCAGGCCCTCGGCGTCGGCATCCGGCCGGATGACATTGCGGCCTGCCTGCTGCACGGCGCGCTGTACTTCCTGCCGATCTACATCGTCACCCTGGCCGCAGGCGGCCTGTGGGAGGTCGTCTTCGCGGCCACCCGCAACCACGAGGTCAACGAAGGCTTCCTGGTTACTTCGATACTATTTGCGCTGACGCTGCCGGCGACCGTACCGCTGTGGCAGGTTGCCCTGGGCGCTTCCTTCGGCGTGGTCTTCGGCAAGGAAATTTTCGGCGGCACCGGCAAGAACTTCCTGAACCCCGCGCTCGTCGGCCGTGCCTTCCTGTTCTTTGCCTATCCTGCCGAGATGTCCGGCAATGTCTGGGTCCCGGTGGACGGCTACACCGGCGCCACGGCGCTCGCGCTCGCCAGCTCCGGCGGCCTCGACGC
>Ga0316188_10000368_pt1 | contig 18777 bp, 15 predicted proteins | sample Phiworburrow1_MG_FD_204933 | JGI IMG/M metagenome (GOLD analysis project Ga0316188, IMG submission 204933) | Coastal sediment microbial communities from Maine, United States - Phippsburg worm burrow 1 | ecosystem: Environmental > Aquatic > Marine > Coastal > Sediment | place: USA: Maine... | reverse complement strand
AGATGATAACGAATTAAAAATAAGTTATGAGGCCACATCGGATAAAACCACAATTATTAATTTAACGAATCACTCCTATTTTAATCTCAAAGGAGAAGGAGAAGGAGATGTCAACGATCATGTAATGTTGGTCAATGCAGCAACATATACCCCTGTGGATGCAGGGCTTATACCAATTGGCACTATTGAAAGTGTTAAGGGCACACCTTTGGATTTTACTACCCCAAAACCAATTTACAAAGGCCTGGAAAGTGTTCACGAACAAATGGTTTTAGGGGGTGGATACGATCATAATTATGTGCTGAATAAATCTCCTAAAAATAGTGAGGGGCTTGTCCTGGCAGCCAGGGTAACAGAACCCATGAGCGGCAGAATAATGGAAGTATATACCTCTGAACCGGGCGTACAACTTTATGGGGGGAACTTTTTAAATGGCACTAGTATTGGCAAAAGTGGTAAACCCTATCTAAAAAGAGGTGCTTTTTGCCTGGAAACACAACATTTTCCCGATTCTCCCAACCAGGAAGACTTCCCGAGCACCTTGTTAGAACCGGGTGAGACTTACAAATCGACAACAGTTTATAAATTCGATGTGGTAAAATAAGTAATTTTACAGTTCAAAACTAATACTTCACAATTATGCAAATACAATGGAAAGGAGTAATGCCAGCCGTAACAACCAAATTTACCACGGCCGACACCCTGGATCTAAAAATGTTTGAAGTAAATATTAATGCACAGGTTGAGGCAGGCGTTAGCGGAATCATTTTGGGAGGCACCCTGGGTGAAGCCAGCACACTTTCAGACGATGAAAAAAGGATTCTTATAGAGGCAACCGTAGGTCTTGTAGATGGCAAAATTCCTGTCATTATAAACATTGCAGAACAATCCACCAAAGGGGCTATAATGGCCGCAAATAATGCCGAAAAGTATGGCGCAAGCGGTCTTATGATGTTACCGCCAATGCGCTATAAAGCAAATGATTATGAAACTGTGACTTATTTTAGGGCCATTGCCCAAAGTACAGATTTGCCGGTCATGATCTACAATAACCCGGTTGATTATGGAATCGAGGTTACTCTGGATATGTTTGAAGAAATGCTTAATTGCGAAAACATACAGGCGGTAAAAGAGTCCACTCGTGATATTTCCAATATCACCCGTATTAAAAACAGATTTGGAGATCGGTTAAAAGTACTTACCGGAGTGGATACACTTGGGCTTGAAAGTATTTTAATGGGGGCCGATGGTTGGGTTGCCGGCCTTGTCTGTGCCTTTCCCCGGGAAACCGTTGCCATTTACGAGTTGGCAAAAGCAGGCAAAATTACTGAGGCCCTGGAAATATACCGCTGGTTTTTACCGCTGTTGGAACTGGATATTAGCCCACAACTTGTACAGAATATTAAACTGGCCGAAGTCGCCACAGGCATAGGAACAGAAAATGTAAGGGCTCCCAGGCTACCGCTTCATGGAGATGAACGCCAAAGGGTCTTGAAGATTATTCAGGAGGGAATGCACTCCAGACCAACATTGCCTGATTACAAAACTCTGAATAAAACAACTTATCATACGGCATAACAAACTAAACAATGATTACAGGTAAAAACTATATTGGAAATGAACGCTCCGCCAAAGGAAGCAAAACCTATAAAACATTTAACCCTAAATTAAATCTGGAGAACGATTGGAATTTTTATGAAGCTACAGAAGGCGAACTCAATGAAGCCACAAAGCTTGCTTTAGAAGCTTTTGAGAGTTATAGAAATTTTTCAGGCAACCGCAAAGCCGGTTTTTTAAGAGTCATTGCAGATGAAATAGAAGATCTGGGAGATCTGCTTATTGAAACCTATTGCCGGGAAAGTGGTCTCCCGGAAGGCAGGGCTAAAGGTGAGCGGGGACGTACCGTAGGCCAGTTAAGAACCTTTGCAGCAACTTTGGAAGATGGCTCCTGGATAGAGGCCAGTATTGATACTGCTCAACCAAACAGGACTCCTGTACCAAAAGCGGATATAAGGAAGATGCTCTTTCCTGTTGGTCCGGTAGCCGTATTTGGCTCTAGTAATTTTCCATTAGCCTATTCCACAGCAGGGGGTGATACTGCCAGTGCGCTTGCTGCCGGTTGTCCGGTTATTGTAAAGAGTCATCCCATGCATGCCGGGACAGGTGAACTGGTAGCCTCGGCCATTCAAAATGCAGCAAAAAAAACAGATATGCCCAATGGCGTATTTTCCAATTTGAATAGCAGTGGAATTGAAGTTGGACAACGACTTGTAAAACATCCTGCAATTAAAGCAGTTGGGTTTACCGGAAGTATAAGGGGAGGCACGGCTTTGTATAAATTAGCCAACGAGCGCCCTGAACCAATACCCGTCTTTGCAGAAATGGGAAGTATTAACCCAGTGGTGATCTTACCGTCGGCCCTAGAAGAAAAGGGTAGTTACTGGGCCGAACAATACGCCGGATCTATTATGTTAGGTGCAGGGCAATTTTGCACTAACCCGGGACTTATTTTGGGCCTAAAAAGTAAATCTTTAGATACTTTTATCAATACCCTGGGAAAAGAAATTGCGAAACTGGAACCCAGTTGTATGCTGCATCCTAATATTTACAAGAATTATGAAAAAGGCAAACAATCAGCAGCTTCCCAGGTCGGCACCACTCCTATAACAAATTTTGAAACAGAACCACAACCCTATTTCGCCCAACAACTTGTACTTACCACCGACGGGAAAAATTTTCAGGAGAATTCAAAGTTACACCAGGAAGTTTTTGGCCCATTTTCTATTGTTGTTCAATGTGATGATGCCAGGCAACTTACTACAATCATCAACCAATTGGAAGGTCAGCTTACCGGTACTATTATAGGAAGTGAGCAGGAATTAGGTGCAAATTCAGGTGTGGTAGCTGCCTTAGGCAGTCGTGTGGGCCGGATTATTTTTAACGGCGTACCTACAGGTGTGGAAGTATGCCCCTCTATGGTACATGGCGGACCTTTCCCGGCTTCAACAGACAGCAGGTTCACCGCGGTGGGACCCTATGCCATAAAACGTTGGGTAAGACCGGTGGCCTTTCAGAACTGGCCCCAGGATTTTCTCCCGGATCCGCTTAAAGATGAGAATCCGTTGCAAATTTTGCGATTGGTAAACGGGGTTTATTCCGATTCGGAGATTTAACATCCCTAAAACCAATGGGCATAGCTATTTTTAACTGCATTGATGCACATACTTGCGGTAATCCCGTCCGGGTTGTGGCTCAGGGTGGCCCTGAATTAAAGGGACGGAATATGAGCGAAAAGCGACAGCATTTTTTAGAGTCTTATGACTGGATCCGAAAAGGGCTGATGTTTGAACCACGCGGCCACGACATGATGAGTGGCAGTATTTTTTACCCTCCCGAAGATCCTGCAAACGACCTGGGTATTTTATTTATTGAAACCAGCGGTTGTTTGCCCATGTGCGGACATGGCACTATTGGCTCCATTACTATCGGAATTGAAGAAGGGCTTATACACCCGAAAATACCCGGAAAAATACGCCTGGAAACCCCGGCAGGGATAGTGGAAGTTACCTATCAGCAAACTGGCGAAAAAGTAGATTGGGTAAAATTTAACAACGTAAAATCCTTTCTAGCCGCTAGTGAATTCAATATTAACAGCTCGCATTTAGGCTCGTTGGTTTTTGATGTTTCCTACGGAGGGAATTTTTATGCCATCATAGACCCACAGGAAAACTTTCACGGGATACAGGATTACACCGCCACTGAACTTATCCAGTTTAGCCGCGAAATCAGGGAGGCCATCAATACAAAATATCCCAATCAATTTGTGCATCCCGAAAATGACACTATTAAAGATGTGAGTCATATACTGTGGACCGGCAAAACTATAGCTCCAAATGCCACCGCCCGGAATGCAGTATTTTATGGAGATAAGGCTATTGATCGATCACCTTGCGGCACAGGCACCTCAGCCCGTATGGCTCAATGGCATGCAAAAGGCCTCTTGAAAGCAGGTGAAGATTTTATACACGAGAGTTTTATCGGTTCCCAGTTTACAGGATGTATTGAAGAAGTTACTACTTTAGACAGCAAAACGGCCATTATCCCCAGCATTAAAGGTTGGGCAAGGGTTTATGGTTACAATAAAATAATCATTGATGATGATGACCCTTTTGCAAAGGGGTTTCAAGTAATTTAATATGAGCAAACGCATAATTATCATAGGTGGTGGGATTGTAGGTTTAAGTTCCGCCTATTATCTAAACAAAGCCGGTCACCAGGTGACCGTTATAGATAAATCCGATATCACCGAAGGGGCTTCTTTTGTTAACGCGGGCTACATTACCCCAAGCCATATTATTCCCCTCGCTTCACCCGGAATGATTGCCAAAGGCATTAAATGGATGTTTAATTCAGCAAGTCCGTTTTATATGAAACCCCGCTGGGACCCGGATTTTTTTAGATGGTCCTGGTATTTTCATAAATCTTCCACCCCGGAAAAAGTCGCAAAGGCCATTCCTGTTATCAAGGATATTAACATCCTGAGCCGTGGCTTGTTTGAAGACATCTACGCTTCAGGTGATTTAGGTCAATTTCAACTGGAACATAAAGGTTTGCTCATGTTATATAAGACAGACAAAGCCGGGGAAAGTGAAATGGAAGTAGCCCAAAAAGCCAGATTTCTTGGCCTTGAAGTAAGTGCCCTGGACCTGGCAGCATTGAAAAAATTGGAACCCAATGTAGAATTGGACGTGAAAGGGGCCATTCATTATGAATGCGACGGCCATACTACCCCTACCGAATTTATGCCCAAAATGGTGAAATACCTAAGGGATGCCGGAGTGGATCTGAAAACCAATGAGGAAGTTCTCGAAATTTTTAAATCTGGTGGGCATATTACAGGAATAAGGACCTCCAAAGAGTCTTACAAGGCTGAAGAAGTGGTATTGGCAGCAGGTTCCTGGAGCGGAACAATTTCTAAACAACTGGCCGTTAAACTCCCGCTGCAGGCAGGAAAAGGTTATTCAATTAATGTAAAGAAGCCTACCGGAATAAGCATACCGGCCGTTCTTATGGAAGCTAAGGCAGCGGTAACTCCAATGCAGGGTTTTACCCGTTTTGCAGGCACAATGGAATTCTCGGGCATCAATAATATCATAAGGAAAGAGCGGGTACAGGCCATTGCCAATGCCGTAAAAAATTATTACCCCGGAATTGAAATAAGTGCAGAAGATATGGCAAATGCCAAAAGCGGACTTCGCCCCGTAAGTCCGGACGGCTTGCCTTATATTGGCAGGAGTAAAGTTTATGACAACCTCACTTTTGCCACGGGTCATGCAATGATGGGATGGAGCCTCGGCCCGGCCACGGGGAAACTCATTTCAGAAATTGTGGACAACGAGAAAACTTCTATGGACATTGCGCCATTTGACCCCGACAGAATATTTTAAGGGAAAACCAAAAGACCCGAATTAATTGATGAAAAATGTCTGAAAAGATTCTGGATAAAGTAATTGTAGATTCCCCCGGGAGGATTAATATCATAGGGGAACATACCGACTATAACCTTGGTTATGTATTACCAACTGCTATTGATAAGAGGATACGCTTTACACTTGAAAGAAATAATACAGATACCCGATGTGAAATTAGAAGCAAAGGTTATGAAAAGGCACTTATTGTTGATCTTGAGCATATTGTCCCCAGTACTACACAATGGGAAAACTATATCCTGGGTGTATTGTATGAGATTTCCAAAAGGACAAATAAAATAGAAGGGTTTCAATGCAGCATAGAAAGCGACCTCCCGGTTGGCTCAGGTGTTAGTTCTTCGGCTGCCCTGGAATGCGGGCTGGCCTTCGGGTTGAACAAACTTTTTGATCTTGGACTTTCTAAATACGAAATCGCGGTCCTTTGCCGGGATGCAGAACACAATTATATAGGTACCAAATGCGGGATAATGGACCAGTTTGCTTCAATTATGAGCAAAAAAGATCATGTGATCTTTCTGGATTGCAAAAGCATGGAGTATACCCATGTACCATTTAATGTAACCCCTTACAAATTGGTTTTGTTAAACAGCAATGTATCGCATAACCTTGCAGGCAGTGAATACAACACTCGTAGAAAGGAATGTGAGGAAGGAGTGGCTATTTTGCAGAAAAAATACCCTTCGGTGGCTTCCCTAAGAGATGCTACCCTGGATATGATAGCGACCTGCAAGGCGGATATGAGCCCTAAAGTATTGGATAGATGCACTTTTGTAGTGGAAGAAAACGACAGGGTTTTGGCCGCTGTAGAAGCTTTAAAAAAAGACGACTTAAAAACCCTGGGGGCCTTGATGTACCAAACACATGAAGGCCTTCACTATTTATATGAAGTAAGTTGCCCGGAACTTGACTTTTTAGTTGAATTTACAAAAAATGTAAAAGAGGTTTTGGGGGCAAGGTTGATGGGCGGCGGATTTGGTGGATGTACACTAAATCTAGTTCACAAAGATGCCGCGGAGGTATTTATTAAAGATGTGTCTTTGGCCTATGAAAAGGAATTCAAATTAAAACTCACCTATTTTGAAGGGCATCCCAGTGCAGGAACTACCCTGCTCTGATTTCGGGTTAACATGGTGACGCTTTTTTTTGTACTTTAAAAGTGCAATAAATCACTTCTATGAAAGCACCTAAACACAACCGTCGGGAATTTGTAAAAAAAAGCAGCTTAGGCCTTATGGGATTAACTCTTCTGCCTTCTCTTGCAGGCAAGGTAGCGGCCAGTGACCGGCTTCGCGTTGCTCATATCGGAGTTGGTGGTATGGGGAACAACCATATGAAATGGTTCGCCGCTTTAGATGAAGTAGAAATAGTTGCCCTTTGTGATGTGGATGAGTTGCATTTGGCAGAAAGTTTAAAAACTTTGGAAAGCCTGCAGGCAGGATCAAAGGTGAGTGGCTATAAAGATTTTCGAAGCATTTTGGATCGAAAGGATATAGATGCCATTACCTGTGCTACACCAGATCACTGGCACAGCCAGATAGCCAACCTCGCCTTTCAGGCAGGGAAAGATGTATATGGTGAAAAACCATTGTCATATGATGTAAAAGAAGGGCAATTGATGCTTAAAAACCAACAGAAATATAACCGTATTTTTCAGTTGGGCACTCAAATCCATGCTACGGATAATTACCACAGGGTAGTAGAGTTGATCCGGGCCGGAGCCATCGGAAAAGTGCATACCGTAAGACTATGGAAAACAGGTGGGCCTCCGGATTTGACTGAGACTTTAATTAAACCCGTTCCCAAAACCCTGGACTGGGATATGTGGCTGGGGCCTGCTCCTTATGTAGATTACATCCCTGCAAAATGCCATTTTACCTATCGGTATTTTATGGATTATTCCGGTGGTGTTTTTGCGGATTTCTGGTGCCATATTGCCGATGTGGTCTATTGGGCTATTCAACCCAAAGGTTTGAAAAGCATCTCGGCCAGAGGGGAAGTGGCAGATGGAATAGCCAATACGCCAAAATGGATAGATGTGGACTATGAATTTGAGGACCTGCAACTGTTCTGGACTTCTACCCCTCCTAATGTTCCAGGAGCTTCAAACAGGGGAATCGGCGCTTATTTTGAAGGCGACAAAGGTACCCTTATCTGCGATTATGAAACCAGAGAGATCACCATAAACGGGGTAACGGTGACCGATATTCCTGAAATACCAAAAAGCTTGCAACGTTCTCCAGGACACCAGCAAAATTTTGTAGATGCGGTAAAATCCCGCAAACCATCGGAATCTAACCTTAACTATGCCCGGGAGATGACCCTGCCTATGCATTTAGGATTAATTTCCTGGCAACTGAACAGAAAACTGGAATGGAATGCCGAAAAGGAAAAATTTATTGGGGACAAAGAAGCGAATGCTATGCTCTCCAGAAAACCCAGGAAAAAATGGGATCTGGTATAAGTTGAGAGCAAAAGAAACATATGATATGAAAAAATCAATTACAATTCTTTACACCTTATATTCTTTACTGGCCATTGGTGTTTTAGATTCCTGCAAGACAGAAATGCACTCCCTAAATCTTAACCCACTTTTTACAGATCATATGGTGCTTCAACAGCAACATCAAGTTGCATTCTGGGGTACAGCCGGGCCAAATAAAAAAGTTGGTATTTCAGGAAGTTGGGGAGTAGAGGCTTCTTCAGCGGCTGATGAAAAAGGGGATTGGAAATTAGACCTCCCCACCCCGGAAGCCGGCGGACCTTACACTGTAACTATTTCCAGTGATGGGAGCAGTTTGGTGTTAAACGATGTACTTATTGGAGAGGTATGGTTGGCATCAGGTCAGTCCAATATGGAAATGCCCCTCAAAGGATGGCCTCCAAATGACACAATTAACAACTCGGCCCAGGAAATCGAAAATGCCAACTTTGAAGGAATCCGGATGTTTACGGTGCAACGAAACTATACCATAAAAGAGTCCAAAGAATTCACCGGTGAATGGATGGTTTGTACCCCGGAAACTGCCGGGGATTTTAGCGCCACCGCCTATTTTTTTGCACGAAGACTGCAGAAAGAATTAAACATCCCTATTGGAATAATTCATAGCAGCTGGGGAGGTACTCCTGCAGAATCATGGACCAGTAAGGAAAGTTTAAAAGAATTGGGTGATTTTGACAAAATCCTGGCAAATATGGATAATCCGGAAATGGCAGAAGTAGCAGAGGAATGGTACTCCAGATGGGAGAGCCGGGAATTACCCACCACAGAAAAAGGTTGGGAACAACTCAAAATTAATGATGCTTCCCTGGCACAGACAACACTGGATGATGATACCTGGATGAGCATAGATTTACCCAACAGGACAGACCTGATAGGTGATTGGGAAATGGACGGTGTGGTCTGGCTTAGAAAAACATTTCAGCTCCAAGATGTTTCGAAAGACTACAGACTTAGTCTCGGTGCTATTGACGATATGGACGCCACATATATAAACGGCACACTGGTTGGGACAATGGCTGGTAATGGAAAACACAATCTGGACCGGTTCTACACGATACCGGCAAATCTTCTTCAAAAAGGAACAAATACAATTGCCATTAGGGTTATCGATACCGGAGGCGGAGGAGGCGTTTTTGGACCCATGGAAATCTCTGATGGTCACAACACCAAAATCTCTCTGGAAGGGGAATGGAAATTATTGCCGGTAGCCGAAATTTATCAGGGAAAATTTTATGTCTATACCCCTGGCAAAGCAGCTAAGTTGCAACGGCCAAACCTAATACAGATCACTCCAAATTCACCTGGTGTTTTGTACAATGCTATGATCTATCCTTTAGTCCCTTATACGATCAAAGGAGCTATCTGGTACCAGGGGGAATCTAATGTAGGCAGGGCAGCACAATACACACATTTGTTCCCAAAATTGATCACAGACTGGAGAACCCAATGGAAAACTGATTTTCCCTTTTATTTTGTGCAAATAGCACCGTTTATATATGGCAACGAAATGTCTCCTCTTCTAAGGGACGCCCAACGCAAAACTTTGAGTCTCAAAAATACCGGAATGGTAGTAACCATGGATATTGGCAATAATACCAACATTCATCCCGCTAACAAACAGGATGTGGGCGGCCGCCTTGCCGGCCTTGCCCTGACAAACGATTATGGGAAAACAATGGTGGCCTCAGGACCATTGTATAAAAGTCATTCTGTTCAGGGAAATAAGGTGATCATAGAATTTAACCATAAAGGCGGAGGTTTGAAAGCCAATGCAGGGCAATTAAGTGGTTTTGAGGTTGCAGGCTCCGATAAGAAATTTGTGGCCGCAAAAGCCTCCATTGTAAATGAACAAGTAGAGGTATTTTCTCCTGAGGTGGCGAATCCGGAATTTGTTAGGTACGCCTGGAAAGATACCAGCAACGCAAGCCTGTTTAATAAGGAAGGTTTACCGGCTTCGCCCTTCAGTACAAAAAACTGGGAGTAAGTATTACAATAATAGGTGGATGCACATGGTTTGACAGCTAACCCATAATGGACAATACTCCACGACTGAAACGACAATCAAATAAATCAAAAAACACCAAAAAAAGCCGAACCAACTAATAAACCCTTATGAAAGCACTAATTTTTACTTTAACTATTATAGTTTTAACCACATCGTGTAGAAATTCCGATAACTATGAAAAAGCGGATTATATTGAAACAGAGGAGTTTTCAAAACTAAATTTTCCGTTTTCCCAGGCTGTCCAATACGGAAACATTATTTATGTATCAGGCCAGGTTGGGGATTTGGAAGAAACCGGTGAACTGGTAAAAGGCGGAATTATCCCTGAAACCAATCAGGCAATGAAAAATATTCAAAAAGTACTGGAACAGAATGGTTCCTCTATGGATAAAGTTATCAAATGTACCTGCATGTTGGATGATATTTCTGAATGGGGTCTGATGAGTGCCGAATACATCAAGTTTTTTCCAAATCATAAACCAGCAAGATCTGCTTTTGCCACAAGGGGACTTGCCCTGGGGGCACGCGTTGAAATTGAATGCATGGCATATGTCAAATAAAAGACCCCATATTAAATTGCTGACTTATAAAGATTTAAAATTCAATTAAATATGGATCGAAGACTATTTATAAAAAATACCGCAGCATGCGGGGCCATCCTTACAGTGCCCTTCCCTTTTTCAAACAGGCTATTTGCCGCAAGTCTTTCTTCGGATCTTACCGATCTTAGTGCTTCAGATCTTTCGCTGGCAATTAGAACAAAACAGGTAAGTTGTGCTGAGGTGATGCAGGCCTACCTGAACCGTATCCATCGCTACAATCCTGTATATAATGCCATTGTCAGCATGGTTGATGATGACAATTTGATAAGTCAGGCACGCCAGGCGGATCAGGCCTTAGCCAGAAACGAATATTGGGGATGGATGCACGGCATGCCTCATGCTGTAAAGGATTTGGCTCCGGTAGCGGGTCTGCCTTATACGAGTGGATCACCCATATTTGCAAAGCGAATAGCTGAAGAAGATAGTGCTTTAGTGGCCAAAATTCGCGGTCAGGGTGCCATCCTTATTGGTAAGACAAATACTCCGGAATTTGGTCTGGGTTCTCAATGCTACAATCCAGTTTTTGGGACCACCGGGAGTGCTTATAATCCGGCACTGACCAGCGGAGGGAGCAGCGGTGGTGCAGCCTGTGGACTGGGTATTCATATACTCCCGGTTGCCGATGGTGGTGATATGATGGGTTCCTTAAGAAATCCCGGGGCCTTCAATAATGTGATAGGCTTCAGACCGAGCACAAATGTTGTAATGGATGAGGGGGATATTGATAATCGGCTACTTTCGACTTCCGGACCAATGGGTCGGGATACACGTGATACCATAAGATTATTACAGACAATAGCCCTTGACCCTGTTTTCGATGAATTGAAACCCCTTAGTCTTGAAAAGGTTAAGATTGGCTGGATGGGTAATCTGGATAATTATTTGGCGATGGAGCCCGGAATAATGGAATTATGTGAAGCCAGTCTGGCGGATATAGCCACTGCCGGGGCACATGTGGAGTCGATTCAGGCCAATTTTACTATGTCAGATTTATGGCAGAGCTGGACTATTCTTCGTCATTATGGGCGTAGGGATATGCTGGATTACTATGAGGATCCTGCCACCCGGGATTTGCTCAAGCCAGAGTTGATCTGGGAAATTGAACAAGGGCTTGGCTTCAATGAGAAAGATGTAGAAAAGGCAAATATGATTCGCAGCAAATGGTACTCCGAATTAGACAGGATGTTTGTTGAATTTGACTTCCTGGTTTTACCTTCAGCGCAGGTATTTCCGTTTCCAAAAGAAATCCACTGGCCTAAACAAATAAATGGACGGGAAATGGATACCTATCATCGCTGGATGGAAGTAGTTATTTTAGGCAGCCTGGGCGGTATTCCAGTAGTAAATATCCCGGTAGGATTTGATGCACAGGGCAGGCCTATGGGCATGCAGGTAATGGGTAAATTTGGAGAAGATAAAAAGGTATTGGGATTTGCATTAGCCTATGAACAGATCACCGGACATTTAGCTAGGAGACCAGAATTGATTGCAAATGATGATTAGGATTCTCTTGTAATTTAGCCTGAGCCTTCTCAAAATATAGTAAATTACATGATGGAATTCTTTAAAATATTATTCTTGCGAGTAACAACGAAATTAACCTTCTCCTGTGAATCTAGGATTCATTATCTTCGGACAGGAAACCGTTTAAAAGAAAATACAATATCAAAAGTCTTAAATAAAATATAACAATATGAATTCAAATTTAGCCGTACTAATCGACGGTGATAATATCCCGTCAGCTTATATAAAAGAGATGATGGAAGAAATAGCCAAATACGGCAATCCTACCATAAAAAGGATTTATGGCGACTGGACCAGACCTCATTTGTCTAAATGGAAAAATCTGCTCCTTGAGAATGCGATAACTCCCATTCAGCAATATGGCTATACCACTGGAAAGAATGCCACAGATTCAGCGATGATAATTGATGCGATGGATATTCTGTATTCGGAAAAAGTCAATGGCTTCTGTCTGGTTTCCAGCGATAGTGATTTTACCCGTTTAGCAACACGACTTAGAGAAGCCGGGATGCAGGTAATAGGGATTGGAGAAAGAAAGACCCCAAATCCGTTTATTGTGGCCTGTGACAAATTTATATATATTGAAATATTGAAAAACCAATCTAAAGAGGCAGAATCTGAAAATGAAAAAACTGCAACTAAAGATAGTGTCGATAAAATAACTTTAAAGGAAATTAAATTAATTGCCACGACTATAAACGACACATCCGATGACGATGGATGGGCATTTTTGGGTGATGTTGGGAGTTTGTTGCAGAAGAAACAACCTAATTTTGACCCCAGGAACTACGGTTTTCAGAAATTGACCCCGTTAATTAAATCCCTTGGAAAATTTGAGATAGAGCAGAGAGAAAACCCAAAAAGTAAACATAAATTAATATTTGTCAAAAATAAAAAAAGGACATAGAATTTTTAGGCGAACTACGCTCATTATTATCCGGGAGAATGAAAAATAACAGTGTACTTCTTTCTTTGGTTTGGTCGCCTAGGTATACACTTTGTGTCGGCCTAGCAGGCCTATAAATCTGAAACCTTAAATTTAATCCTGTTCTATAATTTTATAACTTTTAAAAGCAGTCCAGGCAAGCGCGACCTGTAATAAAGCTATCACCACACCAATTTTATCCGTAATCCCATGGGGTTCACCCATATAAAAGAGAATCACCTGTCCGGGTATAGGCACCAGCAATACGGTTGCCCAGAATTTGTTCTTTTTGGTGCCTTCGGTTACAAAAGAATGCTTTCGGTCTTCCAGGATTACTTTCACCACCAAAGCCCCCAGGAATATCATAAAAGGTATAATTATAAAGGAAAGATCTAAATGAACGTTCAGGGTGTCACCATGAAACATATAACCTTCTCCTATAAAGACCTCATAGAAGGAGTTGGTAATCATACTGCCATACCAAATAATCAGTAATAGGTAAAATAAATTTCTACGTCTTACCCAGTAAAAAGAATACATGAGCCCAAGACCAATCGCTACATTCAATAGCACATAATAAAAATCGCCTCCCGTACCACTTCCATAAAATAGTTTCCCTAAAAAGGTAGTCCCCCATTGGTAGGACTCCCCGTCTGAAATACCTCTTATAAAAGGGAGCCAGCTGGTGGCAAACGTAAAACTGGTAAGGATGAGTAAAAGGTTGAGCTTCCTAAATAAACTTTGCGTTTTTTTTGTTTCCATGGTTTGTTGTTTCAAATAAAGATTGTAATTCTTTAAAAGTGTTACAGTCAAGCCTATGGTTTTTTTGAAACTACAGTTAATTTAAGGCTAGCTCCTCCTCAATAAAAAAGCAATTTTGCGTATCCCGAAGTCTGCAGTGTATTCCCTTACCCTTCTAAAATGAAAGCCGTAATATAAATCCTTGGCAGGCTCATTTGCCAGGCCGGTTTCAACGGTAAAGGTCTTTGTTCCATAATTTTCCAGTACATTTTGTACCAGGACACTCCCTATCCCCTGTCGAAAAAAGTTGGGGTGAACCACCAGGCTTTGTATATGGGTGTTATTTTCTTCAGATTTGACCTCCACCACCCCTGCCAGATCATCTCTTTTATAATAACCGTAAAACACGTTCCTACTTTCCATAAACTCCTCCAATTTTCTTTGAAGGGGAGGAAATTCTGTAGCATTTAACAATTTGGCTTCTATTGCATAAGAGGCTTGAAATACAGAGCGGATAGCCATAGCTGTTTTGTGATCCTTTGAATTTAAAACTTTGATCATTTGGTGGATGTAGATTGTGATACCCTATTGCTTTAATTCAAATCTTCCACAATAGTTATAGTAGCTGACTATTCCCGTTTATGAATTAAAAACAGGGAAGCAGCAAGAATTAAAATAATAAGAGGCAGTATCAGTGCATCCCAGCTGCCCGAAGGGTTTTTTACAAAGTTGGTGATGGCAAAAGTGACTAAGGCAAATAAAATAGTACGCCATAACAACACTTTAAGTTCTTCCAAACTACTCACGTTAAGCCATGCGGGCAGGGCCCTTCCTTCGGTCTTGTCAAAAATAAACAAGCGGGCTACCCCTAACCCAAAAATCATAAAAACCAAAGAAATCATGAAGGCATCTAACGCCTCCAGGAAGTGTACCCCCGGATGGTGACCCGCCGTGGTTAAAAAATCTTTTTCTAAAAAAGCCTTGTAGCCTTCTATACTTCGGGCAATCCCGGAGCCAATAAAGAAAACAGAATTGATTAATGTAAAAATTACGGCAATAATATAGATATATCTGAAGGGTGTTATTTTATTAAGCATCCGGAGTTTTTTTTTAAAAATACATAATATATCCTATTCTCAAATAACACTACTCTTATTTTTTGGCGCCGTTAATAGTCTTTTGTTAGCTGTCTTCATATCTGCATATCTGGGATCCTGAATGACCTCCTGTTTTTGCATCTTTATGGTCTCTATACTTAAAAACCCAAACTCACTCACTACCCTGCCGTAAAACCGGTAAATACCCTTGCCCCTAAAATAATATTTGGCAGCTACCGGAGGAAAAAGAACCGTATCAAACACTTCCCCATGCTGGTCCACGCAGGTGGCAAAATGCATGCGCTTGCCCGTATGTGTATTCGTATTCTTAACGGTGACCAGGTAACCATAAATATCTATATTCCTGTTTAAATACTGCTCCAGATCTCTGCTCCCATTTTCATTTTTAGGGGGGTCTTTTAACAAGTGAAAAGGAGAACACAGACAGAACCCGAGCAACTCCAATTGGGTAAAGGCCATCTCCAGGCCTGTTGTGTGCAACCTGGGAATCTTAAATTTTTGGCGGGAAGGCTGAAATAATTTGGGGTGGTCAACTATAGTGCCTTTGGAAAGGAACAAATGTGCCTCCCACAAGAGTTTGTGTTTATTAATTTTTGTAAACCGAAACGCGTTTATACGAATAAGGATACTCAGCTGCTCTATGGAAATAGGTACACGGTCTAAAAAATTTTCCAGTGAGGTAAAAACCCCCTGTAGCTGGCGTTCCTTAAGAATACGTTCCATCACCCGGCTCTCCAGCTCTTTTAAATACATATAGCCCAGATAGATGTCTGTACCATAAATGCAGTTTACCGCAAAACTCATGTTAATGCAAGGCGCATGAATAGTAGCCCCCATCATGCGAGCCTCATGTATATAAAACTCGGAACGGTAAAAGCCGCCCCCGTTGTTCAGCACTGCCACCAGGTACTCCAGGGGGTAATAAGCCCTTAAAAACAAGGTCTGGTAACTTTCCACGGCATAGGAAGCAGAGTGTCCCTTGGCAAAAGCGTAGCCGGCAAAACTGGCTACCTGGTGCCAGATCTCAGAGATCAGCTCTTCTTCATAACCCTTTTTACGGCAGTTATCCATAAACTTGTCCTGAACCTTCTGGAACTCCTCCCGGGAACGGAATTTTCCGCTCATCCCTCTCCGCAGCACATCGGCTTCCCCCAGGGTAAGTCCGGCAAAATAGTGCGCTACTTTTATCACGTCTTCCTGGTAGACCATAATGCCATAGGTCTCGGGCATAATGTTTAGCATTACAGGGTGGCCCTTTTCCTCTGCCCTGCCTTTCTCGCGATGCCGCAAAATGTATTCGCGCATCATCCCGCTCTTTGCCACCCCGGGGCGGATAATGGAACTTGCCGCTACCAAACCCAAATAATTATCTACCTCCAGCTTTTTTAACAGCATACGCATGGCGGGCGATTCTACGTAAAAACACCCCATACACTGGGCGGTTTTTATAAGTTGGTTAATGCGGGGATCTTCTTTAAAACTTTTAATGTTATGGATGTCAATTTTTTGAAATTCTCCCGGATTATTATGCTGTAGAATCTGCAGGGTCTCTTTGATCTTTGCCAGACCACGCTGACCCAAAATATCAAATTTATAGAGGCCTACATCTTCGGCAATCACCATATCAAACATGGCCGTGGCAAAGCCCTTTGGCGGCAAATGCGTAGCCGAAAAATAGTGAATAGGCCTTTGGGTAATTAAAATACCCCCGGCATGGATACTCAGGTAATTGGGAAAACCTTTGATCAACTGACCGTATTTTAATACCAGCAGCGATACTTCATCTAATTGGGAAAGCTGATAGTGCCCCTCGCTTAAGACATCAATCTCTGCTTTTGGCAAGCCAAAGACTTTTCCCAACTCACGTACAATACCCCTTTGCTTAAAGGTTACATAGGTGCCTAAAAGGGTAACATGCGCAAAGCGGTCAAAAATATACTGGGTGATCTCTTCCCGGTCTCTCCAGGAAAAATCGATATCAAAATCGGGAGGATTGGCACGGTAGAGGTTAATAAAGCGCTCAAAATACAAGTCGAGTTCTATGGGGTCCACGTCGGTAATGCGAAGCAAATAGGCCACAATGCTGTTGGCCCCACTACCCCGTCCCACATAGAAAAATCCCTTTTCGCGAGCCCTGGAAACAATATCCCAGTTAATTAAAAAATAGGAGACAAAGTTCTTCTCTTTAATAAGTCCCAACTCCTTTTCGAGTCGCTCCCGGATAGGCTTGTCCACGACGGAATAGCGGTAAGGGATACCTTCCTCGCACAATTGCACCAGAAGTTTTTCATCTTCTTCCTTGCTGCCCAGATAGGTTTGCAGGTTTTGGGGGATTCGGTTTTTGGAAAAATCAAAATGGATGCTACAGCAGCCCATAAGCCATTCTGTGTTTTCGAGAATAAAAGGGAATTCTGCAAAGGCCGCGGCCAGGTTCTGAATGGGAAACATTTTTTCCCCTTCATTGGCCTCTTCTTCTTTAGAGAGCTTGCTTAGCAGTACATTGTTGTCTATGGCACGCAACAAACGGTGCGCATTAAAGTCGCGCTTATTCCTGAAGGTAACGGGTTGTAACACTACCAGTTTGTCTTTTTTTTCTACTAAGCTGGAGAAGGGGAGCCGCCTGAGATCAGCTATGGAAATTCCTATAAACTCCTCTTCCCGAAAGTCCTTCTGGTCATTGAGCAGAACTTTTTCAAAGGGGTAGATTATAAAAACATGTTTAAATTTCGGAGCTCTTTGAGAGATTTTTTTTTCCTCGTGGAGGTGAGCAGAGAGGAAGGCATTTAATTCCTGATAGCCATCGTTGTTTTTGGCAATAGCTACAAAGCACTGGTCAACCCCGTTTCTGAAATCGATTCCCAAAATGGGTTTTATGTTGTATTCCGGAGCCTTACGGACAAAATTCAGCCCTGCTGAAGTATTGTTAATATCTGTAAGCGCCAATTGAGTTACGTGGTTTTCCCGGGCCAGTTCTAAGAGGGCTACTTCGGAAAAAGTCCCGTATCGGAGGCTATAATAGCTGTGGCAATTTAAATACATGCTGTATAAATTCCAAAGTTCAAATTATAAGGCATCTTTTTTTGTTCAAAGGCTTCACATATTAATTCTTTTGTTATTTCCTTATGATTGGCATTTAACGCTTTTAAAAGTCTAAGCCAATACTCGGATTCCTTAGCTTCCTTCCTGGCTATTTTGAGTATCATTTTAAAATCTTTATCCCCTAATTTTTTATTAGCTTCAATGTAATTTGCGCCTACAGACCCCGAAGATCCTATCAGCTGTCTGCCATCCTCAATATTGCTCAAGCTTTTGGGCAACGCCTTAACAAAAAAGCGGCAGTTTTTAGCAAATAAGCAGGCCCTTTGTTCCAGATTATATACTTTATTCATATCTCTTTTTTTGATATTTGTTATTAGTAATTTCACTGCTTTCTATGCGCCAGCACTATAGGCGGTTGGCCGTTGAAGGGGTTATGCATTCTGCCAATAGTTTTAGCCCCCAGGCCGGAGGCTCTTAGCACACTTTTGTCACCAAATCGCTCCCGTATATGATCCATTGCGGCATAGAGGTTCAGGACTTCTTCAGTATCTTCAAACAGGTTGATCTGGTAATTACCCTGGACCAGATGGCTAAAGCGGATACCTATAAGCCTCACCAGTAAACGCCTGTTATATAAGATTCTGAACAGCTCGAGGATTTTAGGGATAAGAATATGGTCTGCACTTGTGTAGGGGATATGGACTTGTCTGGAATAGGTATTAAAATCTGAATACCTGATCTTGACAGCAATGCAGGCGGTAAGCTTTTCACCCCTTCGGAGCTGGTAGGCCAGATTTTCTGTCATGGCTATAAGAATGCCCTTTAGTTTACTGA
>Ga0316188_10000367_pt1 | contig 18790 bp, 19 predicted proteins | sample Phiworburrow1_MG_FD_204933 | JGI IMG/M metagenome (GOLD analysis project Ga0316188, IMG submission 204933) | Coastal sediment microbial communities from Maine, United States - Phippsburg worm burrow 1 | ecosystem: Environmental > Aquatic > Marine > Coastal > Sediment | place: USA: Maine... | reverse complement strand
AAAGGCCAACCTGATGGCCGAGCGGGGCATTCAGATCCCTGAGCGCTACTCCGACGCGATGGAACGGATTGAGATCGCGGGGAACACGGCGTTCCTGGTGGGCTGGGACGGCGTCGTACAAGGCACGATCGGCGTTGCCGACACGGTGCGGCCATCGTCGGCGCGGGCCATCGCTGCGTTGAAAGCGATGAACGTCGACGTCGTGATGCTCACCGGAGACAACCAAAGGACTGCGGAGACCATCGCAGCCGAGATCGGGATCGATCGCGTGATCGCCGAGGTCCTCCCCGGCGACAAGGCTGAAGAGATCCGACGTCTCCAGGCCGAAGGCCGATCCGTCGGATTCGTCGGCGACGGTATCAACGACGCCCCGGCGCTCACTCAGGCCGATCTCGGCATGGCGGTGGGTTCGGGAACCGATGTGGCTATCGAAGCGGGCGACGTCGTGCTGATGAGCGGCGACCCGGCGCTCGCCGTCACCTCGCTGCAACTGGCGCGCAGAACCTTCTCGACCATCAAGCAGAATCTGTTCTGGGCCTTCGGCTACAACACCGCTGCGATCCCTCTCGCTGCACTCGGCCTGCTCAACCCGATGATCGCTGCCGGGGCGATGGCATTCTCGTCGGTGTCTGTGGTTACGAACTCCCTCCGTCTCCGCCGCTTCGGCCGGACCTGAACACAACGGTCGACCCGCTACGACCTGCACCATTCATGAACGTCACAATCGTCCCCACGCCCGGTCTCGGAGATTCCACATACATCTTCGAACATCACGGCGTCGGGTTGATCGTCGATCCGCAGCGTGACGTGGATAGATTCGTCGAGGCTGCCTCCCATCTCGATACGCGATTCGTACTGGAGACCCACCTCCACAACGACTACGTGTCCGGCGGGCGAACCGTCGCCGCATTGACCGGTGCCGAACTCGTCATCCCGGCATCTGCTGGGGTTGCGTTCAGCCACCGGCCGGCCTTCCACCACGAGGATCTCGACGCCGGTACGTTCGCCGTCCGCCCGATCCACACGCCGGGTCATACACCGGAGCATGTGAGCTATCTCGTGCTCGTTGACGGCGAAGCCTTCGCTCTGTTCTCCGGCGGCAGTCTCCTCGTCGGATCGGCGGGACGCACCGATCTTCTCGGCATGGACCGCGCCGACCAACTCGCTCGGCTGCAGTACGGATCGGTCACCCGCCTCGCAGCACTGCCAGATCATGTCGCCCTCTATCCCACACATGGGGCAGGGTCCTTCTGCACGGCATCCGCCGCAGAAGCCTCTACGTCGTCGATCGGTTCCGAGAAGCGGTCGAACCCGGTGCTCGCTCATGCGACGGAGGAAACGTTCGTTGTCGAAGCCCTCGCCGACCTTCAGCCGTATCCGGACTACTACGCACACATGGCGCCGATCAACCTTGCCGGACCGGACCCGATCACGGCATCCCCTGTTCCGCTCCTGAGCCTCGAAGAGGTGCCGGATGATGCCCACGTCCTCGATATGCGGCCCCATGCCGACTATGCGACGGGACACCTGCCCGGTTCCTACGGGCTTGAACTCGAGGATCAGATGGGAGTGTGGGCCGGGTGGCTCATACCCTTCAACGAGCCGATCGTGCTCGTCGCCACTGCGAAGCAGGATGTCGCGGATGCGGTGACCCAGTTGGCTCGCGTCGGCTACGACCGCGTCGTCGGTGTCGTCACCGATATCACCGGAATCGAACAATCCGGGAACTACCGGCTTGCATCGATAGCCGATCTGGAGGCGGCACTTCGATACGCCTCGCCCCAGATACTCGACGTCCGCGCGCCCGGGGAAAGGGCCGCCGCCTCGATCCAACACTCGATTCATACCTACCTGCCGGACCTTCGCGATGGCCTCCCGGACGCTCTCGATGCGAACTCCCCGGTGTGGGTCATCTGCGGGGGCGGCTACCGGTCGCAGATGGCCGTGCGCTACCTGGAGATGGGCGGAATCCAACCCATCGTCGTGGTCGGCGGTGGGGTAGAGGACGTCCTGGCTGCGCTCTCTGTTTGATCAAGAGGGGGACAGGAGACAGGCAGCAGTGTGCTACGAACCGGATACTCCTGCCATCTCTGCGCCGATCATCTCTGCCACGCGATCGACCGCTGCACCGACTTCTGGGCTCAGTGTCACGCCCGGCTCGACGTTGCCGATCTCGATTCCGTAGACAACCAACTCGTCGGGCAACATGTCGAGAGCGTCACCCAGGGCGATAGCTTCGGCGACGCCGACGAGGTGGGTAGACGCGGATCGCCACGACGCGGGAAACCCCACTCGTCCGTCGATGCGATGAATCGCGCCGGGAACGCCACCCGAGACCACGGCGTCGACGACGACGGCCAGCCTGGCGTCGCGCCATGTGTCGAGAAGGTGTGTGGCGTCCCCGACCGATTCGATCAAGACAACCGCATCCGGAACCCGACCGACGAGACGGTCGATGACGACCGGGCCTGCGGCGTCGTCCCCCATCACTCGATTGCCGACCCCTATTACGACAACGTCAGCCACGCTCCACCGTCAGATCGAGGAAGTGGGTCGCACACGAGATACACGGGTCGTAGTTCCGGATCGACTGCTCGAGGACCCACGACAACTTGTCATCCGGCAAGTCGAGGTGCTCTTCAAGCACAGAACGGAGATCCCGTTCGATCGTCAGTTGGTTCTGCGAGGTCGGCGGGACGATCTGTGCGTCTGCGATGCGCCCATCGTCATGAATCCGATACCGGTGATAGAGCAACCCGCGGGGCGCTTCGGAGGCACCGTGCCCTTCGCCCTCCGTCGCCGTGTAGGCAATATGCGGCTCCGAAGGCTCGACGTACTCATCAATGATCCGGAGCGCCTCTTCGACCGCGTACAGGGTCTCAACGGCACGCACGATGATGCTCTTGAACGGGTTCGTGACCACCGCACCGAGACCTACTTCGTGGGCGAGTTCCTGATCGAGTTGCGTGAGCTTCTCGAAGTTGAGGTTGTATCGGGCGAGCGGCCCGACGTGATAGGCACCGCGCTCACGAATCCGGGAGTGCAGGGCGTTCGACCGTTCGACGTGCTCCTCTACGAAGTAGTCGTTGTACTCGGGAATCGACAGGTCGAGACCCTTGCTCGATACGATCCTCCCCTCGTTGAACGGATACTCATCGGGGTGGCTCAACGAAACAAACTCGTAGTCCAGGTCGGCGTCGGGGAACGAGAAGCCGCTCACGAAGCGGACCGTCGCAACCGCCGCATCCTTCGCCCATTCGAGTTCGGGAATGAGCGCCTCGAGTTCTCGCTTCGTGGGGACCCGGTAGAAGCCGCCGACCCGAACGTTGATCGGGTGAATCTCGCGCCCGCCGACGAGCCCGACGATCGAATTCCCCACCTTCTTGAGACGGAGACCCTGTTCGACGACGTCGCGATGGTCGGCCGCCATGTGAATGCCGCTCTCGTATCCGAGGAAGTCGGGGGCGTGGAGCAGGTAGATGTGCAACGCATGGCTCTCGATCCACTCACCGCAATAGATCAGGCGGCGCAGCTCGCGCAACGAACCGTCGACGGTTACCCCGAAGGCGTTCTCCATTGCATGAACGGAACTCATCTGATAGGCGATGGGACAGATACCGCAGATTCGGGCGGTGATGTCCGGAGCGTCCGTGTGCGGACGGCCGCGCAGGAAGGCCTCGAAGAACCGTGGCGGTTCGAAAATCGAGAACTCGACATGCTCGATCTGGTCGTCGACAACCTTCACCCGCATCGACCCTTCACCTTCAACCCGGGCCAGGTACTCGACCGAGATCTCTCTGGCGTTCGTCATCGCACACCTCCGATCTCAATCGACGTCTCTCGACGATCACTCTCGACGCGGAACGCCTCAGACCAGGCGTTGAAGCTCCGGAATGCGTCGACGAGGTCTTTGTCGGAAGCGCCCATCACCTTCCACTGATCGGCGAGCGATGCCGTGTTCGGGCTCTCCATCGGCCCGAAGCATCCGTAACAACCCCGGTCGTAGGTCGGGCACAGGGCATTGCAGCCGGCCTGGGTCACGGGACCGAGACACGGCGTCCCATGCGACACCATCACGCACGGATTGCCCTTCAGCTTGCATTCGACACACACGCTGTAGGTCGGGATGTTCGGCCGCCGACCCTGGAGGAAAGCGACCAGAACTTCGAGTAGCTGGTGTTTCGAGATCGGACAACCACGCAGTTCGAAGTCAACCGGAACGTGGTCGGCGACCGGCGTCGAGGTCTGCAACGTGTCGAGGAACTCGGGGTGGGCGTAGACGTAGCGACTGAAGTCGTCGACGTCTTTCCAGTTCCGAAGGGCCTGAATCCCTCCCGCAGTCGCACACGCCCCGATCGTGATGAGCACGGTCGTTTCTTTGCGAATCTGCTTGATCCGGGCCGCGTCGTGCGCGCTGGTAATCGAACCTTCGACGAGCGTGACGTCGTAGGGCGGCGGGAGCACCTCACGAGAGGCCTCCATGAAGTTTGCGATCTGCACTACTCCTGCGACAGCGAGGAGTTCGTCCTCAAGGTCGAGCAGGCTCAACTGACAGCCGTCGCACGAGGCGAATTTGTGAACTGCAAGGGTGGGAAGCGCCACGTCACATCTCCTTGGTCCAGCACACATCGGTCAGCTCGGCACAGCTGAACACAGGACCTTCCTTGCAAGCGAAGAATGGCCCGATCTGACAATGGCCGCAGAGGCCGATCCCACATTTCATGTTTCTCTCCATCGACGTGTACAGACGCTCGCTGGTGACACCCTTGCCCTGCAGTCCCTGGATCGTGAATCGCATCATGATCTCCGGGCCACAGATGAATGCCACAGCCGTCTGAGGATCAAACGAAGCTCTTCCGATCAGCGTGGTCACGACCCCGACCGGGCCCCTCCACACCCGATCGCCGTGGTCAACGGTGATCAACACCTCGAAGTCGAAGCGACTACGCCACTCCTGAAGCTCCTCGGTGAAGAGGAGCTCTCCTGGCGACCGGGCGCCATACATCAGAGTGACGTTGCCGTAGCGATCTCGATTTGCGAGCACGTGGAGAATCGCCGGCCGAAGCGGCGCGAGTCCTATCCCGCCGGTGATGATGAGCAGATCGTGACCTTCGGCAACATCGGTCGGCCACGCTGATCCGAACGGACCTCGCACACCGACGACATCTCCCGGTGATACCGAGGTGAGCGCATCAGTCACGGGTCCGACGGCGCGGATCGTCTGAACGAGCCGGCTCGCATCGTTCGGATCTCCGCTGATCGAGATCGGCGCCTCACCGACCCCGAATGCGTAGAGCATCGTGAACTGACCGGGAGCGAAGCCCCAATCGCCACCGGGAGGATCGAGTTCGAGGGTGAAGGTGTCTTCGAGTTCGCGCACGACCGAGCGGACCCGGCAGGGAACCGGGTGCATCGGGCGGGCGATTGGTTCAGCGAGGAGTTGAGTAGACATCGAGTAACTGAATCCTTATCGATTGCATGCGGTTGACGAGCATCTCTGTAAAACGCTTCATCAATTCGTATCCGAGGACGGGATCGGCCTCCGCGACCTGCTTCAGCGCGGGACCATCGAAGCGAATGGCCTCCGTATCGCTGTGGACGTGAGCGTCGTAGCTCCAACGGTACGGCGGGTACAGCCACGACCATCCGAGAAGATCCCCGGCATGCAGCGTCTGCATCACCTGCTCACCGTGCCCAGGCGTATCGAGCTCGAGGGCAACGTCACCGTCGAGGATGAGCAGACACGCATTCGCGGGGCCGCCTTCGGAGAAGATCGTCTCTCCCCCTTTGAAGGAGACGAACGTACCCGTCTCGGCGACGACCCGGATCTGTTCATCGGTCATCCCTGCAAAGAAGGGATGGTCTGCGAGCAGGTCGAACACGTCACTCATCCGACTACCTCCTTGACAGCGGGAACTCCAATCTCAACCCGGCGAACGTCGCGTTCCCGGATCGCCGTGACTTCCCTCGTGATATCGATGCCGACCGGACACCAGGCGATACAGCGGCCGCACCCGACACACCCGATCGAACCGAATTGGTCCTGCCACGACGCCAGCTTGTGAGTGAGCCACTGGCGGTAGCGGGAAGACGCAGACGAGCGAACCGGCCCTCCGTGGATGTACGAGAAGTTGAGTGTGAAGCACGAATCCCACGTCCGGACCCGCTCTGCGCTCGATCCGTCAAGCGCTTGGCGATCCTCGACCGTGGAACAGAAGCAGGTGGGACAGACCATCGTGCAGTTCGTACAGAGCAGGCACCGATCGCTGATCTCGGCCCAGTACGGATTTGTCACATTCGCGTAGAGGAGTTCTTTGAGACCGTCCGTGTCGAGCGAACGACCCATGTGATCTGCGGCACCGACCACTATTCGACGCGCCTTCACCACCTCCTCGTCGCGAGCATCGCGAGCCGCGAGCGTGGCGAGCACCTCTCTGCCCTCATCGGTTCCCGGCTCGGCGAGGAAGTAGTGCTGCTTCTTGCTCAGGACTTCGGTGAGGGCGATGTCATAACCTTCGGTGACGTCCGGACCGGTCCCGAGCGACGCGCAGAAACAGGTCGCCGCGGGTTCGGTGCAGTTCACCGCCACGGTGAACGAACGACTCCGCCGCTCGGTGTAGATGCCGTCCTCGACCGGGAGATACACGTCATCTTGGATCTTCATGGCCGCGACCTCGCACGGTCGCGCACCGAAGAAGGCATACCTTGGCGCCTCCTCTTGTTCGATCGTCTCGAACCCGTCTTCGGTACGAAGTCCTCTCCAGAAGACCGTTCCTGGTGGTGTAAGGAAACGCTTCCATGACTGCGGCCCGACGACGTATCCGAAAAGTGCGTCGTCGTCTCGCTCCTCAAGACGGTACGTCCCGGCCTCTTGTCGATCGCGAAGGCCGACCGGCAGATCACCGGTCGATGTGATCGTGTCGTACAGGATCGTCTGGCCACGAACGGTCGGTCCGACGACCTCGTAGCCCCGCTCGATGAGTGCACTGATGAGAGCGTCAACGCCCTCGCGGTCTATGACGAGTAGTTCTGTCACGGCTCCATCCTGGGTTACTCCGACACAGGCTACGAACAATGCCGTTCACGGCCTAGGGCCGGAGGCCTCAGGCAGCGGGCCGTTCGACCCTATCGCCACTTTGATGGGCGCTACGGCGTCGGCCCGATAGCCTTCCAGCCGTGGACCCCGTACGACGCTTCGGTAGACCCTCCCTTCGCCGACCACGCGCGGTTCTCGCGTTCGAAGGCTGGAACGACGCATGTGATGCCGCCTCCGGAGCCCTCCGCCATCTGTTGGACCGTCGCGACATCCGGCACCCTTTCGCCATCATCGAATCGGAGGAGTTCTTCGACTTCCAGGAGCATCGCCCCACCGTCTCCGTCCGAGACGGTTCCGTCCAAGCGATGATGTGGCCTGAGACGCGTTTCTACGCAATCGAACGCCCCGACCGAGACTGTGACCTCGTCATCGTCATCGGGGACGAACCCACGTTCCGCTGGAAGACGTTCGCCCGCACTGTCGCGGCTGTTCTGGCGGACAGCGGTGTCGAGTCGGCCACGATGCTCGGCGCCTACATCGGATCCGTCACGCACTCGGCACCGGTCCCGCTGTCGGCCGTCGCGACCGACCGTTCCTTTCTCGAGGCAACCACATTGCCGCCGACCGACTACGAGGGGCCAACCGGGATCGTTGCGGTGCTCGGAGAAGCGTGCAGGGAGGCCGGTATCCCGGCCACGAGCATCTGGGCGGCGACGCCCCACTACCTCGCGGCGAGCCCGAATCCGATGGCGATGCGGGCGCTGCTCAGCAAGGCCGGTGAGATCGTCGGATTCGACGGCGACAGTGATGAGCTCCGCGACCTGGAGACCGAGTTCGTCCTCCAGGTTGACGAGGCCGTCGCAGAATCGGATGCTCTCTCCGAGTACGTCCGCGAGATTGCCGAGAACGACCGACACATGGATCCCGGACGGACGGGTGAACTCGTCGACGAGATCGAACGGTTTCTCAAAGACGTCTAGCGACGCGTACCCAGGGTTTGTGTCCCCGCCCACGGCGCCACGGGCCCGCGGAACGCGCATGGCCCCATTCTGTGGGCTCAGGTCAGCGTATCCGGGGACACAAACCCTGGGTACGCGGATCAGCGTTCGAAACGATCACCGCCCACGGTGACCGTGGGCGGTGATGCGCAGCTACTTCTTCGTCTTGTGCCGATTCGCCTTGATGCGCTTGCGGTACTTGTGCTTGCTCATCTTCTTCTTGCGCTTCTTGATCAGCGAACCCATGCAGGAGACCTCACTCGGTGTATTTTGGGACCGGTTCCGGCGGCGGCGAGGCCGGGCCGGAGCCCATAAGGTTCGCGGAGGATAGGCCGCTACGCAAACAGGCGTCACTCTGAGACTCCGTTCATCAGATACACCGACGCCGGTAGAATGCCCTGGATGCGTCCAGTCGTCGGGGTTACCTCCCAACCGAAGCAAGCAATAAGCGCCTCCGGCAACCTCGATTCGCACGTGATTGGGCACACCTATACCGACTCCGTGCTCCGAGCAGGCGGCCTCCCCGTGATCCTTCCGCCGATACCGAACGACGACATCTCTGCGCTCGTCGACCATCTCGATGGCGTCGTCTTCACCGGCGGCGGAGACATGGAGCCCCGTCGATACGGTGAAGAGCCTCATCGAGAGATCCGCATGACCAATTCCGACCGGGACGAGTTCGAACTCGCACTCGTCCATGAGGCGAAGCGCCGTCGTCTCCCAGTCCTGGCAATCTGCCGAGGCCTCCAAGTCGTGAACGTCGCCTTCGGTGGCACGCTCATCCAGGACATTCCCTCCGCGATCGGTTCGACCGATCACGGCGTCCACGGTGACGCGGCATACGAGGCTCATCAATCGATCACAATCGCCGCAAACTCCCTGATCGCGAAGGCGACGGGAGCCACCGAGTTGATGGTCAACTCCCTCCACCATCAGGCCGTGAAGGATCTCGCTCCCGGCTTCCATGAGGTTGCCTGGGCCCGCGACGGTGTGATCGAAGGGATCCAGCATGAGGACGACGAATGGCCGCTCCTGGCCGTGCAGTGGCATCCCGAATTCCTCGGCGACAACGGTGATGAGGCGTCCCACCGCCTGTTCGAGGCATTCGTCGACTCGATCCGGTTCGCTCAGCCAGCCACGAACTAGGCGCATCGCCAAGCCACGGTCGGCTGCTGGGAACTCGCTCCTACCGAAGGCCCTCGTGGTCGATCGGAAGGATCCTCACGATGCCCGCGTCGCCAAGCACCGCAGCAAGTGCCTCGATGACCGCGTCCTGGGTCTCTGCGGTCGCGAGCGCGAGGGCTGCCGGGCCTGCGCCGGACCAGGCGGCGTGCAACGCCCCGGCACGTCGCGACGCCGCGATCATCCGGCCGGTGATCGGAGAGAGCGGCTCGCGCTGCCGCTCGTGGAACTCGTCCCCCGCTGCGGCCGCGAACGCCTCCGGGTCACCCGTCCGCAGTGCCTCGACGAGCAGAACCGCACGCGACACGTTGCGCGCGGCCGCGGGAAGCGGGATATGCAATGGCACCACTTCCCTGGCTCGCTTCGTCGGCAGCCGCATGTCGGGGATGCCGACGACCGGAACCAATCGATCGGTCATCTCTAGTCTGCGAGGTCCGTTCGATCCGACGACCATCAGGCCGCCCCACACCGCAGAAGCGGCATTGTCACCGTGCCCCTCGATGGCAGCGATGATCTCATATATCTCGCCCCGCACCGGTTCGGCGCCCAGCGCCCGTTGAGCGGCAGCGGCTGCCGCGGTCGTGACCGCTGATGACGAGCCCAGACCCCGGGCACGGGGAATGGCGTTTTCCACCGTGAGAGCCATGGGTCTTCCTGCGGCGACCATCACGGCTTCGAAGAGCATGTCGCCTGCGGCAAGCGTGACCGGCCCATCGCCGTCGTCGACCGTCATCCGGTCAGCGGGAACGGCATCGACGACACACCGCAGGTCGAGAGCCAGTCCGAGAACGTCGAATCCCGGTCCGAGGTTGCCGGACGATGCCGGCGCCGACGCCCTCATCGATCGACCGGCTCGATGAAGATCCGCGTCGCCGAAGGCACGGTATCGGAGATCTTCTTCTCGATCTCGACGATGGCGTGCTCGATGTCGTCCCCGCCGATCCCTTCATCGAAGTCGAGATCCATCGTGATGAGCAGCTCATCGGGCGCTAGTTGCATCGTCAGTAGCCGATCGACGGTTCGTACTTCTCCCACCGACAACACCGCGGCACGTATCTTCGCCCTCTCCTCACGGGTTGCCGACTCGCCGATCAGAAGAGACTTCATCTCAATGGCCAGGAGCCACGCAACAACCCCGAGAAGAGCACCGATGAGCACCGATGCCACCCCGTCCCACACACCGTTCCCCGTCAGATCTGCCGCGATGAGACCGGCCGCGGCGATCAACAGACCGACGATGGCCGCACTGTCCTCGAACAGCACCACGAGCAGGGAAGGATCCTTGGACTCCTTGATCATCTTGCTGATCGTCCTCCCCGTCCGCTGTGCGTTGAACGCCTTCAGCGCCGGACGCAATGCAACGAGACCTTCGAACAGCGCCGCGACGGCGAGCACTCCGAGCGAGAACCAGAGCCCTTCCTCTCCGTGCTCGTGGGGACTCCGGATCCTATTGATGCCGGTAGCGACCGATAGGGCAGAGCCGCCGACGAACAGGAAGACCGCCACCATGAAACTCCAGAAGTAGAGCTCCTTGCCGCTCCCATACGGGTGCTGCACGCTGGCGTCGTATCTCGACGCGGCGTGTCCCCGCAGCAAGAACAGCTGGTTCCCGGAGTCCGCGAGCGAGTGGATGCCTTCGGAGAGCATGGCGCTGCTGCCCGAGATTGCGGCGGCGATGAATTTCGTGACGGCGATCCCGACGTTGGCCACGAGCGCCAGGATCACGAGTCGTTTGGATTCCGCAGCCATCGCGGGGAGGGTAGCGTCGCGACCGTTCGGGATTGATCCCGATCGCCCAACGGTGCCTCAGAACTGTGTCATGATACGAGAGAGGCCTTCGGCGAACGCCGAACGGTTCCCGAGAAGGTCGGAGCCCGGTCCGATGGCGTCCGATCCGAACCGATCACGCAGATCGTCGACTGCGGCATCGAGGGCTTGAAGATCAAGCTCCCGTGGGCTCCCGCCGATGAGATCGTCCGCGAACAGTGGGAGTTCGAGTTGCAGCGGCGAGGTAGGCACCAGATTCGACATCGAGATACCGAGGAGACTGAGGCCCCGATCCGGGAACTCGTCAAGCACACCGTCGGTGAGATCGAGCGCTGTGCGGTAGAGAACTGCACTCGATGCACTGGCGGTCCGCATCGTCGTTGATCGGGTGACGGACTCGAGATCAGGGAACCGGGCGCGAAGGGTGATGGTGCGTCCAGCGCGTCCCTTCCGGCGCAGTCGAGTTCCGATCCGTGAGGACAGCCGCGCAAGCACACCACGCAGGAAGTCGCGGTCTCGGTGCTCACCACCGAACGCCCGCTGGGCTCCGACCGACGACGCACGGCGCCCGAGAACAACACCTCTCGGATCGCGATTCCATGCAAGGGCGCGAAGATGACGCGCCCGGTACTGCCCGACCCGGGATGCGAGCAGCGTCGTCGGCGTGCGGGCGAGATCACCGATCCGAGTGATGCCGAGGGCACCGAGTTGCCCGAGCGTGACCGGACCAACACCCCACAAGTGGTCTACGGAGAGTGGGTGCAGGAATTCGAGTTCTGTGCCCGGCGTCACGATCAGCGATCCGTCGGGCTTCGCAACCCGGCTGGCGATCTTCGCAAGGAACTTCGTCCGGGCTCCCCCGACCGAGATCGGGAGTCCGGTCTCTGCTCGCACACGGTCGCGAATCAGGTCTGCGATTCGAGCTGGAGGCCCGAACAGATGGCCTGCGCCGGATACGTCCAGGAACGCCTCGTCGATCGAGACGGGTTCAACGAGCGGGGTGAAGTCCCGGAACACGTCGAAGACCCGGTCGCTGTACCGGACGAAGTCGCCGAAGTTCCCGTCGACCACGACGAGACGTGGACATCTGCGACGGGCCTCTCCGATGCGCATGGCGCCTGCGACCCCCATCGCCCGTGCCTCGTAGGTCGCGGAGAGCACGACCCCGCCGCCCACGGCGACCGGCTTTCCGATCAGGTCGGGTCGTTGTAGGAGAACGACCGACGCGTAGAACGCGTCGAGGTCTGCATGGAGGATGTTCGGCCCGCCGTCGGATCCCATGGCGACATCGTGTCACCGGCCTGTGACAGGATCGGAACACGACTGCCCCAATCGACGCAACCGAGAGCGGAAACACGTGCTGCCACCGCTCGCCTCACGACCGGCGCCTCAGACCTTGACCAGTTCTCGGGTCGGTGTTTCGTCCGTACGCCGAACGGTCTGAGCTAGGGGAATCGGCATGCCGGCGGACGGCCGTTCGGATCGACGGATCAGCCATATCGCAGACGCAAACGCTGCGGCGAGTCCTGCGACAATGAGGAACACGTGAAGATTGCTCCCGAGGAGAATCGACCCGCTGCTCCGAAGCGGGGATCGGCCGCCATCGGGGTCGAGAGCCCATCCACCGAGCCGGAAGAACGCTGCGAACGACAGGGCGGAGAACGAGACTCGCGTTGCCAGCGATCGGACCATGCCCAACCGGTCCTCGGCAAGGGCCACCGCCACGATTCCCGCCACGGAGAGCATGACGGCAGTGAAGACCACCCCTCGAGTGAGAATTGCCCTCGCCTGCTCGGTAACGACACCAACCGAGACGGCCTCGCCTATGTCGAGCACAACGGGATCGAGTCCTTCGACCGCCGCCTCTACCGAGCCGTCCGAAACGTCGATCCCCTGCTGTCCGAGCTCGGAAACGACCTCGGGGACGAGCGGCGTGAGCGCAGCGGCGACGTCGATACTGGGCTCGGCTCCCGGTGGAGCGATCAATGCACCAACGACGTCGTCGATGAGTGCGTCGACGGCACCCGCGACCGCTGGACGATCGCGCACCCCGTCGAGAACCCTCTCAGACTCAGCGTCGGTGATCCCGGTGGTCGCGGCAAGTCCGTCGCCGATCCAGCCGTACACGCGCTCGGTGACAAGGTCCGCAGAGAGTGCGGCCTCGGTGGATCGGGCGATCGCATCATTGTCAACGGTGACGGCACGTCCCCACAAGCCGACGAGCAGAAGGGTCGTCGCGAGGCCGAACACCCAGAGCACCCACGGAAGGCTGATCCTGCGAGCAACGAGCGACCGGCTCGGAAGTGGGCTCGACTCGGGTTGATAGTCCATGAGAAACTCCCCCCGGATCGAACACGGGGACCCGCCGTCAGGGTATCGAGAATCAGAAGTAGCCCAACGCTCTGGGCCCGCTAGCGTCCCGGGCGTGAACGACGTCGATATCGTCGAGATTCTCGACCTGAACCGCCTGCTGGTGCTGATGGTGCTTGCGATCGGCTTGTCGATGCTCGCCGGGAACGGCTTCGCGGTCTGGCAGCATCGCAAGGGCAACAAACCGGAGGGCGAGGCGGGGGAGTTCAGACCGGCACGAGCGTATTGGCTCATCGGCGTCGGTCTCCTCATGACGATCTGGGGCCTCGCCTCCTTCTAGCCGCAGACCGGCCGACACCGCTACCATCATCTCCGCTCGCGGGTGTAGTTCAATGGCAGAACATCAGCTTCCCAAGCTGAATACGGGAGTTCGATTCTCCTCACCCGCTCCGAACGCATCGCCCGTTCAGAAGCCTGGTCACCCACTTCGGATCCGGACTCGCTTCGCCATGACTCCATAGTCGGCCAGAGACACCAATACTGCCGTATGGCCACGATCATTGCCCACAGAGGGGCACGGAGCCTCGCACCGGAGAACACGCTCGCCGCGGCCCGAAGAGCACATGCGGTCGGCGCCGATCTGTGGGAAACCGACGTCGCGGTCACCGCAGACAATCGACTCGTTCTGATGCACGACGATGCGATGATGCGGACAACCGACGTCGCCGACAAGTTCCCGGACCGCGTCCCAGCACCATTCTCGACCTACACCCTCGCCGAGATACGATCACTCGACGCCGGGTCCTGGTTCGAGCGCGATGACCCATTCGGACAGATCGCAGCCGGTGCCATCGAGCGCAGCGATCTGTCGGCCTACGTCGGCGAGAAGGTCCCAACGCTTCGCGAAGCCTTCGAACTGACACTCGAATTGGACTGGTTCCTCAACCTCGAACTCAAGGCCCAGCCCGCGCCCAAGGATGCCTTCGATGTGGTCGGCGCCGTCCTCTCGCTGGCACAAGAGGTGGGGATCGGACCCGATCATCTCCTGTTCTCGTCGGCCCGGCACCCATGGCTGAAGGCGGTGAAGCAATGCAGGCCCGATTTCGAAGTCCAGGCCATTCTGGGCCTCTTCCCCGATGACCCCGTCGACTTCAGCGACCCGTTCTTCGACACGTTCAATCCTCGAATCACGCGTCTCTCGATCGAACAGATCGGGGAGCAGCTCGCCCTTGGGACCAAGCTCAACCCCTACACTGTCAACGATCACGAAACCATCTCACGGCTCGTCGAGATCGGCATCACGGGTCTCATCACCGACTTCCCGCAGCGAGGAACACGATGACGACTGCACCCACCACCTTGGCACCGCACCGGTTCTGTATCGTCAACTGCTATCCAGCGGCCAGCCGAGAGAACTTCGACCGTTCGGACGTCGGTCACCCCCACGATCTGTTCAAGGACTTCCTACGCCGAGAAGCCCCCAACGCAACCACCGAGATCGTCTACGTAGCTGACCCGGACTTCACGCTGCCACCCGGCACCTCCATCGACGACTTCGATGGATTCATTTGGACGGGATCGGATCTCACCGTCTATCACACGGATGACCCCCGGGTCATCGCGCAGATCTTCTTCGCGGGAGCCCTCATGCAAGAAGGCGCGGCCAGTTGGGGGAGCTGCTGGGGTATCCAGCTGGCTTCACTGGTGGCCGGAGGCGAGGTAGCCGTGAACCCTCGCGGCCGCGAGTGGGGCATCGCTCGCGACATCCAGCTGACCGATGCCGGTCGAATCTCGCCGATGCTGGCGGGAAAGCCGGCGGTATTCGATGGCTTCATCATGCATCTGGATGAGGTCACGCGCCTGCCCGAAGGCACACCACTGCTTGCCACCAACACCCACACACCGATCCAGGCCGCCGTCATCGAAGAGGGTGCCGCCTCGTTCTGGAGCACCCAATACCATCCCGAGTACAACCTGTACGAAATGGCGCGTCTGATCGCGGCGAGAGGCGCAGCGCTGGTGCGGGAAGGCCTGTTCCCCGACGAAGCAGCCGTCGCGACCTATGCAGCCAAGATGATGGAGCTCTCCGCCAACCCGGATTCGACAGAACTGCGAGAGGAACTCGACGTCGGCGACGACATCATCGACCCGCAGATCCGGGAACTCGAGTTGCGCAACTGGCTACGGTTCATCGACTCACGGGCGGGGTAGCGAGACCGGTCGGCAGCGACGAATCGACGGCACACCGGCCTCAACTAATATCAGCGTCCATGATCTTCTCCGATCGAACGATCATCGAGGCCATCGAGACCGGTCGCGTCTCGATCGATCCGTTCGATCGTGCCCTCGTTCAACCGTCGAGCGTCGACGTTCGCTGCGATCACCGCTTCCGGGTCTTCGAGAACCACCGGTACCCGCTCATCGACCCGAAGGAATTGCAGCCCGACCTCACCACCGAGGTCGAAGCGAGCGCGGGCCATCCTTTCATCCTCCACCCCGGCGAGTTCGTGCTCGGAACGACACTCGAGACGATTCGCCTCGGCGACGACATCGTTGCTCGGCTCGAAGGCAAGTCGTCGCTTGGTCGTCTCGGTCTCCTCATCCACTCGACCGCGGGCTTCATCGACCCGGGATTCAACGGGCAGGTGACGCTCGAACTCTCGAACGTCGCAAATCTGCCAATCGCCATCTATCCCGAAATGAAGATCGGCCAGATCAGCTTCTACCAGATGACCACCGCCGCCGAACACCCGTACGGTTCGGCCGCACTTGGCTCCAAGTATCAGGGCCAAACCGGTCCGACGGCAAGCCGCATGCATCGCGACTTCCAAGGGAGAGACAATGGCTAGACCGGCGGTGGCGCGCGTTGCGTCGATCATGCTCGACTGCAACGATCTTGACGCGATGGTGTCGTTTTGGGGGAGGATCCTCGACGTCAAGGAGAAGAATCGCTTCCCCGGCTACGTGTGGATGACCCGCATCTCACGCGGCGGCCCTGCGCTCGCCTTCCAGCAGGTCTCTGAGAAGAAGGCGGCGAAGAATCGCCTCCATCTCGATCTCAGCACCGGCGATCCCGAGTTGCTGATCTCGCACATCGAGGAGCTTGGGGGGGAGCGACGTCACGATCATGACATCGCCGGCTTCCACTGGACCGTCTGTGCCGACCCCGAGGGCAACGAGTTCTGCGTCACAAAGAGCGAATAGGGGCCCGGCAGGCATGTGCTGCGAGCGGATCGGGTGAGTCCTCATCATCCCCGCGGCGATGAGACCAGGACAGGGTCCATTTCAAAGTGCGCAGCAGGGTCCTGAGCCGGAGCCGAATTGGGCTCTCCACCGCTAGAGCGCCTCGTCGACGATCATTCTTTGCTCGACCCCCATCAGCACGATTCCCATACATCCGGTAACCCGGGAGGATTCGCCTCGACGATGCGTCGCCAGGCGTCGCGTTCAGTCGGCCCGGCGGGCCTCCTTCACCGCCCGCGCGACAAAGTACTTCGCCTGCGGGTGGTGGGCGATCAGTGCCGAGGTGGTCTGTTCCGGCTGGTACTGGTATGCGGTCGCGGCGCTTACCGCAACGCCGATCCGCTCGGCGTCGAGGAGATGGGCGACGCGCTCGTTGTCCTCGAGATCGGGGCACGCCGGGTAGCCCCACGAATATCGCCCTCCCCGGTACCGTTGCCGGAACAGGCCGCCGAGACTCGGTCCGTCTTCATCGCCGAAACCCCACTCGACCCGAATGTGCCGGTGCCACATCTCGGCGAGGGCCTCGGCCATCTCCACGCCGAGCCCGTGGAGCAGCAGGTAGTCCGTGTAGCGATCCTCTTCGAACAGAGCCGCCGCTCGTTGCGAGGCCCGGTCCCCCATCGTGACAATGTGGAACGCGGCGTAGTCACACTGATCGTCATCGACGGGCCGGAAGAAGTCGGCGATGCAGAGCCACGGATCCCGTCGCTGGCGGGGAAAGCCGAACCGCGTCAGTTCGGTCGAGCGGGTCTCGTCGGTCCACACGATCAGATCGTCCCCATCGCCGTTGACGGGGTAGTACCCGTACACGACCTGGGGAATGAGCAGATCGTCGGTTCTCGCGCGCGCCAGTTGTTCGCGCAGGACCGGGCGCAGGCGATTCCTGAACGCCTCATCGGTCTCACCCGACTCCGGTCTGAACTGCCACTGGTTGCGGAAGAGGGCGGTTTCGTTGAGATAGGCGGCGACGTCGTCGATCGCCATCCCCTTGACCACCTGGCTCCCGAGGAACGGGGGCTTGAACACCGGCACGTCGAGAGCAACGGAAGGTGCCCTCGCCGGCACGGGAGCGTCGTCATCGATCCCACTACTGGGAGCGACAAGCCGTTCGCGTCCCGGAGCCGGTGCCGCGGCCCCGGAAACGATCTGCTGCATGGCGTCGAGTCCGGAGAAGGCGTTCTTGCCGTAATACAGGGGACCGGGATAACGATCACGGAGATCGCGCTCGACGTACGAACGGGTCAACGCTGCTCCCCCGAGCAGAACCGGCACGTCGCCCAGACCGCGGCGAATCAGCTCGTCGAGGTTGTCTCTCATGATGAGGGTGCTCTTGACGAGCAAGCCGCTCATCCCGATGGCGTCGGCGCCGGTCCGCTCATACGTCTCGATGAGTTCACCCACCGCGACCTTGATGCCGAGGTTGTGGACGGTGTATCCGTTGTTCGACAAGATGATGTCGACGAGGTTCTTCCCGATGTCGTGTACATCACCGGCGACGGTTGCCAGGACGATCGATCCCCTCGCACCCGCGTCCGAGCGCTCCATCATGGGTTCGAGATACGCGACCGACGCCTTCATCGTCTCGGCCGATCGGAGGACGAAGGGCAGTTGCATATCCCCGGATGCGAAGAGTTCGCCGACGGTCTTCATGCCCGAGAGCAGAACGTCGTTCACCAACCCGAGCGGCGTATGACCGGCGGCGAGCGCCTCGTCGAGTTCATCGTCGAGACCGGTGCGGTTGCCATCGACGATCCGTTGCTCGAGACGACGCTCTACCGGCCATCCCGAGCGCTCGTCTTCGGTCTCAATCTCAACGACGGCGTCGGTGAAAGCAGCAAGCAGCGCCTCGAGTGGGTCGTAGCCGGGTTCACGACGGTCGTAGATCAGATCTTCGCAAATCCTCCGCTGCTCGTCTGCGATGAGATGCAGTGGTTCGATTCGCCCGGCATGGATGATCGCGGCGTCCAAGCCTGCGTCGAGGCACTCGTGGAGGAACACGGAGTTGAGCGCTCTCCGAGTTGGCTGATTCAGTCCGAACGACACATTTGACACGCCCAGAATCGTTGCACTGTTGGGAAATTCATCCTTCAGGCGCCGGATCGCCTCAATGGTCTCTCGCGCATCGCCGCGCAACTCGTCATCTCCGGTGGAGAGAGGGAACGTGAGTGCGTCGAAGATCAGGTCCGCTGGCTCCAGTTCGTGGTCGTTCACGGCCAGATCGTGGATGCGGCGGGCGACGCGCATCTTCCACTCA
>Ga0316188_10000366_pt1 | contig 18802 bp, 16 predicted proteins | sample Phiworburrow1_MG_FD_204933 | JGI IMG/M metagenome (GOLD analysis project Ga0316188, IMG submission 204933) | Coastal sediment microbial communities from Maine, United States - Phippsburg worm burrow 1 | ecosystem: Environmental > Aquatic > Marine > Coastal > Sediment | place: USA: Maine... | reverse complement strand
AAATGGCTGTATTTGGCATACTTCTGATAATATATTTTTCCTTTCCGAGTATGGCCTCCATTTTTTCAATGCTAAATCCGGTTATCGTTGATATTATCACATGTTTATCCGTAAGCAGATCTTTAACTTCTTCCAGGATCATTGCAAAATGACCAGGCTGCACTGCAAAAATTAATACATCAGATTTTTCAACTGCATCTCTGTTATCTGAGCCAACAGTTACATTTCCATATTTTTCATAGTCCTTAATGCTATCTGTATGTCTTTTGGTCAGATACATGGTGGTAGCGCCATTGCTATGTAATATGCCTTTAGCAATAGATAATCCCAAATTCCCGGCTCCAATAATGGCTATTTTCATATTTGTTTTTTTATAGTCTAATTAGTGTTTATAATTTCATGTCTTTTAATAAACAGCTGCTTTTAAAAGTAAACCTTCGCTTTCGTCCAGGCCAAACATTAAATTCATGTTTTGTACAGCCTGTCCCGATGCTCCTTTTAGCAGGTTGTCAATTACGGATGTCACCAGTAGGATGTCCTTGTATTTGTGCAGATGAATATGACAATTATTCGTATTTACAACCTGTTTCAGGTGTACCGGTTCTTCTGCAATCTGTGTAAACACAGCATCTTCGTAAAACTCGTGGTATAAATCAGAAGCTTCTTCCTCACTACCTTTAAACCTTGTATAGGCAGTACTGAGAATACCACGGGCGAAGTTCCCTCTGTTTGGAATAAAAAGCAGTTCTCCTTTATCTTTCTGAAGAGATTCAAGACTTTCATTTATTTCTCCCAGATGCTGGTGTGTAAAAGCTTTGTACCATGATACATTATTATTTCGCCAACTAAAATGAGTAGTCGCAGATGGTTTTACTCCTGCACCTGTACTTCCGGTAACGGCATTCACATGTACCTCTGAATGCAATAATTGAGAACTGGCCAGGGGAAGGAGAGCTAATTGGATACAGGTAGCAAAACACCCGGGATTGGCAATGTACCTGGCGCTGCTTATAGTGGTTTTGTTTAATTCCGGAAGCCCATAGACAAAATCTTTACCTGCAAATGAAGCATCCTGCATTAATCTAAAATCGTTGCTCAAATCAATAATTCTGGTTTTAGCAGAGAAAGAATGCTCGTTTAAAAAATATTTTGAATTTCCATGGCCCAGGCATAGGAAAAGGACATCGACCTGCAGATTAATTGAATCTGTAAAAACCAAATCCAATGTGCCCAGTAAATCTGAATGTGTCCTATTAATTTTTTTACCGGCTTTGGTTGTGCTGTAGACAAAATCTATAGATACCTTGGGATGATTGTGTAAAATCCTGATAAGTTCCCCGCCCGTATAACCAGACCCTCCAATAATACCTGCTCTAATCATTTTTCTGAATTATTTGATTTGCCATTTTTCCGGGATTTGACAGAATTTTAATGAAGCCCTTTGCATCATCTGCTGTCCATGCTTTATTGGTTTCTCCATAATTGCCGAAAGAAGCGTTCATTAGATCATTTTCAGAACTTATGCCGTTCAATTCAAATCGGTACGGGTGTAATGTTACAGATACCTCTCCTGATACATTTCTTTGGGTATCTGTTAAAAAGGCCTCGATATTTCTCATTACTTCATCCAGGTAATTTCCTTCATGCAGGAGCATTCCATAAAAATTCCCCAATTGCTCTTTCTGAAACTGTTGCCATTTACTCAGGGTGTGTTTTTCCAGTAAATGATGGGCTTTGATAATAATAAGTGATGCTGCGGCTTCAAACCCTACCCTCCCTTTTATACCTATTATAGTATCTCCAACATGAATATCCCTTCCAATTGCATATTCGGAAGCCAAAGCATCCAGCGCAATTATATTTTCAATAGGATTATCTTTTTGACCGTTAACCGAAACCAACTCTCCTTTAAAAAAACCCAATGTAATTTTCTTTGGATCCGATGCGCTTAATTGAGATGGGAATGCAGACTCCGGTAAGGATTGATGGGAGGTAAGAGTTTCATCGCCACCTACCGAAGTGCCCCAAAGTCCTTTGTTTATGGAATATTTGGCTTTCTCCCACGAATAGTCAATCCCGTTTTTTTGCAGGTATCTTATCTCGGCTTCCCTGGATAAACTTTGGTCTCTTATAGGGGTGATAATTTTGATGTCAGGCGCCAGGATCTGGAAAATCATATCAAACCTGACCTGGTCATTGCCAGCGCCGGTACTTCCATGTGCTATATACTTTGCGCCAATGCTCTTGGCATGGTTGACAATTTCAATAGCCTGAACTATTCTTTCGGCGCTTACTGACAAAGGATAGGTATTATTTCGCAATACATTTCCAAAGACAAGGAACTTTACCACCTTCTCATAAAAATGTTCCAGGGCATCAATAGAAGTATAAGAGGAAGCACCTAACTGAAGTGCCTTATTTTTAATATGCGCAATTTCTTCCACTGAAAACCCTCCTGTGTTAACACTCACTGCATGCACATCAAATCCTTCTTCCTGGGATAAAAATTTTGCGCAGTACGAAGTGTCAAGTCCCCCGCTATATGCCAATACTAATTTTTTCATTTGTTCTTTCTTTTAAGAAATAATTGCTCTTTAATTCTTTTGAGCCTTTTAAAAGCATTGTCGTCCAGCTTTTCTTTCCTGGCCACAGCCTTTGATGGATCATATAACATACCGGTACAGAGGCACATTTTTTGATCGGTCCTGGTGAGGACATCAAAATTTTTACAAGTCTGGCACCCTTTCCAGAAAGCCGGATCATCGGTTAATTCTGAAAAGGTAACCGGTTTATACCCCAATTCGTAATTCATTTTCATTACCGCCAGGCCGGTGGTAATTCCAAAAATCTTGGCTTCCGGGAATTTTTTTAAAGAAAGTTCAAAAATGGCCTTTTTGATTTTTTTTGCTAAACCCTGATTTCTAAAGTCAGGATGAACGATAAGCCCCGAATTAGCCACAAATTTTTGATGTCCCCATACTTCAATATAACAGAATCCGGCAAATTTATCCCCGTCCAAAGCAATTACCGCGTTCCCATTTTCCAGTCGTTTGATAATGTATTCTGGAGTTCTTTGGGCAATACCGGTTCCCCTCACCTTAGCTGATTCGGCAATGGTGTCACTAATTATTTTGGCGTATTTAAAGTGCGATTCGTTAGCAATTAATATTTCCATTGCTAGCTTTTTTAAATGATAAAAAATATTTGATTTGACAGTGCGGAAATGGACTCACCTATTTCCAATAAAGAAATATACCCTTACGGGCGGGGACGTACAACGCAGCTTACAGGAATAGAATTCCAAAGAGGTAAAGTTATGTTTGCGTTTTTTTCCATTGAAAGTCAAATGTACAAATTAAATTGAACTATCATAATTTGCACTTTAATTTTTACGAATTAACAGTGTTTGACCTTTCATTCTAAAAAATTCATAAATAATAAACCCAAAAACTAGGAAATATTCAATGAAGAGAAACCCAAGATTTTCTTTAAATTCAGGATTTTCATAAGCAGAATAACTTAAAATGATTACTACGGACCAGGCCAATGGGAAGCGATAATCTGTAAAGAGGGATAAGCCAATAAGGAAAATTATATACCAAGGATGTACTGTTGCGGACAGGAAATAATAAACAACGACGATCCAAAACATTGAATTTATAAGGACAGGTAATTTTTTATTATCCCTTAAAAAAGTTAGGAGGAGCACAAAACATACCAGAATATATGGAACTAATTTTCCATAGAATTTTATTAATTCCCAGGGCTTGGCATCAAATTTTACGGCTATGAGTTTTATAAGGTTATAGATACCCGCATTGAATTCAAAATTTGAAAACCAGAGGCCAACGGTATTGGTATAATTGTTCAGAAAAGCGGGTGCGTAAAATGGCAGAACACCTATTAAAATAGTAAATCCAAGTACCAGATAAAATCCAATACTTTTCTTAAATCCAAAATAGGTAAAAAAGAGAGGAAGGAACATTAAAGGCACGAGTTTCACAGAAATGGAAAATGCAAATACTACAGCGGCAAAAAACCATTTATTTGCTGTAAGGAAATACAATCCCCAAACAAAGAAAAAGAGCATTACTCCTTCAAAATGAAGATTACCGGTAAGTTCTATAATTACCAAAGGGTTTAAAAAGTACCAAAAAATAAGATGTGGAGATCTGTTTAAGTGCCTTAACAGTTTTTTTCCTAAATAGTAAACTCCAACATCAGCCAACACAATAATAGATCTCATGGCTATGACAGACCCTATAATACTCTTCCCGCCCAAAAAGGCGGAGATAGAGAAGAGCAGTTGATTTAAAGGTGGGTAATTACTAAAATGCCTGGCACTTAGAGAGCCCATACCACTATATAATTCCTGGGCATTATCTAAGAGGATAGTACTATTTTCCATAATAGAATCAGGCGTCTGCAAATAGGGGTTTATGCCAGCAAGCACTAATTCACCATCCCAGATAAATCTATAGAAATCCTGAGATAAGTTTGGTTCAACCATCAGAAAAATCAAACGAAAAAGAATGCCTGAAATCAGGAGGAAATTAAAATTCCATTTTTCAAACTGAATCAGTTTATAACAAAGAAAAAAGAGCGCAAAAAAAAGGGTAATAAGTTTTATAAAATCGGTGCGTGCAAGGTCATATGCGAAGCTGGTATAAAACAAAAGGCTTGCCAATACCATTAGAATTGAAAATTTGTGGAGATTCCAATAAGAAAAAATCCTTGAAGTCATTGGTCTGAATAGTTTGGCCTCCACAAAGTACACAAAAATTGATAATTTTCAAGCACTTTAAAGTAGGCCAGACAGACTAGTTTAAAATTAAAATGATGCCTTATTCAGTCTATGAAATAAGTAAATAATGAAGGCGTTATGCCTTAGCTGTTAGCGATTTAAGTGCTACAAATCCAAATCCAAGGAACAACATAAAATGGAATGGGAACAAACCAAAATCATTTAGCGGAATAGCGCTGTACATTCCAAAAAGAAAATAGATCATCAGGCCGAACTCAAGAATCATATTGGGAGAGATCTTTTTAGCCAGGTATTTATTGCCCTTCCAACTGTCTGTAAGGTTATTGATATTGAATTTTGGAGTACGAACAAACTCGCTTCTTTTTCCCATATGACCTTCCAGCACAGCAACTGTATTGTGGAGGGAAAAGCCCAGGGCTACTGAGAAAAAGGTAAAGAAAAGTTTTATATAATCTACAAACTTATCGAAACTACTACCCTGAATACTTTTATAGGTAAACCAGTAACAGATAAATAGAATAACCGTGCTGAGAATAAAAAAGCTGGTTACCTCAAATATCCAACCTAAATGACCGTACATATTCTTTATATACAGCATGGGAATACTTAATAAGGCTACAATAAAGACGAACAGGAACATGGAACTATTTAACAGGTGCAGCACCCCATGTAATTTAGTTTTAAATGAGATATTCTTCGCGGTTATTACATTCCAAACGGTCTTTCTGAAGTTTTCTGCTCCGCCTTTGTTCCATCTGAATTGCTGAGACCTCGCTGCGCTGATAACTACGGGAAGTTCTGCAGGAGTTTCAACATCTTCAAGGTATTTAAATTTCCAATTTTTAAGCTGGGCCCTGTAACTAAGATCCAGGTCTTCTGTTAATGTATCACCTTCCCAGTTTCCTGCATCCAGGATACATTCTTTTCTCCAGATACCAGCAGTACCATTAAAATTGATAAAGTGGCCTTTTGCATTTCTACCAACTTGTTCCAGTGTAAAATGCGCATCCAGGGCAAACGCCTGGATTTTAGTAAGAGTAGAATAATCCCGGTTGATATGCCCCCATCTGGTTTGAACAACCCCTATCTCCTCATCCTTAAAATAGATTACGGTTTTCTTAAGCCAATCGAAATCCGGAAGAAAATCCGCATCAAATATTGCTATGAAATCACCTTTCGCTATTTTTAATCCCTCCTTTAGGGCTCCTGCCTTATAGCCCGTCCTGTTTTCTCTTCTAATATGCTGTATATCCAAACCGGTTTCCTGCAAAGCTTTAATTCTCTCTGCCGTTTCATTTGCCGATTTGTCGGTGGAATCGTCCAATACCTGAATTTCCAGTTTGCTTTTTGGGTATTCCATTTTGGAGATATTTTCCAGTAAGCGCTCTACAACGTACTCCTCATTGTATATGGGCAACTGGATAGTAACAAAAGGAATCTCCTTAGGGTCCAGCAAATTATATTTTGGGGCAACCTCATTTAGCTTTTTCTTCCCTAAATAATTAACCAAAAGGTTTAATTGTGCCAGACTGTAAAAAAATATCAGTAACAGTGCTATACTGTAAATTCCAATAATAATGTAAGCAATTGTAAGTCCCATATTATTTTAAACTATATTTAAAAATCCAACCCAATATTTTTGCGCCTGCAAATATACTACCTTTTACTGTACCAGACACCTTAGAAACACCAATTCTTTTTTTGTAATGCACTGGTATTTCGACATATGACATTTTGTTTTTGAGTGCTTTTAGTTGCATTTCTATGGTCCACCCGTAGGTTTTGTCTTCCATTTCCATTTCTAAAAGCTTATCATATTTTATTGCTCTAAAGGGTCCTAAATCTGTAAACGTTGACCCAAAAAATAACTTCATTAAAAATGTGGCCAATTTATTGCCAAATATTTGCTGTGGAGTCATTGAACCTTCCTCCCTCAATGCTTTTGTTCTTGCTCCAATCACGAGATCTATATTTTCATCGAGAATGGGTTTTACAATTTTGTTAAGCTCTTCCGGGTAATCTGAATAGTCTCCGTCGATAAATACGATAATAGTAGGCTTCCTGGACTTCTTTGATATATAATCCATACCACGTAGGCAGGCATATCCATACCCTTTTCTGGTTTCATCCAATACCGTAGCGCCCGCTTTTGCTGCGTTTGCTGCTGTATCATCCGATGAATTATTGTTAACAACTATAATTTCAGAAACCGTGGTTGGAATTTCCTGAATGACCTTCGCAATAGAATTTGCTTCATTATAAGCGGGGATTATGACGTTGATTTCTGTCATAATTTCAAAAATGATTCATTAATCTTCACTTTTATAACTTTATTAAGGATTCCTTACAAACTCCCTGTTTTATTATTCTTAATGCGGTGCAAAAATATCACTATTTCTTACGCCAGATGCGAACGGTAATAATTCTTTTTTAATTGGTTTTTCAAATGAAGCATAAAAGAGGAGGCCCGGGCGAAAGGAGAGGGAGTAAAGCCTAAAGACAGTAATAAAAGTATCAGCCCGCAGGTGCGTTTATTTTTGGTTTACAAGAGTCATTAAATCCACATCATTGCCCAATAAAACTTCGTTACTGCCAATACGTCCCTTTAAAGGGCCATTTTCCAGTTTTAGAACACCTCTCGGACAGACTGCGGAACAAATGCCACATCCAACGCAGCTTGAGCGAACAATATTTTGACCTTTCTGCGCATAGGCACGTACATCAATACCCATTTCACAATAGGTAGAACAATTGCCGCATGAAATACATTGTCCGCCGTTTGTTGTTATTCTGAACCTTGAAAACAGGCGTTGCTGAAAGCCTAAAATTGCCGCCATAGGGCAACCAAAACGGCACCAGACCCTGTTGCCAAAAATAGGATAGAAACCTGTCCCGATAACCCCGGAAAAAATACTGCCAATAAGAAAACCGTATGATTTCCTTAAGGTTTCAGATTTGAATAAAAAGACATTTCCATCTCCGCTGTAATAGTGAAAACCAATTAAGGTCATTATGATTACGAAATATCCAATTGCGCCATATAGGGCATCTTTTTGGAATTGCGCTCTTTTGAATAGCATTACAAGAGCAAAAATCAAACTAAGTAACAAAGCCACACCTATCAAAAATGCATCTTTAGTCAACCAGTACTTACTGCTATCATTACCCAGGTAGGAATAAATTACAGCTGTGGTCATAAGAGTGACAAAAACTACGACACTGTGAACCACCCATCGCTCCACTTTCCAGGCTGACAAACTTTTATCACTTAGTTGTCTAAAGGGATCACCGGCTGTTTCAGCCAATCCGCCACAACCACAAACCCAGGAACAGTACCATCGTTTACCATATTTGTATGTCAGAATTGGTGTGATTACAAAAATGGACACTATGCCAAATATTAGCATTGTTAGCCCAATGTCACCGGAATCTATAAAAGCATTTATCCGGTATTTTTCAAAATTATAATAGTTTAAAGGCCAAATATTCTTCAGGTCATAATAAGGGAGTTTACCATTTAATCTGGCCATTATTTCAGGAATTATAAACGCAAATGCCGTTTGGAAGAACATGACGCTTATCGTACGAATGATTTCGTATCTGTTGTGCCTGTATTTCCAGATAAATTTAATGCCAAAAGCCAGGATGGCAACGGTATAGAGGGATCCATAAACAAACCACTGGCTGGCAGGGTTTCCACTCAGTAATCTGCTTAATGGGTCAAATAGAGCAATTACGCCTGTATTTGAGCCATCCTTTGCCAGCCCCAGGAATTCAGGATAAAAGTAAAGGACAATATAGAAACCTGTTAGCGATATGCCGGTTAGCCATGCCCACAGCCCTTTGGCTGATATCGATTTAAACCAAACCCCGTCATTTTTAATCCCTTTCAGCTTTTTAGAATAGGCCTCTTTTGCAAACCAAAAAACTCCACTAAAAATTGCCATAAGGGAAATGGATAACCACGTGCCTTTATTTGGAAAGTCTATATTAAAAGAGGCAAGGAGAAGTATGAAAAGACCGGATAACCCCAGTATTACGGCAATTTTTTGAAAGGTGCTCAAATCCGCAGGGGGCTGCCCTGTTAATGCCATGCTTTTGTCCGGCGTACTCATACTCTATTTTCGTTTTTTTAAAGGATTAAAAATCATATTCCCGGGCTAAAGGACTTATCCGATAGCGAAAATACGTTTCCAGCTTTTCTTTTCCGGCTCGATATCCGTATCAAAATCCGCGTTGAATTTAGCTGCGATTTCATTTTCATACTTTGTATAGAATTCAGGATCGAAATTGGCATCTTTTAGATATTTGATCACATGGTTAACACCTCGACCTTTATTCAGCCATTCATCAAATATCTCATGGCGCATGCGGATTCCAAAAGTATTTATCCCCAGAAATTTCCTGGTTTCCTTATGAAAAGCGATGGTCAGGCATATTTTTTCCGATGCATGCCTCCAATGGAAATGTTCTTCATAATCTTTTTTTCCATTATTGTTGAACACCCACCCATAAGTCTGGTATTCTATATCAAGGAACTTAGCGGAATTAAACCAATGACCCGGTTTGTATTCTGTCCGGGTTTCACAAATAGTCCGGGCAACCGTTTCCCCCATCATGCGGCCTGTATACCATACAGCTTCAATAGGCCTGCGATTACCAATTGGTTCAAGTTGTTCCGCGCAGTCGCCAATTGCATATATATCTTTGATATTGGTTTCAAGAAATCGATTTACCTTGATTCCCTTTCCTAATTCAATTCCCGAGTCTTTTAAAAATGAAATATTGGGTGAAACACCTGGGGTTAATCCAACCATTTGACATTCTATGGTTTCACCTTTATCTGTTACTATAGCTTTTGCCCTGCCATAATCATCAGCGAGGATTTCCACTAAATTAGTTTCCAGACGAAGGTCTATATGGTGTTCCAGAATGTGTTCATTAATCATCCCAGAATCTCCATCGGGGAGTACTACATCCCAAAAACTTTTTTCCCTCACAAGAAAAGTAACAGGAATATCTCTGCTCCTGAGCATTTCAGCCAATTCAATTCCAATTAGCCCGCCTCCCACGATAACAGCCCGCCTGCAAACTTTTTTATTGGGAGCGTTCATCTCTAATAGATCCAGATCTTGTTTGGAATACAGACCTTGAACTCCCTTCAGGTCCTGTCCTGGCCATCCAAATTTATTGGGCTTGGACCCTGTGGCAAGAATTAATTTGTCATATTTTATAACTCTGTCATCTTCAAAAAATAATTCTTTGTTGTTATCATCTACCTTTCTTACAAACCCCCTGATAAGTTCAATTCGGTTTTTCTTCCAAAACCAGTCTTCGTAGGGCTTTAAATGCTCAAACTTCATATGTCCCATATAAACATACATCAATGCTGTTCTGGAAAAGAAATGATCTGATTCTGCAGAAATTATTGTAATTCTCTTGTTGGAGTTTTTACGTATGTGTCTTGCGGCGGTAACTCCGGCAACTCCATTTCCAATAATTACAATACTTTCCATGCCTTTAATCAGTTAATATGCTTTATGTCGAACATAAAGATAATAACTTAACGGCCACAATAGATTTACATCTGAAATTATCTTATTTTTGATGAAGTCCGTAAGTGCCTATTATGAAGAGACTTGGATTTTTGATATTTCTTTTTCTTGAATTGTCTTGTACCGGCCAACCGGTTAATAAGATAAAGGGAATAAGCTTTGTTGCTTCCAGAGAAAAAGCTGTCCAGGAGCATGTGGATGCATTCCTCAATATTCATGCGGATCATGCCGCAGTTATGCCTTTTGGTTTCATTAGGGATCTTTCAAGTCCGGAAATAATTTTTAATACAGATCGTCAATGGTATGGTGAAACAGAGGGTGGTGCCAAACAGTACATTGAACTGTTAAGAGCAAATAACGTCAAGGTGATGCTGAAACCCCAAATATGGATATGGCGTGGTGAATTTACGGGAGGGCTGAGAATGGAAACAGAAGATAACTGGAAAATCCTGGAGGCATCCTATGAAAAGTTCATGCTTACTTTTGCAAAATTGGCGCAGGAAACCAAGGTTGAAATTCTTTGCATTGGCACGGAACTCGAGCAATTTGTACAAAACAGGCCAAAGTTCTGGGAAGAGTTAATTGTAAAAATCCGAAAAGTTTATAAAGGGAAACTTACCTATGCTTCCAATTGGGATGAATACAAACGAACACCTTTTTGGACTTCTCTGGACTATATTGGAATAGATGCGTATTTTCCTTTGTCAGATGCTAAAACTCCAACTGTAGAGCAGTTGAAGGCAGGTTGGAAACCCTGGAAAGAAAATATAGCAGCTCTTTCTAAAAAAACTTCCCGCCCTGTACTTTTTACAGAATTTGGTTATAGAAGTATGGATTATACTGCTAAAAAACCATGGCTTGTTGATCGTAGCGAAGAAGGTGTTAACCTGGAAGCGCAGGTAAACGCCAAGAGAGCTATTTTTGAAGAGTTTTGGCAGGAAGACTGGTTTGCAGGTGGCTTTGTATGGAAGTGGTTTCTAAATCATGAAAAAGCCGGGGGAGGTGAGGACAACAGGTTTACGCCTCAAAATAAACCCGCTGAAGAAATCATTAAATTGTTTTATCAGTCAAATCAATAGTTCTGCTTTAATTCTGTTTTTGAATTCATATATTCTTGCTTTTTGGTAACATTTTTGATAATCTTTGTATCAAATAAAAAATTTGTGCCTCAGAAAATTGTCAAACTACTCGTGTTTTCCCTATGGATTCCACTCTCGGCCTTGTTTGCACAGGATTCCCTGAATACCGCTATTGCTGAAAAAGGGGATGGTATTTATTCATTGCTCAGGAAACAGGGAGTTGATCCTTATATAACATACAATGATTTTATCGCCCTCAATGTAAACAACCTGAGAGACAGCCTTCATTTGTATGAAGGCATGTCGTACTTTATACCAAAACGAATTACAGACAGCACTGAGTACTCCAAAGAGCAAGCTGCGGTCATTGAGATTAAAAATCCTGTAAAGGGAACAACCTATGATATTTTTGGCGAGAAATATGCCGAAGTACCAAGTAAAAGTGAACGTTTGAAAGGCACAGTATATTACTTGATTTCAGGACATGGGGGCCCTGATCCGGGAGCTATGACCCAATTTTCGGGGAAATCCATTTCGGAAGATGAATACGCTTATGATGTTACACTGAGGTTGGCCAGGGAATTGCTTTCACACGGAGCGCAGGTTTATGTTATTGTGCGCGATCCGGATGATGGGATTCGTGATGATCAGATTCTGGAAATGGATAATGATGAATTGGTTTTACCTGATTTAACTATTCCTTTAGACCAGAAAGAAAGGCTTGAACAAAGAGTAGATGCCGTGAATAAATTATACCTGCAACATAAAGGAAAGCATCAGCGCCTGATAGTTACTCATGTCGATAGCCGTAGCAAAGGACAAAACATTGACGTTTTTTTCTATTATCACGAGAAAAGTAAAAGCGGTAAAAAATTTGCCGAAAGTATCCATAATACTTTTAAGGAGAAATATCAAAAGTACCAGCCAAACAGAAGTTATTCCGGAACTTTTGAAGACAGGAGCAATCTTTACCTGGTGAAGAAAACCTTACCTGCCATGACGTTTATAGAAATTGGGAATATCAGGAGTAAGAAGGACCAGCGCCGCATTTTGGATTATGATAACCGACAGGCTTTGGCAAAATGGATTTCAGAAGGAGCCATTCTTGACTACGAAACTAAATAGCCATCTACTTTCTCAACCCTCATAAAATTATCAGGTCGATATTTTTCTTTTATAGTAGTGGTACAAATGATCTGGATCTGCTCCCAAAAATTTCTTGAGATGTATTATTCCGAAGTAAAACTGAAGCTTTAACTTACCAATTTGTTCATACTTTCTGGCTGAAGTCCTTACGTTTTCGGGTAAGATGGTAAAATTAGTAAGTTTATATAAACGGCTTGTGAATTCGTTATCCTCATAAATTTTATAAGTTTCATTATAACCGCCAGCTTTATGAAATAATGTTTTGGTGGTAAAAAGGGATTGATCTCCACCCCGGCAAATCTGATGATTTATTCTGCTAAACCAGGAAAAAAACCGCAAAAACCTGCTGTCACTATCAAATTTCATCCTAAAGCATCCGGCTTCAATTCCTTTTTGAATGGCATTTACAATGAGCAGGTCAAAATTTTTAGGCGGTATAGTGTCCACATGCAGAAAATACAAAATTTCACCGCATGCCCGTTGCGCGCCATAATTCAATTGTTTAGCGCGACCTCTTTCAGAAGGGAGTACAGCTACGTCAAAATTCATAGCGGCTTTTATGGTATCATCCGTACTTCCCCCGTCTACAACAAGAATTTCTTTTATATTGGATGAGGTTCTGTTTTTTTGAAGATAATCCAGAAGCTTAACAATGTAGGCCTCCTCATTTAGCACGGGAATAATAATACTTATAGACGGCTTATTACTTGGCTTCATTTAAACTCCAATTATATTTAAGAAAATTAATCTTTGCATCAGGATCAATAGGGGATTTAACATATTGGTTCAAATAAGCCACAAGAGAACTGTTGTTTTCAAAATCTTTTTTATACCATTTAAAAATTCTGGACAGCTCAATTTTGTTTACTGAAATAATATTTCGGTTGGGGTCATTTATAAATTCTTTGGTGATTATTTCCAATTGCTGTTCCATTCTGTGGGCTGTGTAGGCTTCATTCAATAATCTGGGACAGGAAAATGAGGCACAGTTGATAGCAAAATGAATTCTTGGCTCATTCATTTTTCTAAGGATGTTATGCTCTATTTCACCCAGTGAAATTAGTTGCCGGCGCTGTTTGATCCATGCTTTACCCCAGGGTTTGTTTATGTCCATAATACTGGCAATTGGATAGTTATCCAAAATTAGTTTAACTGTAGCTGCATTGTAAAGGTTTATATAATATGCGAGCTTTTTTTCTTTTGACCAATTTTCATTTACTTCATAACTGCCCAGTTGTTCTAAGTACTGGTCAAGAGTTTCTGACTCGGCCTTAAAACCTTGATAATCCACATTCCCTTTGTCGTCCACATATTTTTTTAACAGCGTATCCCAGTTTTTATGGATTACTTCACTGTCCGTCTGTTCCATGCCAATTGGTTCTATAACTACTGAACCTGGCGACAGGGAAAGGGATTGGAAAAAATAAAATAAAAGCAGGCTACTTATTTGGAGCATTATGTATTTTAAAGCTTTAGTTGAATTAGTATTTTAAAACTTACAGGATATCCAGATAACTTTTCGAATTAAAATTCAGGGTTCCCGGAGATAACCGGACATATCATTTTGATTACTGAACAATACCTAATAACCCTGATACCGCCATAACTCATAATTCCTTTAATAATTCCAAAAATAGTTTAATCATTTTGGGTTCGGTTTTCCCGGCCACTTCAATTATTTCATTAATATGAACAGGTTTCAGATGGTCAGGGTCACATTTATCGGTAAGCACAGAAACTGCAACAACCGGAAGGTTTAAATGATTGGCTACAATTACCTCTGGCACTGTGCTCATGCCAACTGCATCCGCTCCAATAGTTTTTAACATCCGATACTCCGCTTTTGTTTCCAGTTGAGGTCCAACCACAGAAGCATAAACTCCATTCTGTAATGTAATGTTTTCCCGGGCTGCAATTTCTTTAATTTTTTTACCCATCCCAATATCATAAGGTTGGCTCATATCTACAAAACGAATCCCAAATTCGGCAACATTTTTAAATGCCAAAGGAGATCCTCCCTGCAGATTAATATGATCTTCTATGAGCATAATGTCTCCCTTTTTATAATTGAGGTTTATGGCTCCAGCGGCATTGGAGATAAACAGTTTTTTTATTCCCAGCTCATGCATTACCCTTATGGGATAAGTAACATCATTAAACCCATAGCCTTCATATATATGAAAACGGCCTTGCATCACCACTACTTTTTTGTTTTCAAGTGTGCCATAAATTAGCTTACCACTGTGAAATTCAACTGTAGCCAGTGGGAAAAATGGGATGTTATGGTAATGAGCTACAATTGTGGATTCCATATGATCCACAAGTTTGCCAAGTCCCGTACCGAGAACAATTCCAATTTCAGGTCTATCAAAACCCTTATTTCTTAAGTATAGGGCTGATTCTTCGAGCTGTTTTTTTGTCATAGAATCAAATTTTTAAGAAGGATTGGAAAATATCAATATTCTTTATATCCTCATACAAGTCAATATCATTTTTAGTTTGTAAAAGCTTTACTTTTTTATGACTTAAGTTTTTGAGGGTGTCTTCAAGGACCTTATCGGTTCCCCAGTACTTGTTAAAAAATATTTCTTTGTTCAATGATTTCATACCCAATAGATAATAACCCCCATCTTCCGCAGGTCCTATTACAAAATCAGAGTTTTCCATTTCTTTGAAAGCTTCTTCAATGGTTTCACTATTCAAATCATAAATATCACTTCCTATTATGATTATCTTTTTATAACCCTGTTGAAATCCTGATTTAAAAGCATTATACATTCGTTCTCCTAAATCATTACCTTTTTGCAGGTACTTGGTGTAGTTCGTATTATCCCATAAATCATTTTCTGATAGTTCATCGGTATAATGAACTTCTTTGGAACAATTGAGGTTTTTGGTGATTTCAGCAGTATGCTCCAATAAGATCATATAAATTTCCAATGCTGCCTTTTCACCTATTGTTGCCGCCAATCTGGTCTTGCACTTTCCTAATTTGGGATTCCTAGTGAAAATAAGTAATAATCTGTCTTTATTTTTTTCCAACTTCCTGCACGTATTAATCCTGATATACTTTTTCCGCCTTAGTCAGATATTTTCCCCATAGCTTTCCATATGCGTGTACTTTTTTGGTTTTTTCGCCTTCCATATTATAAACGGGATATCCCTGATTGGTCCATTCGAAAATACCTCCATACATATTTTTAGTATTGATATAACCCGATTCAAGTAATTCTTCACCCACATTTTCGGATCTAACTCCAATGGAACAATAGACAACAATATTTGAATTTTTATCAGGTATATTTTTTACCACTTCTGCCAATTTAAAATCGTTATAACCTACCCAGACAGCATCTTTTATATGGCTTACCTGGTATTCTTCCCATTCTCTTGCGTCTAAAATTACTTGGTTATGGAAATTTTGCATTTCTGTAACAGAAATGTAGGGGACACTTTCGCTGTTATACCAATCAAGGGCCTGATCTATAGATGATTGGGCGTGAGCAGAAAATACCATAAAAAAGAAACATGAACATTTGATAAAATAATGCATTTCACTGAATTAAATCTAAGTGTAAAGATACTCATTTAGGCAAAAAATTATCCCTTATGGCCGTGGTTTTCAGGTCCAATAAATAAAATGTATTTTTATAAAAATCAATTGTTTGTAATGAGAACATATATCCTATACAGCCTTCTTAGCACTATGTTTTTTTCATTTTATTCCTGCAAAAATAAAGAGGAAGAAAAGAATGCGGATGTGACTGCTATATCAGAAATATCTTTTTTTAAAGAGCCACACAGGCCACAATTCCATTTTTCACCAACTGAGATGTGGATGAATGATCCTAATGGGCTGGTGTATAATGACGGGATATATCATCTTTTCTATCAGTATTACCCCGAAGACATTGTTTGGGGACCCATGCACTGGGGTCATGCAACCAGCAAAAACCTGGTGTACTGGGAGCATAAGCCAATTGCTTTATATCCCGATGAAAATGGGTATATTTTTTCTGGAAGTGCGGTTTTGGATCAAATGAATACCTCCGGGCTGGGTTCTCGGGAGACCCCACCTTTAGTGGCCATATTTACCTATCATAATAGGGAAAAGGAAGAAGATGGTTCGGATGATTTCCAGACACAGGGGATAGCTTATAGCCTTGATAATGGGGAATCATGGATGAAATACCAGGATAATCCCGTTCTGGGTAATGAAGGCATCAGGGATTTTAGAGATCCCAAGGTTTTTTGGCACGAACCAACCCATAGCTGGATCCTGGTGCTGGTTGCCGGCGACCGTGCACAGTTTTACAGATCTCCAGACCTGATTGCGTGGACCTTCTTGAGTGAATTTGGGAAGGAATCGGGGGCACATGGCGGGGTCTGGGAATGCCCTGATCTTTTTCCATTACAAATCCCCGGCTCTTCAGAAGAAAAATGGGTTCTTATAATTAGTATTAACCCCGGGGCACCAAACGGAGGTAGCGGAACCCAATATTTTATAGGTGAATTTGACGGGACTACTTTTAAGTCTGACCAGCAGGAAGAAAAATGGATAGATTGGGGCACAGATAATTACGCAGGCATAACTTATAATAATGCGCCAAATAACCAAAGGATCTTTATAGGCTGGATGAGTAATTGGGCATATGCCAGGGACACACCAACGAAGGAATGGCGAAGCGCAATGACGGTTCCAAGAAGCTTGTCACTAATTAAATCAGGTAATTCGTATCAATTGGCAAATTACCCTTTGGATAATTTAGGGACGATACTTAAATCGGAAATTAAAAAAAATCTTGAACTGGCAGCAGGGTCATCAGAAACTGTTCCTTTTGATCACTACAACCAGGCAGAAATTGAGTTTAGAACCGGCAACCGAAATTTTGAACTTTCCTTTAATAATAGTTTAGGAGAGGAACTGATATTGACTTTGGATGGGGATCAGGAACTATTTTTATTGGACCGAAGCAAGTCGGGGAAGACCTCCTTTAAGGAAGAGTTTGCCAAAGATGTTCAGAAAATGCCGGTCACTAACATGCCTGAAGGAGAATTGGAGGTCCGGATTTTGATGGATTGGTCATCCATAGAAGTGTTCATTAATAAAGGGCAGTATGTAATGACCGCTCAAATTTTTCCCAATGAAAACTACACGAATCTCAATTTCAGGAATCCAGCCACCACAGTTTTGTCAATTGATAATTTAGAAATCAGTAGGGCAGAATCCATATGGTAGGATATCAGTGACTTTGATTTGCAATACCAAACATAAGCCCTCTCAGCTCAGCCAGACCTTTTAGACGACCTATGGCCGAATAGCCTGGATTAGTCTTCATATTCAGGTCATTTAACAATTGCTGTCCATGATCCGGTCGCATAGGTAATTGTTTGTTTCTTTTTTCCTGTAACAGCAAGAGTTCCTTTACCACATCATACATGGGTACATCCCCTTCCAGGTGACAGGCTTCATGAAAATTTCCATCTTCATCCCGAAGGGTACTTCTAAGATGAACAAAGTGAATGTGATTTCCAAAGTCCTTTACAATTTGTACCAGGTTATTGTCTTGCCTTACGCCTAGAGAGCCGGTACAAAATGTAATCCCATTATGAGGGCTGTCGTTTTCTTTCAGGATGCGTTTAATATCGGAAGCGGTACTCATTATTCTGGGTAAACCGAGAATTGGATAAGGAGGATCATCCGGATGGATGGCCAGAAAGACATTATTTTCCTCAGCTACGGGAAGTACTTCATTAAGAAAAAGATGCAGGTTCTTTTCCAAAGTAGGGGCATCAATATTTCGATAACTATCCAATGCCATTTGAAATTCCTCCAGTGTATACCCTATCTCTGCCCCTGGGAGATTGTCCAAAATAGTTCTTTTGAGTTTTTCAATTTGTAAGGGGTCTAAACCGTTTAAATAGTCTTCTGCCTTTTTAATTATTCCTGGGGAATAAGATTCCACAGCCCCTTTTCGTTTCAATATAAAACAGTCAAAAGCAGCCAGGGCCCTCATTTCAAAATTTAATGTCCTTGCACCATTGGGTAGCTCGTGATCTAGTTCTGTGCGTATCCAATCCAGAATGGGCATAAAATTGTAACAGATAATATTTATGCCTTCTGATGCCATATTTTTGATAGTTGTCTTGTAGTTTTCTATGTGTTCCTCAAAATTTCCGCTTCGTGTTTTAATGTTTTCATGGACGGGGACGCTTTCTACCACAGACCACCTAAGTCCGGCATCTTCTATAATCTG
>Ga0316188_10000365_pt1 | contig 18815 bp, 14 predicted proteins | sample Phiworburrow1_MG_FD_204933 | JGI IMG/M metagenome (GOLD analysis project Ga0316188, IMG submission 204933) | Coastal sediment microbial communities from Maine, United States - Phippsburg worm burrow 1 | ecosystem: Environmental > Aquatic > Marine > Coastal > Sediment | place: USA: Maine... | reverse complement strand
ACGGCCGCATCCTTCGCGAGGGCGACGAGGTGGCGCCCGGCCTGGTGCTGGAGCGCATCGCCCTGCGGTCGGCGCAGATGCGCTTCCAGGGCCGGCGTTTCGAAGTCGCGTACTGACGGGAGCCCCCGCGCAGCGGTCAGGCCAATGCCACGCCCTTGATCTGCGCGTACAGCGTGTCACCGGGCTGCAGCGCCAGCAGGTCGACGCTGCGGCGCGTGATGCGGGCCAGCAGCGCCGTGCACCCGCCGGCCCGCAGCTTCAGCAGCACGGTGTCGCCATCCGTCTGCCAATGGTCCAACTGCACCGGCAGCACGTTCAGGATGCTGGTGGCCTGCGGCGGCTGCCGCGTCACGCTGACGTCGCGCGCCAGGACCCGCACCCGCACGTGCTCCCCCGTCGGGCGCCTGGCACCGGCCATCCACAGCGTGCCGCCGTCGAAGCCCAGTTGCAGCAGGCCGTAGGCGTCGTCGTGCGCGCGGACCGCGGCCTCGATCACGACGCCGGCGTCGTCCGGCGCGCCGGGCAGGCGGGCGAGGAACAGGTCCGGGCGCGCGAGCAACTCGCCCAGCGGGCCGGCGGCGCGCTCGCGGCCGGCGTCCAGCAGCACCAGGTGGTCGGCCAGACGCGCCACTTCGTCCATCGCATGGGTGACGTAGACGATCGGGATCGCCAGTTCGTGCGTCAGGCGCTCCAGAAACGGCAGGATCTCTGCCTTGCGCGCTGCGTCCAGCGCGGACAGGGGCTCGTCCATCAGCAGCAGCTCGGGGCTCGTCGCCAGGGCGCGCGCGATCGCCACCCGCTGTCGCTCGCCGCCGGAAAGGGTGCCGACCGAGCGCGCCAGCAGGCCCTCGATGCCCAGCAGCGCGAGCACCTGTGGCAGCGCGATGCGGCGCGCGCCGGGCGCCACGCGCCGCTCGCCAAAGGCCAGATTGCGGCGCACGTCCAGGTGCGGGAACAGCGCCGCGTCCTGGATCACGTAACCCAGCGCGCGGCGGTGCGTGGGCACGAAGGTGCCGCTGGCGTCGTCCTGCCAGACCGTGCTGCCCAGCGCGACACGGCCGCGGGCGCGTTCCAGCCCGGCCAAGGCGCGCAGCACCGTGGTCTTGCCGCAGCCCGACGGCCCGAACAGGGCGCTGACGCCTCGGCCCGGCAGCTTCAAGTCCAGGTCCAGCGTGAAGCCGGGGCGCTGCAGGTGCAGCCGGGCGCCGATCACGCGCGTGGCCGCCGATTGACGGCATAGAGCACCACCAGCACCGTCAGGGCAAACGCCAGCAGGCCGCCGGCCAGGCGGTGCGCGTCGGCGTACTCGGCCGCCTCGACGTGCTCGAACAGCGCCACCGACAGCACCCGCGTGGCGCCGGGGATGTTGCCGCCGATCATCAGCACCACGCCGAACTCGCCCACCGTGTGCGCGAATCCCAGCACGCCGGCGGTCAGCAGGCCCGGCCGGGCGAGCGGCAAGGCGACGCTGAAGAAGCGGTCCCAGGGCCCGGCACGCAAGGTGGCGGCCGCTTCCAGCGTGCGCTCGGGGATCGCCTCGAAGGCCTGGTGCAGCGGTTGCACCACGAACGGCAGCGAATAGATCACCGACGCCACCACCAGCCCGCCAAAGGTGAAAGGCAGCCGGCCCAGGCCGAGCGACTGCGTGAACTGCCCGATCGGCCCCTGCGGCCCCATCAGCAGCAGCAGGTAGAAGCCCAGCACCGTCGGCGGCAACACCAGCGGCAGCGCCACCACGCTGGCCGCCAGGGGCTTGAAGGCCGAGCGCGTTCGCGCCAGCCACCACGCCAGCGGGGCGCCCATCAGCAGCAGCAGGGCCGTGCTCAGCCCGGCGAGTTCCGCCGTCAGGCGCACGGCGGCCCAGTCGGCGGCGGTCACCCGAGCCGTCTCATGTCAGGATCGCCGGGACCGGGCAGCGCAAGGCGCCGCCGTCGGGCAGCCGGGTGGCGCGGGCTCATGGGCCGTCGCCGCCGTAGCCGAACTGGCGCATCAGTGCCATGGCCCGCGGCCCGCGAAGGTAGGCCAGCAGCGCGCTTGCCGCGGCGTTGTCGGCGCCGTGGCGCAGCAACACGGCGTCCTGCCGGATCGGCGCGTGCAGGGCTTCCGGCACCACCCAGGCCGAGCCGCCGGCGGCCATGACCTGCGAGCGCGCGACGAATCCCAGTTCGGCGTTGCCGGTGGCGACGAACTGGTAGGTCTGCGCGATGTTCTGCCCCATCACCAGCCGGGGGGCCAGGGCGTTCGCCAGCCCACGCCGTTGCAGCACCTCTGCGGCGGCGCGGCCGTAGGGGGCCAGCTTGGGGTTGGCCAGGGCCAGGTGCTGGAACCCGCCGCCGGCCAGCACCGCACCCTGGTCGTCCACCAGTCCGGCTTGCGGGCTCCACAGCACCAGCCGCCCGGTGGCGTAGGTAAAGCGGCTGCCAGCCACCGCCAGCCCGTCGGACTGCAGCCGCTGCGGTGTCTCCGCGTCGGCCGCCAGCAGCACGTCGAACGGAGCGCCCTGGCGGATCTGTGCGTACAGGGCCCCGGTGGCACCGGGTGTCAGCTTCAGCACATGTCCGGTGTCGGCGGCAAAGGCCTCGGCGATGCCTTGCATCGGCGCGCTGAAGTTGGCCGCCACGGCCACCAGGGCCTGGCCGGCCTGCACGGGCAGCCCGGCGGCCGCGAGCAGCAGGGTGGTCCAGAATCGGCGCATCCAGGGCATGACCCGTATTCTGGCCACGAAAGCAGCAGGACACCGCCCCGATGGCACAGGCCGATTCCCACGCCGAGATCCGCGACGCCGTGCGCGCCTTGTGCGCGCAGTTCCCGGACAGCTACCACCGCGAGGTCGACCGCGAGCGCGCCTACCCGGCGGCCTTCGTCCAGGCGCTGACGCAGGCCGGATGGCTGGCGGCGTTGATCCCGGCCGAATACGGCGGTGCCGGGCTCGGGCTGGCCGAGGCCTCGGTGATCCTGGAGGAGATCAACCGCTGCGGCGGCAACGCCGGCGCCTGCCACGGCCAGATGTACAACATGGGCACGCTGCTGCGCCACGGCTCGGAGGCCCAGAAGCAGCAGTGGCTGCCCGCCATCGCCCGGGGCGAACTGCGGCTGCAGTCGATGGCCGTCACCGAGCCCGGCACCGGCAGCGACACGACGCAGCTCAGGACCAGCGCCGTGCGGCGCGGCGACCGCTACGTCGTCGACGGCCAGAAGGTGTGGACTTCGCGCGTGCAGCACTCCGACCTGATGATCCTGCTGGCGCGCACGACGCCGCTGCCCGAGGTGGCCAAGAAGAGCGAGGGGCTGTCGGTCTTCATGATCGACCTGCGCGACGCCGCCGGGCGCGGCCTGACGGTGCGGCCGATCGCCAACATGGTCAACCACGAGACGAACGAACTGTTCTTCGACCAGCTCGAGATCCCGGCCGAGCACCTGATCGGCACCGAGGGCCAGGGCTTCCGCTACATCCTGGACGGGCTCAACGCCGAGCGCACGCTGATCGCTGCGGAGTGCATCGGCGACGGCCGCTGGTTTGTCGACCGCGCCGCGCGCTACGCCGGCGAGCGCTTCGTGTTCGGCCGCCCGATCGGGCGCAACCAGGGCGTGCAGTTCCCGATCGCCCAGGCGCACATCGAGGTCGAGGCCGCCGACGGCATGCGCTGGCGCGCCTGTCGCTTGTTCGACGCCCGGCAGCCCTGCGGCGCCGAAGCGAACATGGCCAAGTACCTGGCGGCCAAGGCGAGCTGGGAGGCGGCCGAGGCCTGCCTGCAGACGCACGGCGGCTTCGGCTTCGCGGCCGACTACGACGTCGAGCGCAAGTTCCGCGAGACGCGGCTGTACCAGGTGGCGCCGATCAGCACCAACCTGATCCTGAGTTACGTGGCCGAGCATGTGCTCGGGCTGCCGCGCAGCTTCTGATGGGCGCGCTGGACGGCATCACGGTCGTCGCGCTCGAGCACGCGATCGCGGCGCCGCTGTGCACCCGGCAGCTCGCCGACCAGGGTGCGCGCGTGATCAAGGTCGAGCGCCCGGGCGGCGGTGACTTCGCGCGCGGCTACGACCAGCGCGTGCGCGGCCTGTCGTCGCATTTTGTGTGGACGAACCGCGGCAAGCAGAGCCTGACTCTGGACTTGAAGCACGGCCAGGCGCAGGACGTGCTGTCGCGCCTGCTGGCGCGCGCCGACGTGCTGGTGCAGAACCTGGCGCCGGGCGCCGCGGCCCGGCTGGGCCTGTCGCACGAGGCGCTGTCGCCGGCGCACCCGCGCCTGATCGTGTGCGACATCTCCGGTTACGGCGACGACCCGGCGCGCCCGGGCCCGTACCGCGACAAGAAGGCCTACGACCTGCTGATCCAGGCCGAGTCCGGCTTCCTGTCGGTGACCGGCAGCGCCGACGCGCCGGCCAAGGCCGGCTGCTCGATCGCCGACATCGCGGCCGGCATGCAGGCCTACGGTGGCGTGCTGACGGCGCTGATCGAGCGCGGCCGCACCGGCCGCGGCCAGCGCGTCGACATCTCGATGCTGGAGAGCATGGTCGAATGGATGGGGTTCCCGCTGTATTACGCCTTCGACGGCGCCGAGCCGCCGCCGCGTGCGGGGGCCGCCCATGCGACGATCTACCCGTACGGCCCGTTCGACACCGGTGACGGCGGCCGCGTGATGCTGGGCGTGCAGAACGAGCGCGAATGGCGCGCCTTCTGCGCCCTCGTGCTGCGCCAGCCTGGCCTCGCCGACGACTGTCGCTACCAGGGCAATGCCAGCCGGCAGGCCGCGCGGGACGGACTCGGTGCGGTCCTGCAGACGGCCTTTGCCGGCCTGACGGCCGATGAACTGGTCGCGCGGCTGGATGACGCGGGCATCGCCAACGCGCGGGTCAACGACATGGCGCAGGTCTGGGGTCACCCGCAGCTCGCCGCGCGGAGGCGCTGGGGCGAGGTCGACACGCCCGCCGGACCGGTCCCCACGCTGCGGCCGCCCGGCCTGCCGCACGACATGCGCTGGCACAGTGCGCCGGTGCCGGCGCTGGGCGAGCACACCGACGCCATCCTGCGCGAGCTGGGCTTCGGTGACGTGGACGTCGATGCGCTGCGCGCTGCCGGGGCGGTCTGAGGTCGTGATCCTGCCCGTCGCCCCGAGCCTGGCCAGAGCCACCTGCCCGCGGCCAGGACAGGCCGAATGCGCCGGCGGTTGAACTCCGGTTCGGTTCTGTGTGACCATCGCGGCGCCCTGGGAGGACACACTGGCCAGCATCACCCGCCTGACCGACGCCGAAGTCGAGCAGCTCACCGCCTACGCAATGCGCCGCGAGATGCGCGCCGGCGAGGTCGTCGTCCGCGTCAACGACCGCGGCGACACCATGTACCTGATCGGCGCCGGCGCGGTCGAGGTGCGGTTCGACGAGGGCAAGGCGAAGAAGGAACTCGGCCCCGGCCAGTACTTCGGCGAAATCGCCTTGTTCACCGGCGATCGCGCGCGTACCGCGACGGCGGTCGCCACCCAGGACGGCGTGCTGTATGCCATCGACCGCCCCGCGATGGCGCGGCTGGAGCGGGACTGCCCGCATCTGGTGTGCTCGTTGCTGCATCGCACCTGCGCGTACCTGGTCGCCTCCGAACAGGCGCTGATCGACGACCTGCGGCGGCAGAACCGGGAGCTCGAAGGGGCGCTGGACTACCTGCGGCGCACGCGCGAGGAGCTCGACGCCGCGGAGCTCCAGGCCAACACCGACGCGCTGACCGGCCTGTACAACCGCCGTTGCCTGGGCGACCAGATCGCCAAGTTCATGACCCGCTCCGCCGCCAGAGGCTCGGCGCTTTTCCTGGTGCTCGTCGACCTGGACCGGTTCAAGCCGGTCAACGACACCTACGGGCACGCCGCCGGCGACGCGGTCCTGCGCTCACTCGGCGTCGTCATTCGCGAAAACGTGCGCAGCCGCGACCTGCCATGCCGCGTCGGCGGTGACGAGTTCGCCATCCTGTTGAGCGAGATCGGCCCGGAGACGGCGCGCGAGCGCGCCGAGCGCCTGCGCAGTGCGATCGCCGCCCTGCAGTTCCCCGAGATCGCCCCCGATGTCCGCATCGACGCCAGCATCGGCGCCATCGCCTATCAACCCGGAGAATCCGAGAGCGACTTCTTCGCGCGTGGCGACAAGGCCCTGTACGAAGCCAAGCGCACCGGTCGCGGCCGGGTCATCTTCGTCGCCTGACCGGCCGCCGACAGGTCTTTCGCAGGCCCGCCGGGGGCCGCGTGCGCGGGGGCTCGAAGCGACATCAGGCGTCCAGCACGCGGAACCGGTGCGTGCCGTCGCGACGCAGCTGGGCCACGAGGCCGAATTCCCAGTCGAGGTAGGCCTGCATGGCCTGGTGCGGCGCGTCGGTGCCTTCATAGGGGCGCCGGTAGCGGTCGATGCGCGGGCTGAGCATCTGCCGCTCCCCGGTGTCCAGCGCCAGCCCGGCGGCCACCCAGGCGGCGGTGCCGCCCTGCAGCGCCAGCGGGGCCGGTGCCAGCCATGCCGCGGCGTCGGCCGCCGCCCAGGGCGCCAACGCCCCGTCGGGGCAGGTGAACACCACCGGCACGCCCGCGGGCCCGGTGGCCAGGGCCGCCCGCAACTGCGAGCGCAGCGCCCAGGCCGCACCGGGCAGGTGCCCGCGCACATGGGCCGCGCTCGGGCCCAGGTCGATCACCCGGACCTCGCGCCGAGCCAGCCGGTCGGCCAACTGCGCCGGGGTCAGCGTCGGCACCGCCGGCGGCGGCAGGCGGCCGGGCGGCCAGGGGCCGGCCTCGGTCCAGGCTGACGGGTCGGTGTCGGCCAGCCAGCCCACCTCCCAGCCCATCTGTGCCAGCCAATGCGCGGTCATCGCCGCCCGCACGCCGTCGGCCGCTGCGCCGCCGTCGGCGAGCACGACGCGCGCGCCCCGGACGGCGCAGCAGACATCGGTTTCCTGCACCAACTGGCCCCCCGGGGCGCTGCCAAAGCCCGGCAGGTGGCCGGCGGCGTACTCCTCGGGCGTGCGCACGTCCCACAGGTACAGCGTGCGCGACGTGTCCGCCTGCCAGCGGGCCAGGCCGGCGGCGTCCAGCCGCACCGCGCCGGCGCGCGCGGCCAGGGCCTGCGCCGCCGCGCGGCCCGCCGCGCGACCCGCCTCGCTGGCCGGGCCGAAGCGGCGCTGCTGGCCGTGCGCCAGTTCGAAGCCGGCCAGGGTCCAGCCGATGGTGCCGTTGCGCAGGGCCGCCACCGGGTTCGGGATGCCGGCATTGATGAGCGACTGGGTGCCGATCAGGCTGCGTGTGCGGCCGGCGCAGTTGACGATCACACGGGTGGCGGGGTCGGGCGCCAGGTCGCGCACGCGCAGCAGGAGTTCCGCCCCCGGCACGCTGGTACCACCCGGGATGCACATGGTCTGGTACTCGTCGAAGCGCCGGGTGTCGAGCACCACCACGTCCGCGCCGCGGTCCAGCAGCGCCTTCACCTCCTCGGCCGGCAGCGACGGCGTGTGGCGCTCGTGCTCCACCAGTTCGCCGAAGGCCTTGCTTGCCGAGTTGACGTCGCGCAACAGTTCGTAGCCGGCATCGCGCCAGCCGGCCAGTCCGCCGGCCAACCGGTGTGCCCGGGTCCAGCCCAGTGCCTGCAGGCGACGTGCCGCCGGCTCCGCCAGGCCTTCGCCGTCGTCGTAGACGACGACCAGGACATCGCGCCGTGGCAGCCGCCAGGGGGCGTCCAGCTCGAGCCGGCCAACGGGCAGCTGCGCGGCCCACAGCGGGTGGGCCTGCGCGTAGGGGTCTTCCTCGCGCAGGTCGAGCAGCGCGATCTCGCGGCCCCGCAGCAAGTCCTCGCGAACGGCCTGCGGGCTGACGGTCGGGATCGGTGCGGCGGTCATGCGGGCTCAGGCGGGCTGGCGGGAGCGGTCCCAGAGGTTGGGCAGCCAGTCGTTGGAGTAGCCGGAGACAAAGGGCTTTGGGCTGCCGTCCGCGGCATAGACCGAGCGCTTCACGGCGCCGATGTTGGCGCCGTAGACGTGCACGCTGATCGAGACGCGGTCGTCGTGTGCGTTGCGCACCTGGTGGATGTCGCCCAGGGTGGGCGACACCGCCTCCACCTGGCCGGGCCGCAGCCGCAGAGCAGCGCCCTGGGGCCGCAGGCGACCCTGCGCGTCGAAGCCATACGGCTGGCTCAGCTCTTCGCCGCGCAGCATGCCGATCAACCCCCAGACGGTGTGGTCGTGCACCGGCGTCTGCTGCCCAGGCCCCCAGACGAAGCTGACGACGCTGAAGCGCTCCAGCGGGTCGGCGTGCAGCAGGTACTGCCGATAGTGTCGCGGGTCGGGTTGCGCCAGCTCGTCGGGCAGCCAGTCGTCGCGCGCCACCAGCGCTTCCAGGTGGCCGCGCACGGCCGTCAGCAGCTCGGCCTCCGGGCGCGGCGGATCCATCTCGCGGGTGACGGCCGTCACGAAATCGCGCAGCGGGGTCGGGGTCATGGTTCGGGGGCGTGCGGTGGGGGGACAGCCACGAGTCTACGTACCGGCACCGTGGCTTGCGTGCCCTCGGGTTGGAGAACCTTGCGCCGATCGCCCACAATCGCTGTCAGGAGGTCCACCACGCCATGTCATCCGGAAAGATTCTCGTCGCCCAGGGCGGCGGCCCCACCGCCGTCATCAACCAGTCGCTCGCCGGCGTCGTGCTGGAGGCGCGCCGACTGCGCGAGGTCACTCGCATCTATGGGGCCCGCCACGGCGTGCGCGGCATCGTCGACGAGGACTTCGTCGACCTGACGCAGGAAACCAGCCACAACCTGGAGTCGGTGGCCGCCACGCCCAGTTCGGCGCTCGGCTCCACGCGCGACAAGCCCGACCTGAAGTACTGCCAGGACATCTTCAAGGTGCTGCAGCGGCACGGCATCGAGCACTTCTTCTACATCGGCGGCAACGACTCGTCGGACACCGTTCGCATCGTCAGCGAGCAGGCGGCGGCGGTCGGGTACCCGCTGCGCACGGTGCACATCCCGAAGACGATCGACAACGACCTGGTCGGCAGCGACCACACGCCCGGCTACCCGTCGGCAGCGCGCTTCGTCGCCCAGGCCTTTGCCGGTGTCAACCTGGACAACGCGGCGCTGCCAGGCGTCTACGTCGGCGTCGTGATGGGCCGCCACGCCGGGTTCCTGACGGCGGCGTCGGCGCTGGGCAAGAAGTTCGCCGACGACGGCCCGCACCTGATCTACCTGCCTGAGCGCACCTTTGTGCTCGGGGATTTCCTGGCCGCCGTCAAGGCCACCTATGACCGCCTCGGGCGCTGCGTGATCGCGGTCTCCGAAGGCGTGCACGACGCCTCCGGCGTGCCCATCCTGGCGCAACTGGCGAAGGACCTGGAGCACGACGCGCACGGCAACGTGCAGCTCTCGGGCAGCGGCGCGCTGGCCGACCTGCTGTGCGAGGAGATCAAGAGCAAGCTGGGCATCAAGCGCGTGCGCGGCGACACCTTCGGCTACCTGCAGCGCAGCTTCATCGGCTGCGTCAGCGACGTCGACCAGCGCGAGGCGCGCGAGGTCGGCGAGAAGGCCGTGCAGTTCGCCTTCTGGGGCGACCGCGACGGCTCGGTCGCGATCCAGCGCGCCGGCTACTACTCGGCCGACTATGTGCTGCTGCCGCTGACCGACGTGGCCGGCAAGACGCGCACCATGGAAGACGTCTTCATCAGCGACTGCGGAACCGACGTCACCGACGCCTTCCGCATGTATCTGAGACCGCTGCTGGGTTCCGGCATGCCGGACGCCTACCGGCTTCGCGGTACGCCGGTGGCGTCGGCCAAGACCTCCGGTCGAGGCTGAGGATCGTCCCAGTTCCCCCCCTGCAACCCTCAACCACCCCGCCCATGCCCTTCGATTGGTCAAACCCCTATCCCAGCGTGCGCAGCCCGCTGTTTGCTCGCAACGTGGTCGCCACCTCTCAGCCGCTGGCAGCGCAGGCCGGCCTGGCGATGTTGCGCCGAGGCGGCAACGCCGTCGATGCCGCCATCGCCACCGCGGCGGCGATGACCATCGTCGAGCCCTGTTCGAACGGCCTGGGCAGCGACAGCTTCGCGCTCGTCTGGGACGGCAGCCGATTGCAGGGCCTGAACGCGTCCGGCACCGCGCCGGTGGCCTGGACGCCGGAGTACTTCCGACGCAAGCACGGGGGCCAGATCCCGCTGCGTGGGTGGGACAGCGTCACCGTGCCCGGCGCGGTGGCGGGCTGGGTGTCCCTGTCCGAGCGTTTCGGCAAGCTGCCTTTCGCCGAACTGCTGGCGCCGGCGATCGAACTGGCCGAGCGGGGCTATGGCGTGGGCGTGATCACTGCCGACAAATGGGCCGCGGCCGTGCCGCTGCTGCACGACCAGCCCGGCTACGCGCGGACCTTCATGCCGCGCGGGCGCGCCCCGCACCCGGGCGAGCGGTTCGCGATGCCCGAGGCCGCCGCCACGCTGCGGCGCATCGCCGAAAGCCATGGCGAGGACTTCTACAGTGGCGAGACGGCCGAGCGCCTGGCCGCCCACAGCGCGGCCCACGACGGCGGCATGGCGCTGCTGGACCTGCGCAACTACGCGCCGCAGTGGGTGACGCCGATCGGCAAGGACTTTGGCGGCCACACGCTGCACGAGATCCCGCCCAACGGCCAGGGCATCGCGGCCTTGATGGCCCTGGGCATGCTGCAGCACCACGACCTGGCGCGCTACCCGGTCGACAGCGTCGAGGCCCAGCACCTGCAGATCGAGGCCATGAAGCTGGCCTTCGCCGACACCTACCGCTGGGTGGCCGACGAGCGTGCGATGACCGAGGTCACCGCCGCCGACCTGCTCGACGACGGCTACCTGGCCGAACGCGCGCGCCTCATCGACCCGGCGCGCGCGCAGGACTTTGCGCACGGCCAGCCGCCGCGTGGCGGCACGATCTATCTGAGCACGGCCGACGAGGGCGGCATGATGGTCAGCCTGATCCAGAGCAACTACATGGGATTCGGCAGCGGCGTCGTGGTGCCGGGCACCGGCGTCAGCCTGCAGAACCGTGGCCATGGCTTCACGCTGGACGAGTCGCACCCGAACGTCGTCGCGCCGGGCAAGCGGCCGTTCCACACCATCATCCCGGCCTTCCTGACGCAGGACGGCCAGCCGCGCATGAGCTACGGGGTGATGGGCGGCAACATGCAGCCGCAGGGCCATCTGCAGACGCTGGTGCGCATGCTGGTGTATGGGCAGCAACCCCAGGCCGCCTGCGACGCGCCGCGCTGGAAGGTCGCCAGCGGGCTGACCATCGACTGCGAACACACCATGGCCCCGGCGCTGGCGCAGGCGCTGCGCGCGCGCGGGCACCAGATCCAGGCCGCGGGCGACTCGTACATGGACTTCGGTTCCGGCCAGTTCGTTTGGCGGCTGGGCGACGACCTGGAAGACGGCTACGTGGCCGCCAGCGACGCCCGCCGCGACGGCCAGGCCGTCGGCTTCTGAGCATGCTGGCGGCGCATTTCGAGCGCTTCTTCCAGATCCTGCCGGTACACGACGAGGCCGCGCGGGCCGAGGTGTTCAGGTTGCGCTATCAGGTCTACTGCGAGGAACTCGGCTACGAGGATCCGGCGGCGTTTCCCGACGGCCAGGAGCGGGACGATTTCGATGCGCGCTCGGTGTTTGCGCTGCTGTACCACCGACAGACCGGCCGCGCGGCGGCCTGTGTGCGGCTGGTGCTCGACCAGCCGGGGCAGGGATTTCCGTTCGAACACGCCTGTGGAGGCCGGCTGGACCCGGCGCGGCTGGACCTGCGGATGCTGGACCGTTCGCGCAGCGGCGAGATTTCGCGCCTGGCCGTGCACCGCGACTTCCGCCGCCGCCGCGGCGAGTGGCAGACGCCGGAAGCCACCGGTGACCCCGAAGACCAGTCCGGAGGCCAGCGCCGCTACCCGCTGCTCCCGATGAGCCTGTTCCTGGCTGCTGCGGCGCTGGCGATGAACCGGGGCCTGTCACAGGTCTTCGTGATGATGGAGCCGCGCCTGGCGCGTCTGCTGATGTCCTGCGGCATCCACTTCGAGCAGGTCGGCGAGGTGATCGAGTACCACGGCCAGCGCGGACCGTTCCGCATCACCCACGCCGCGCTCGAGGGCGGCCTGCCCGCCGAGGCGCGGCAGTTGCTGGCCCGCATGCGGGAGTGGCTGGCCTGAGCGGCCTGCCCGCGCGCTGCGCCGACGCCTCTTGAAAATCGCCGGCGTGCCCCCAGAGATGGCAGCAGGCAGGGCTCATCGAACGACCGTTCACAATTCCGACATGCAAAGACAAACCCATTCCTTCCAGGCCGAAGTCAAGCAGATCCTGCATCTGGTGACGCACTCGCTCTATTCGAACAAGGAGATCTTCCTGCGCGAGCTGGTCTCCAACGCGTCCGACGCGTGCGACAAGCTGCGTTTCGAGGCGCTGGACCGGCCCGATCTGTTCGAGGACACGCCGAACCTGGAACTGCGGGTGACGTTCGACGCCACGGCGAAGACGATCACCATCCGCGACAACGGCATCGGCATGAGCGCCGAAGAGGCCATGCAGCACCTGGGCACGATCGCCAAGAGCGGCACGCGCGAGTTCATGGCCAGGCTGGAGGGCGAGCAGAAGAAGGACGCCAACCTGATCGGCCAGTTCGGCGTCGGCTTCTACTCGGGCTTCATCGTCGCCGACCGCATCACGGTGGAGACCCGCCGCGCCGGCTTGAAATCCGAAGAGGGCGTGCGCTGGAGCAGCGAGGGCACCGGCGACTTCGAGGTCGAGGCCATCGAGCGGCCGCAGCGCGGCACCGACGTCATCCTGCACCTGCGCGAGGGCGAGGAGGAGTTCCTGTCGCTGTGGAAGCTGAAGGCCATCATCGGCAAGTACTCCGACCACATCTCGCTGCCGATCCTGATGCCCAAGCAGCGCTGGGACGAGGAGAAGAAGGAGCAGGTGGCCACCGGCGAGTGGGAGACGGTCAACAAGGCCGCCGCGCTGTGGGCGCGCAGCAAGAGCGAGATCACCGACGCCGAGTACCAGGAGTTCTACAAGCAGATCAGCTACGACCAGCAGGCGCCGCTGGCCTACACCCACAACCGGGTCGAGGGCCGCACCGAGTACACGCAACTGCTGTACGTGCCGGCGAAGGCACCGTTCGACCTCTGGAACCGCGACAAGCGCGGTGGCGTCAAGCTGTACGTCAAGCGCGTCTTCATCATGGACGACGCCGAGGCGCTGATGCCGGTCTACCTGCGCTTCGTCAAGGGCGTGATCGACTCGGCCGACCTGCCGCTGAACGTCAGCCGCGAACTGCTGCAGGAAAGCCGCGACGTGAAGGCGATCCGCGAAGGCTGCACCAAGCGCGTGCTCAGCATGCTGGAGGACGTGGCCGAGAACCAGAAGGACAAGTACGCGGACTTCTGGGGTGAGTTCGGTGCCGTGCTGAAGGAGGGCATCGGCGAGGACCACCAGAACCAGGAACGCCTGGCCAAGCTGCTGCGCTTCGCCTCCACGCAGGTCGACAGCGGCGTGTCCTTCGCCGACTACGTCGGTCGCATGAAGGAAGGCCAGGACGCGATCTACTACATCACCGCCGACAGCCTGGCCGCGGCCAAGGGCAGCCCGCAGCTCGAGGTGTTCAGGAAGAAGGGCATCGAGGTGCTGCTGCTGGTCGATCGTGTCGACGAGTGGATGCTCAGCCACCTGTACGAGTTCGAGGGCAAGCCGCTGCAAAGCGTGGCCAAGGGCGGCGTCGACCTGGGCAAGCTGCAGGACGAGGCCGAGAAGAAGGCGGCCGAGGAGGCCGCCGAGGCCTTCAAGCCGGTGCTGGAGCGACTGAAGACGACGCTGAAGGACCGCGCCAAGGACGTGCGCGTGACGACGCGGCTGGTCGACTCGCCGGCCTGCATCGTGGTCGACGAGGGCGACGTGAGCGGCCACCTGGCGCGCATGCTGAAGCAGGCCGGGCAGGACGCGCCACCATCGCATCCGATCCTGGAAGTGAACCCGGCGCACGCGCTGGTCCGGCGGCTGGAAGGCGACGAGCGTTTCGACGACCTGGCGCAGGTGCTGTTCGACCAAGCGCTGCTGGCCGAGGGCGGCCACCTGGAGGACCCCTCCGCCTACGTGCAGCGCGTCAACCGCCTGCTGGCCGCCGGTTGATCGCCTGACGATGCCGGGCTGCCAGGCCCGTGCCCTAACATGCGAGGCTGTTGCTCACCGCACGGCCCAGCATGTCCGACTCCGATTCGTTGCCGAAGGCTCTGGTCGTCGACGACCATGCCATCGCCCGCCTGGGGGTGCGGCACCTGCTGGCGCGCCGGCTGGACGTGGCCGAGGCCGCCGGGATCGATCAGGCCTTGGCTTGGCTGGCCGACCATCACTGCGCACTGATCCTGCTTGACCTGAACCTGGGCGATCAGTTCGGCCTGGCGGCTTTGCCGCGGCTGCGTGCACGCGCACCGCGCGCCAAGGTGGTCGTGCTCAGCTCGCTGGCGGAGGACCTGTACGCCGAACGTGCGCTGCGCGCCGGCGCCGACGGCTACGTCATGAAGTCGGCCCTGGGCGAGACCCTGTTGGAGGCGGTGGACGCCGTGCTCGCCGGCCAGGTCTACGTCAGCCCGGCCGTGCGCAGCGGCCTGCTGCGGCGTGCCACTGGCGGCGCCACGGACGACGGGCGGCCCGCGGTGTCGCCGCGGGAACTGGAGGTGCTGCGGCTGATCGCCGCCGGCAAGAGCACGCGCGAGATTGCCGACACGCTGAACCGGAGCGTGAAGACCGTGGAAACGCACAAGCAGTCACTGAAGGTCAAGCTGGGCGCCGACACGCCGGCGCAGTTGCTGCGGCTGGCGATCGGCTGGTTCGAGCAGCAGGCGTGAGCGCGCACGGCCGCTCCGAAGCGCTCACCCCGCAGCGCGCAGCGCGGAGGGACGTCCAGCGAGGCGCGCACGGCCGCTCCGAAGCGCTCACCCCGCGGCGCGCAGCGCGCGGGGCAGCCCAGTGCCGCGGCGGCATGTGGGTGCTGGCGTGGGCGCTGTGCGTGGCCCTGATACCGCTGCCCGCAGCGGCGCAGGCCGTGCACGTGCACATTTCCGAGCGCGGCGACACGCTGATCGGCCTGGGTCGCCGTTTCCTGGTGGACCCTGCGCGCTGGCCGGAGATTGCGCGCGCCAACCGGCTGCGCAACCCCGATCTGATCGGCACGGGCGTGCCGATCAGGATCCCGCTGGCCCTCATGCGCACCGAGCCGGCGCCGTCCGCGGTGGTCGGCGTGACCGGCCAGGCGCAGGCCGGTTCGGCGCCGCTGCAGGCAGGGCAGGCGCTGCCTGAAGGCACCGAGGTGCAGACCGGCACCGACGGCCACGTGATCCTGCGCCTGGTCGACGGCACCGTGCTGCGCCTGCGTCCGGACAGCCGGCTGCGCCTGAGCGAATCGCGCCGCATCAGCGGCACGCCGGCCACGCGCGCCGGCGCGCAGCTGGACGGCGGGCGGGTCGAGGTCGAGGCGGCGCCCGCGCCGGCCGGCCGTCCGGGGTTCGAGATCGGCACGCCGCAGGGCGTGCTGGGCGTGCGGGGCACCGAGTTCCGGGTCGCGACGCAGGCTGCTCTGACGCGTGGGGAGGTGCTTCAGGGGGTGGTGGCGGTCGACAGCCGCGAAGGCGGCGCTGGCCAGCGCGTGGCCGCGGGGTTTGGCACCACGGTGGCTGCCGGCGCCCCGGTGGCGCCGCCGGTGCCGCTGCTGCCGCCGCCAGCCACGGCGGGCCTGCCGACCTTGCAGGAACGCGTCCTGATGCGTTTCGAGGTGCCGCCGCAGGCCGGTGCCGCGGCTTGGCGGGGGCAGATCGCGCGTGACGACCGGTTCGACCAGGTGCTGGCCGATCTGGTCAGCAACTCGCCCGAACTGCGTTTCGCGGACCTGCCCGACGGCGACTACTTGTTGCGGGTGCGCGCCATCGATGCACGTGGGCTGGAAGGCCAGGACGCCGTGTTGCGCTTCCGGCGCAAGGCGCGCCCCGAGCCGCCGCTGCCGTCGGCGCCGCCCCAGCGCAGCCAGTTGTTCGGTGACCGGGTCGAATTTGCCTGGGCCGCGAATGCCGATGCGGCGCGTTACCGGCTACAGGTCGCGCGCAGCGACAGCTTCGGCGCCGAGGCGCTGGTGCGCGACGTGGAGGCCCTGACGACCCCCGCGGCCGTCGTCGACGGGCTGCCGCCCGGCAGCTACCACTGGCGCGTGGCCAGCGTGCGCGACACGGCGGCGCACCCTCAGGACCAGGGGCCCTGGGGCGATGCGGTCGAGTTCCAGCTGCGCCCTGCGCCGCCCATACCGCAGCCGCCCGCGGTGGGCGAGCGCGCCATCAGCTTTTCCTGGGCGGGCCGGCCGGGCCAGCAATTTGACTTTCAGCTGGCACGCGATCCCGAGTTCCTCAACGTGTTGACCGAGGTCCGGGTGGATCAGCCCGGCATCGAAGTGCCGCTGCCCGGTGCCGGCCGTTTCCATATCCGCCTGCGCGCCATCGAGCCGGACGGCTTTGTCGGCCCCTGGGCGACGCCCCAGTACTTCGACGTGCCCAACTGCGTGCGTGACAGCGCCGGCCTGTGCGTGCGCGCGGGCGACGGCACGCTGAACGCGACGCAGTGATGTCCAACAACGCCGGCGCGCCGCGTTGGCGCGACGAGGCGGCCATCGCACTCGTGCTGTCGGCGCTCGCGCTGAGCCTGGCGCTCGGCGGCTGGGCCTGGCGGCTGGACCGCCTGCTGTACGACGCCGCGCTGTCGCTGTGGTCGCGCCCGCCGCCAGGCGACACCGTGATCGTGGCCATCGACGACGCCAGCGTCGGGGCAATCGGCCGCTGGCCCTGGCCGCGCGCAGTGCACACGACCCTGCTGACGCGGCTGGCGCAGGCCCAGCCGCGCGCGGTGGCGCTGGACCTGGTGCTCAGCGAGCCCGACCCCGACCCGCGCCAGGACGTGCTTCTGGCGCGGGCGCTGGCCGACGCCGCACCCGTGGTGCTGCCGGTGTCCTGGCTGGCCGGAGGCGGCACGCTGCGGGCGCTGGAGCCGTTCCCGGCCCTGAAGGCGGTGACCACGCTGGGCGCAGCCGAGGCGGCCGTCGACTCCGACGGCGTGTTGCGCCATGCCTTCCTGACCGCGACGCTGGGCGACCAAACCTATCCGCATCTGGCGCTGGCCCTGCTGCGGGCCGGCGGCGAAGCACCGAACCCGGCGCTGCGCACGGACAGCGCCCCGCCCGGGCCCGGGCCCGGACCGGGCGTGGGACACCGCGACGACCGGCTGTTGATTCGTTACATCGGGCCGCCAGGGCACTTCCGCCGCATCTCGTACGTCGACCTGCTGACGGGGGCCGCGCCCTTGCAGGCCCTGACCGGGTGCTACGTGCTGGTCGGCATGACGGCGCAGGGCCTGGGCGACACCCTGGCCACGCCGGTCAACGCCCGCCACCAGGCCATGCCGGGCGTCGAAGTCCTGGCCAATACCCTGACGACGCTGCGCAGCGGCGATTCGCTCAGGGCCGTGCCCGGTTGGCCGGTCGGGCTGGGCGCGGCCATGGCGCTCGCGCTGCTGCTGGTCGGATTCCGTCACTACGGGCCGCGCGCGGCGCTGCCGCTGGCCCTGGGCTCGGTGCCGGTGGCGATCGTGGCCAGTGCGCTGTCCCTGCGCGCCGGGCTGTGGTGGACGCCGGTGCCGTACGCCCTGCCGGCGCTGCTGGCCTACCCCTTGTGGAGCTGGCGGCGGCTCGAGCGCGCGATGGTCGGGCTGGACAACGCCATCGTTCAACTCGGTGGCGTGGCCAGAGACTCGTCGGCGGCTGCGGTGGCGGTGCGCGCAGGCGATCTGGACCCCGACGACGATGCGGTGGAGTCGCGGCTGCGAACGCTGGACCAGGCGGGCCGGCTGCTGCAGCAGGCCCGGCGTTTCCTGGCCGATGCGCTGGCCGCGCTGCCGACCGCGGTGCTGGTGGCCGACGACCGTGGCAAGGTGCTGTTGGCCAACCCGATGGCAGCGGCCTTGTTTGAAGTCGACGCCGCCGACGAGCTGCAGGGGCTCGACCTGGCGCGCCTGCTGGGCGAATTCGAGGCGCAGTCGGCGTGCGACTGGCCCGCGATGCTGCGCGACCTGCGGCCCAAGGCGGCTCCGGTGGCGATGGAGCTGCGCTCGGCGGTGGCTGGCGGCCTGATCGTGCACCTGGCCGCCGTGGCCCTGCAGGGTGGGCGGCGGCTGGTGGTGACGTTGGGCGACATCGAGCCGGTGAAGCGCGCGCAGCGCCAGCGCGAAGAGGTGCTGGCCTTCGTGTCGCACGACCTGCGCGCGCCCGCCAGCTCGATCGTCACGCTGGCGGACATGAACCTGCAGGGCTTCGTGCAGATGCCAACCACCGAGCTGCTGCAGGAGGTGCGGCGGCTGGCGGCGCGCACGCTGGAGATGTCCGAGGACTTCGTGCGCACCGCGCAAGTTCAGACCCGGGCCCTGAACCCGACCCCGGTGGCGCTGGACCGCCTGCTGGACGATGCGGTGGCCGACCACCGAGCGCAGGCGCTGGCCGCCGGCGTGACGCTTTCGCTGCAGCCGGCCTCAGACGCGCCGGTCTGCGTCGACCGCCCGCTGGTCACGCGGGCGGTGGGCAACCTGGTGTCCAACGCGATCAAGCACGCGCCGGCCGGCAGCGCGGTCCGGCTGCAGGCCAGCCTGCATGGCGCTCAGCTGCAGGTCACGGTGCAGGACGCCGGGCCCGGACTGAGCGCGGCGCAGCTCGATCAACTGGCGAGCGGCACCGGCGGCGCCCGCGCGGACGACCCGCGCGGGGTCGGGCTGGGGCTGCGA
>Ga0316188_10000364_pt1 | contig 18816 bp, 16 predicted proteins | sample Phiworburrow1_MG_FD_204933 | JGI IMG/M metagenome (GOLD analysis project Ga0316188, IMG submission 204933) | Coastal sediment microbial communities from Maine, United States - Phippsburg worm burrow 1 | ecosystem: Environmental > Aquatic > Marine > Coastal > Sediment | place: USA: Maine... | reverse complement strand
CTTACACCGGAGCTGCGGTCTGGAGTACAACCTATAATAATACCGGACGATTTCGTATTGAAAGGCAACCCTAAAGTAGTGTAAATTGAAACGGGGTAAAGGAGTGGGGTTGTAACCCTGAAGCAACAAGTTTCTTTAAATAGTAGCAGTTGTGGCTTTTATTGTAAGTTAAGATAGCGGACTAGTTTTTCCATTTAATATTACAACCTAGGCTTGGCTTTTGGGTTTGAATAGTTTCACCCTTCATCATTGCTTCAACAGCATTTCTGAGGTCATCGCCTGTAATGGGTTGGTTATTTCCCGGTGTGCTACTGTCAAATCGCCCTCTATAAACACATTTAAGATTTTTATCAAATAAGAAAAAGTCGGGGGTACAGGTGGCTCCGTAGGCTTTTGCAATGTCTTGAGTTTCATCAACAAGATAGGGGAAGCAAAAATCATTTTTTAGCGCTTGCATTTTTAGTTTTTGCGGACTGTCATCGGGGTGAGTAATTGCATCGTTGGAGCAAATAGCAACACAATTGAGCCCCTTATTTTTGTAATTTTTTGCAAAAAAACTCACCTCTTTTTCTAAATGCTTTACGAAGGGACAATGGGCACAAATAAACATTATCAACGTCCCCAAGGTTCCTTTGCTGTCTTCTAGTGATAATTTTTTTCCTGATACAACATCTTGTAAATTAAATTTCGGTGCTGATGTCCCTAAAGGGATCATCTTTGATGGAGTAAGAGACATAATTCTTTAAATTTAGCTTTTTATAAAATTTAACAAAAACTTGTAGTTAGTGTGGGATAAAATTTAAACTTGTCAATACTAAGTTTAACTTTTCATATACTTGCAAATATCGTCATTGTAAAGGTAAATATCAAATTATGAACAAAACTAAACTGTACTATTGGAGTCTTACCGTTGCTCTTGCTGGTTTCTTATTCGGGTTCGATACTGTTGTTATTTCAGGAGCGGATAAGGCCTTGTCTTTATTATGGTCATCAAATACCTTATTCGAATCATCAGATGCTTTCCACGGCATTGTAGTGATGTCTTCGGCTTTGTGGGGGACAGTATTGGGGGCCATTTTTGGGGCATGGCCAACGAATAACTGGGGCAGAAAAAAAACCTTAATTTTCATAGGTGTGTTGTACACGGTGTCAGCCCTCGGCTCGGCGTTGGTTAGCGACCCGTATTTGTTTGCTTTCTTCCGCTTTGTGGGTGGCATTGGGGTGGGGGCGTCCACCATAGCTGCACCTGCCTATGTTTCTGAAATTGCACCTGCAGCAAAGCGCGGTAAATTAGTAGCATTATATCAATTCAATATAGTTTTTGGAATATTATTAGCTTATGCGTCCAATTATCTTATTAGTCAAATAGTTAATGTCGATGCTTGGCGTTGGATGGTTGGAGTAGAAGCCTTTCCGGCCATTATTTACACCTTCATGGTTTTAGGTATTCCAAATAGTCCAAGATGGCTAATTTTAAAAGGTAGAGAGGCGGAGGCGACTAAGACTTTGAAGTTATTAAATCCCAATGAAGACCCACAAGTGCTGATTAAAGATATATTAAAAGCCCAAAATTCTTTGACTGTAAAAGAGTCTGTGTTTTCTAAAAAATATCGGACTCCGATTATGTTAATTTTTGCGATAGCATGGTTCAATCAATTTTCAGGAATAAACGCATTTTTATATTATTCCCCAAGGATATTTGAACTTTCAGGCCTAGAACAAAACTCAGCTCTTTTGAGTAGTATCGGTATTGGTCTTGTGAATTTGATATTCACTTTAATCGGAATGTTTTTAATTGATAATATGGGTAGGAAACAGCTAATGTATATTTGTTCTTTCGGTTACATTATGTCATTGTCTCTTGTTACATATAGTTTTGAAACTAATTGGTTGGGAATGCATATACCCGTTTTTTTCTTCCTGTTCATAGCCGCTCACGCCATTGGTCAAGGCACTGTTATATGGGTCTTTATTTCAGAATTATTACCCAACCATCTAAGAGCCCAAGGACAGTCACTGGGGAGTTCCACACATTGGATTTTGGCGGCCATTATTCCCGCTTCGATTCCAATGCTATTTTCTAATATAGGTCCCGCTTTCGTATTCGGCATATTTGCCTTTATGATGATTTTGCAATTGTTATGGGTACGGTTTTTAATGCCCGAAACAAAAGGTGTGTCTTTGGAAGAATTGAGTAAAAAATTATCTGATTAAGGGAATTTTTAATAAAAGACGTTATTCGGGTTTTTCAAATTAAAAAATATTTAGCCTCAGAATGATAGCAGAGCATATTCTCAAGTTTTATTCCGACCTAAAAATCCCCCCGCTTCCCAAAAGCATAATAGCAATGAACCCTTATCAAAATAGAGATACTCTATTGCTATGTGAGCAATTTTATAATAAATATTACGCCGATTCCGACCGAAGAATTTTAATGTTGGGCATAAATCCGGGTAGGTTTGGTTCGGGGATTACCGGAATATCGTTTACTGACCCAATCAGATTGGAAGATAATTGCAGAATAAAAAATACTTTAGCTAAGAAACCGGAGCTTTCAGCAACTTTTATTTATTCTATGATTGAGGCTTATGGCGGTACTGCTAAATTCTATAAAAAATATTTTATCTCAGCAGTGTCTCCATTAGGGTTTCTTAAAAACAATAAAAACGCCAATTATTACGATGATTCAAGACTGCAAACTGCCGTTACCCCCTTCATAGTCAATTCGATAGAAAGAATTATTTCTACCGTATGTGAAAAAAATATTTGTTATTGTATTGGAGAAGGCGAGAACTTCAAATTTTTGTCTGGTTTGAATGTTAAGCACGGGTGGTTTAAAAAATTAGTTCCATTGCCCCACCCGCGTTTTATCATGCAATACCGTAGAAAACGATTGCTGGAGTATGTGGAATTATATTTGAATGTATTAGCGGAATGATAGTACTGTGTAAATTGTTTTTTTGTGAATGTCTTTTTTTATAAAATTTCTTTAACCCAAAACCGATATTATTCCAACTTTCTTTATTTTTAAAACATCATATCTAAAGCCTAACTTACTAAGTCATGAAATTTAACAATTCCTTAAAATTATTGTTGCTCATTTTCGTTGCCGTCAACTTAAGTTATGGGCAATTTAGTCTTGAGAGTAAACTTCCAATTTCTTCGGACGTCACGGTTAAAAAGTTGTCCAATGGACTCACCTATTACATAAGACAAAACAAAAAACCGGAAAATAAAGTAGAACTTCGGTTGGTTGTAAAGGTTGGCTCTATAGTTGAAAAAGATAATCAGCAAGGGCTTGCCCACTTTGTTGAACACATGGCTTTTAATGGATCAAAGCATTTCCAAAAAAATGAACTGGTGTCATTTCTTCAAAGCATTGGGGTCAAATTTGGGTCTGATTTGAATGCCTATACCGGTTTTGACGAAACTGTTTACATTCTTCCAATTCCATTAGATAAGCCCGAGAACCTAGAAAATGGCTTTCTGGTTCTGGAAGATTGGGCCAGTAACCTCTCCTTTAGCCCCGAAGAAATTGAAAAAGAGCGCGGGGTAGTATTAGAAGAGGAGCGAAGCGGAAAAGGGGCCAATCAACGGATGAGAGATAAAACATTGCCCGTCATTCTCAAAGGTTCAAAGTTTGCTAAAAGGCTACCAATTGGCAAAACCGAAATAATAAAAAAATCCAAACCCAAAAATTTAGTTAACTTCTACAAAGATTGGTATAGACCTGATCTGATGGCAGTTATCATAGTCGGAGACATTGATCCGGCAGTGGCTGAGGCTAAAGTCAAACAGCACTTTGAGCACTTAAAAAATCCTTTGAAGGAAAAAGAGCGCATATATGAAAGTATTCCATCATACCTAGATACTAGAGGTATGGTTGTCACAGACCAAGAGGCTACCAACCACATACTCCAATTGCTATACTCTCCCGTAAAATCAAAAATAGAGACTACAATCGGAGATTATTGGGAGCAGACAGTTAAAAACATTGTTATGCAACTACTTGGAAATAGGCTTAAAGAGTTAACTGAACAGTCAGAGGCTCCTTTTATTTTTGGTGGAATGCAATCTGGTTCTTTTATAGGGGGATATGAAAATTTCTCCGGATATGCAGTTGTTGGAACGGCAGGTGTGCAAAAAGCCATTGAGGCCGTCGTTACCGAAAATGCCAGAGCCAAAAAATTCGGGTTTACTTCTAATGAACTGGAAAGAGAAAAAAAATCTACTCTGAAACTCTACGAACAGTTTTTCAAGGAAAGAGATAAAACTGAATCGGAAAATTTGGCAGCCGAACTTATCAGAAATTTTCTCGTCGATGAGCCAATTCCCGGAATCGAAAATGAATATAATTATCAAAAGTACTTTATCCCTTTGCTTACTCTTAAGGAGGTGAACGATGTGGCTAAAAATATTATTCCGGATAGTAGTAATGGGAAACTGCTACTTTTATTAGGTCCTGAAAAAGCAGATTTTTCTTTGCCTAATGACACAGAATTAATTAGGTATATTTCTGAAGCAGAGAAGACAACAGTTACCCCATACATTGAAAAAGATTTCTCTAACAAACTTATTCAAAATGATATCGAAAGCGGAAGTATTTCTCGATTGCGCCACAGTACTATTATAGGCATTACAGAATTGGTCTTAAGTAATGGGGTTAAAGTCGTATTTAAACAAACTGATTTTAAGAATGACCAAGTTTTATTTTCCGGATTTAGGAATGGAGGTGCATCTGTTTATGACGATGAAGACCTCTATAATGCTCAGTATGCCACCAGCATCATTTCTCAAATGGGAGTCGGTGATTTTTCTCCATTAGATTTGACAAAGTTCTTAGCCGGAAAAACTCTTTACGTTAGACCTTTTATGGACATGACTTCCGAGAACGTTAGCGGAGAATCGAGTACTGATGACCTTGAAACTATGCTTCAGTTAGTTTATTTGAATTTTACAAAACCTAGAAGGGATGAAGAACTTTTCAAGTCCTTTATTAATAAGAGAAAAAGTCTTACGCAAAGACTTAGAAGCAATCCGGACTATGTTTTTAGTGATACTGTTCAAGCATTATTATACAACAATAATATTAGAGCACCGCGAATGGCAAGCCCTCAAGATTTTGATAAAATTGACCTTGATAGAGTACTGGAAATTTATAAGGAAAGATTTGGAAATGCTCGTGGGTGGACTTTTTTCTTTGTTGGTAACTTTGAAAGAGATACTCTTTTTTCATTGATTACCAAATATATAGGCTCTTTGCCTGCTACCGAAGATGCGCCACCGTCCTTAAGAGATTTGGGAATTAGACCTGTTTCGGGAGTTGTGAAAAAAGACATTTACATTGGAGAAGATGAAAAAAGTATAATCAACATTTATTTTACCGGCGAAGCTGATTACTCCGAAATTAGCGAACTTAAAATGGATGCTCTAATTGAAACTATCAACATAAAACTAATTGAAATTCTTCGAGAGGAATTAAGTAGTATATACAGTGGTGGCATGAGTGGCTCACTTGATAAGTATCCCTATCCTCACTATACCGTAAAAGTTTCTTTGCCATGTGGCCCTGAAAATGTAGGCAAACTTATAAAAGCAACGTTTGATGAGTTAAAATCAATACTTGACAACGGTCCTACTGAAAAAGATCTCCAAAAATTTAAAGAAGGTTTTTATACAAAATATGATGAAGAAATAAAAAACAATGATTATTGGTTAAATTCCTTATCTCAAAGCTTTGAGTACGGTACAAGTCCATTAAATATTTTGAATATGAAGAAATTGGTTGAGGCTATTACTATTGAGGATTTAAAAGTGACTGCAAAGCAATATTTTAATACTAACAATTACTTTCAGGCTGTTAAGCATGCCCAAAAATGACTTATTTTCCTACATAAGTTAAAAGACTCCATTCTTTATATTTTTCTCTAAAAATTGGCTTTGCTTACTATTCTTCGAATATATTAATGTAAAATTGTAGCGATTCATAAATTACCTATACCAAAATGAAGTTTCTTTTTAATTATTTTGTGTCTATCCCAAGAGGTTACCGTCCAATATTTTTGGGGTTTAGTATTATAATTTCAATTTTTTGTGGGTGCACTAGCAAGAATAAAAATTTACCAGACGCTGTGGGTGTCACCGGCGATTTATATCTGTTTATGGACTCTGCACAGTGGCATGGACCTCTAGGTATAATCATGGACTCTATTTTTACTACCCCTGTTGTTGGGCTTCCACGCAGAGAGCCAATGTTTAAAATCAGATGGATAGATCCACGCAAGCTAAGTACGGTTTTGAAACAAAGGCGTAACCTAATTTTTGCGATGACTCTGGACAAAACCGGAAAAGGGGTACAAGTCCTAAAATCTCTTTTCTCTCCTCAATCAATAGAAAAAATAAAAAGTGACACTAGCCAATTCTACCAAATTGAGCACAATCTTTTCGCAAGAGGGCAAGAAGTAATGTTTCTGTTTTCAAATTCAGAACCAAGCCTAATAAATAAAATTAGAACTCATCATAAAAAGTTAACTTATTTTTTTAATCAAAAGGAAAAAGAAAGATTATCAGTTTCTCTTTTCAAATCTAATCAAATGAGTGGTATCACAAAGTTATTGCAAACAAAATTTCGGTGTAGCTTGAAAATTCCTTTTGGATATAAACTAGCTGATAAACGTGATGACTTTATGTGGGTTAGGCAATTAAACCCAAAAGATGATAAGGATGTGTTCATCGCTCGTAAAGTTTACAAATCGAAAAAAGATTTCTCTAAAGCGAATATCATCAATTTCAGAGACTCTATTTGCAGAGAATATCTCTTTCGCGATCCTCAATATTTGGATTCTTACCTTGTTACCGAGAAAAGACCGTACATTCCGGTCAGAGCCGATACCATACAATTAAATGGGAACTTTTGTATTCGGCTTACCGGCTTGTTTCGGTCTAATGATTTTTTGCTTGGCGGACCTTTTGTCGGATATGCAGTTGTTGATGAAGGTACTAATCAGTTCTATTACTTGGAAGGGTTCACTATAAGTCCGGGCGTAGATCAAAGAGAAATCATGCGCGAACTGGAAGCTATATTGTTGACATTCAAAACTAGTAAAGAGATATCAAACCAAGTTGTGGAAGAACAAAAATCAGCAAAGTAACCTAATGACCATAACTGCCCTATTTACTACCTACTCTTAATTCTTTTGAATGTGGTATCACGTAATTTATTTCAATTAACCCGTTCATTTATTGAACTATTTGTTTACAAGGCTAATTATAAAAGCCTTATTTTGGGGTCAAAAAGTCTATTTCTTCATTACAAGAAATATTTAATTACGACATTTTTAGTTCGCTCTTGCATATTCTCAATATTAGGCATATTTTTGTGTCCCTTTTTGAAAAGAAGAAAGGATTTTACTTAAAATAGAAAATAAAAATAAGTGGATTCAATAAGTTATAAGACAAAAAACGTCAACAAGGCTACGGCAGAGAAAAATTGGGTTTTGGTTGATGCCGAAAACCAAGTGCTCGGTCGATTGGCTAGCAACGTAGCTAAAATTATTCGTGGCAAACATAAACCCGGATACACCCCAAATGTTGATTGCGGTGACCATGTTGTGGTTATAAACGCAGAAAAAGTGAAAATGACCGGTAAGAAATGGACCGATAGATTGATTTTCACTCACTCCGGCTACAGTGGAGGTCAAAAACAAACAACTCCAAACATGATTAAAGCAAGGTTTCCCGAGCGTCTCATTGAGCATGCCGTTAGGGGAATGCTTCCAAAAAATACCATAGGAAGAGAGTTATTCAGAAGTTTGCATGTTTATGCAGGCAGTACACATAACAAAGAAGCTCAAAAACCAAAACCAATAAAATTTTAAGTTCAGTACATGGAAACTATTAGTACAATTGGCAGACGAAAAACCTCAATAGCCAGAGTGTATGTAAAAACGGGTACCGGAAATATTGTTATTAATAAAAGAGAATTGATAAACTATTTTCCTTCCGAAATTCACCAAATAATCGTTAAACAAGGATTGAAAATTACCGACCATACCGGAAAATTTGATATAAAGGTCAATGTTGAAGGTGGTGGCACTAAAGGTCAGGCCGAAGCAATCAGATTAGGGATTGCCAGAGCGTTGGTTAATATTGATGCCGAAAACAAGCCCATGTTAAGAAAAGAGGGGCTACTTACGCGCGACTCTCGTAAGGTGGAAAGAAAAAAACCAGGTCGTAAAAAAGCAAGAAAAAAATTCCAATTCAGTAAACGTTAAAATATAATATTTAGTAGAATGGCAGTAAAATTAAGCAATAAGGATTTGATGGAGGCCGGAGTTCACTTCGGACATCTTACCCGCAAGTGGAATCCTAAAATGGCCGAGTATATATTCATGGAAGACAACGGCATTCACCTCATTGATTTGAATAAAACTATGAAGTGTTTAGACGTAGCCTCTTTCGCAATGAAAAATATAGTTCGCTCAGGGCGAAAAGTTATGTTCGTGGCCACAAAAAAGCAAGCCAAAAATATTATCTTTGAAGAAGCTAAAAGAATTGGTATTCCTTATGTTACCGAAAGGTGGCTAGGTGGTATGCTCACTAATTTTACCACTATCCGTAAGTCTTTGAAGAAATTGAGTGCCATAGAACAATTATTGAAGGAAGATAATTTAAACAACTTGGCAAAGCGAGAGCGTCTGACCATTTCAAGAGAGAAAGATAAGTTAGAAAAACTACTTGGTGGAATTTCTGATCTTAGTCGCCTTCCCGCTGCTCTTTTCATTGTAGATGTTAAGCGAGAACACATTGCTGTGGCCGAAGCTCAAAAACTTAATATTCCTGTTTTCGCTATGGTGGATACTAATTCAGACCCGACCGATATTGATTTCCCAATCCCTTCTAACGATGATGCTTTTAAATCTATTTCTTTGATTACCAAATATATGGGGCAAGTCATTGAGGAGGCTTTAAATGAAAGAAGGAAGGAAAAAGAAGATGCCAATTCAAAGAAAGAAGAAGAAGATGTTAACAGCAAGGTGGACGAAGAGCCAACAGTAGCTAAGTAGCATTAATTTTTTAAACATGGCCTATCAGGTCAAAGAATTAGATTTTTTTTTAAAAACCCCCTAATTAAAAGTAGTATATGTCCACAATTTCAGCACAAGAAGTAAACAAGTTGCGCGGTATGACCGGTGCAGGCATGATGGATTGTAAAAAAGCCCTCACAGAAGCCAACGGAGATTTCGAAAAAGCTATCGAGTATTTAAGAAAGAAAGGTCAAAAAGTATCAGCTTCTCGTTCCGACAAAGACGCCAAAGAAGGCTCAATTTTAGTAAAAGTCTCTGAAGATAAAAAGTTGGCTGTGTTGGTGGCTTTGAATTGTGAAACCGATTTTGTGGCTAAAAACCAAGAATTTCAAAAACTAGGAGCCACAATAATCGAAACTGCATTTTCTAATACCCCCGAAACTATTGAGCAGTTGATGCAAAAAAAATCAAACCAGATGACTATTAATGATTGCATCGTTGAGTTAGTAGGAAAAATGGGGGAGAAGATTGAAGTGACCAAATACATATTAATGCGTGGAGAAACCATCGTTCCATACATACACATGGGTGGTAAATTGGGAGTTTTAGTTTCTTTAAAAGGAGGCTCAGTTGCCAACCTCGCCGAAGTCGGCAAAGACATAGGAATGCAGGTTGCCGCTATGAACCCGGTGGCAATAGACGAAAAATCGGTTGACAAAACGATTATTGACAAAGAGTTGGAAATAGCCAAAGCTCAGATTTTAGAAGAGGGAAAGCCCGCTGATATGGTTGAGAAAATTGCACAAGGCAAGTTGAAAAAGTTTTTTAAGGAGAGCATACTCCTGAATCAGAACTTTGTAAAAGACAACTCTAAGACTGTTGCTCAATACCTCAATAGTGTAGATAAAACTCTGTCAGTAGCCGAGTTTAAGCGCGTAACGGTCGAATAGTAGTAATGCGGGGGATATTACTTATCTAATGCTAATTCTTTTTTTTGGTTTTAGCACTAGTTTTCTTTTTTGCCTTCTTTACTTCCTTTACCGGTTTCTTTGTAAAAGCACTTTTTACTGCATTTTCTAATTCGCTACTTGACTTTTTAATATCATCTTCAATTTCTTTCCATTTTTCATTATTAGAAATATCATCTTTTGCTTTTATGACTCGTTCGCGTAAGACCTTCAAGTTTTCTTCTAGGTCTTTTTTTACTTGGGTGGTTTTTTCATTGGCTTTAGAGAAAAATTTATCAAGTTTTTTCCCAATACCTTGCAGATACTTCTCGGTATTTCCAATTTCTTCTTCGATTTTTGTTTTTTTCTTTGCCATACTTTATTAAGTTAATTTCAACAAAAGTACAAATAATTAAACTTGGTATTCATATTTGAGTGCTATTTGATAATTTGCAGACAATTAAATCAGATTATTACATTTATGACTATGATATTAAAATATCTGACCAGAACTATCGCTATTATCGCTTTTCTATCTATTTTTTTGGCCTGTGCTAGCACTAGACATACTCGCAAGTTACCAAAGAATGGTGAAATTCCATGTCCACATAAGGACTGTTAGCCATGAAAAGGATAATAGTAGCCATTGATGGTTACTCAGCTTGCGGGAAAAGTACCACTGCCCAAGCGACGGCAAGAATATTGGGGTATAGGTATATAGATTCCGGAGCTATGTATAGGGCCGTAACTTTGTATTTTATTGAAAATCAGATTGATATAAATAATTTAGTTCAAGTTGAGTATGGGCTTAAGAACTGCGAAATAAATTTTAAAGTAAACAGCCATGGTAAAACAGTTACCTATCTTAACTGCAGCAATGTTGAGAAAAGAATCCGCGATATGGATATTTCTCAGTTCGTCAGCCAAGTTAGTAGTTTGCCGGTAGTCAGGCATTCCCTTGTTGAGCAACAACGAAACATGGGTAATGCAAAGGCTATTGTTATGGACGGCCGTGATATAGGAACGGTAGTGTTTCCTGATAGTGAAGTTAAATTTTTTATGACTGCCAATATCGAAGTTAGGGCTAAGCGAAGGCAAATGGAACTTTTAGAGCGAAATGAAATCGTAGATATTGAGCTTATAAAAGAAAATATTTTAAAGCGTGATGCCATCGATAGTTCTAGGACAGAAAGCCCACTGTTAAGGGCAAAAGATGCCATCAATTTAGATACCACTCATATTTCAATTGATGAAGAAATTGACGAGGTGGTGAGAGTAGCCTTGAGTAAAATTTTAGCTTAAACGCAAGAGTGGTCGCACAACCGGTAACTCATAAACGTATTCACATTATTACACGACTTTTTAGAGACGTTTAGGTAGTGTAATATTTATTACCAATGGCTTACTTGGTAGGAAACTCAGCGACGGGTTAGTAGGAGTAGGAGCAGTGTCATGGGCATTGTCGGGGGCATCTTCTTTTGGGGTAGTTCCGTTAGTAAACTTCTCATAATTAGTTTGATGCGAAAATGGTCGTTTCCCAATCAGTCTTTCCAAATCGCTTTGAAATAGTATTTCCTTTTCCAACAATTCATTTGCAATAATTTCTAATTTATCCCTATGATCTTCCAAAAGTTTTACAGTTCGTTTATAGCAAAAATCAATTAAACTTTTTACCTCAGAATCAATTCTTTGGGCTGTAAAATCAGAGTATGGTTTTTGAAAATTATATTCTGATTGTTTGCTATCATAAAATGAAATATTTCCTATTTCCTTATTCATCCCATATATAGAAACAATGCTATAAGCCATTTTTGTGGTTCTTTCCAAGTCGTTGAGTGCTCCCGTAGAAATTTTGTTAAAAATAATATCTTCAGCAACTCTCCCGCCCAATGCCATACAAATTTCATCTATGAGTTGATCTGTTTGGTAAAGAAACTGTTCCTTAGGTAAGTATTGGGCATAACCTAAGGCTGCTATCCCTCTAGGCACAATGCTAACTTTCACTAATGGGTCTGCATGTTCTAAATACCACCCTGCTACCGCATGACCTGCCTCATGGAATGCTACGATTTTCTTTTCCTCAGGAGATATCAGCTTATTCTTTTTTTCTAATCCACCAATAACTCTGTCTATAGCATCATGGAAATCTTCCATTTCCACTTCCTTTTTATTTTTTCGAGCTGCAATAAGGGCAGCCTCATTACAAACATTTGCAATTTCAGCACCGGCAAAGCCGGGAGTCTGTGCAGCCAATTTCTTTGGTTCAACCTTGGAGGACATTTTAATGGGTTTCAAATGAACCAAAAAGATAGCCTCCCTTCCGATAATATCCGGTTTGTCTATACTAATCTGCCTATCAAATCGACCGGGTCGTAGAAGCGCCGAATCCAGCACGTCAGGTCTGTTTGTAGCCGCAAGAATAATGACACCACTGTCGGTAGCGAACCCATCCATTTCTACCAGCAATGAGTTTAAAGTATTTTCACGTTCATCATTTGCACCTGGCATTTGACCTTTTCCTCTTGAGCGTCCTATGGCATCAATTTCATCAATAAAAATAATACAGGGAGCTTTTTCTTTGGCTTGCTTAAATAAATCACGCACCCGCGCTGCGCCCACACCAACAAACATCTCAACAAAATCAGAACCAGAGAGAGAAAAAAACGGAACTCCGGCCTCTCCGGCTACTGCCTTTGCCAGAAGTGTCTTTCCGGTACCGGGAGCACCTACGAGCAAAGCTCCCTTAGGGATTTTACCACCTAATTTTGTGAATTTAGTTGGATTCTTTAAAAATTCGACTATCTCCATAATCTCCTCTTTTGCCTCATCTAAACCTGCGGCATCTTGAAAGGTAATCTTAACCTTACTTTCTGCGTCGAAAAGAGCCGCTTTTGACTTCCCTATGTTGAAAATTTGCCCACCTGGACCACCTCCAACCGTCATTTTACGCATAAGCATCCAGAAACCAAATAGCAACAAGAAAAGAAAACCCCAAGAGTATATCCAATTATAGTTTTCGCCCTTGTCAATTTGTAAATCCAAACGTTGTTCACGCGGAACATCTTTTTGGAGAGCATCAAACTTGTCAATAAAATTATCTATCGAACTGATTTTTAATTTGTAATGTGGTCCTCTTTCGTTTAGTCCGAGCGGGCTGTTGCGTTCAATCTCTTCCTTGTATTTAGTGTTTTGAAGTGCCTCCTTATTGAGAGTTATTGTTACCAACTCTTCTTGCTTATTTAACACAAGCTTTTTGATATCATGGCTTCTCACCATGTCTTCAAATTTACTCATCTGAATCTCTACCGAATCACTACTCTTGTTATAAAAACTAACGGCTAAAATTACAGCAACCATGAGCAATATTACCCAAAGTTGATAATTCGGACGTGAATTTTTAGTAGAGGTTATTTTCTTAGACCTTTTTTTTTCTGCCATTATTCTACAAAGTTACGATTTTTTTTTACTAAACGCTTTCCTACTGTTCAATCCTTGTTATTTCAGCATCGCCCCAGAGTTTTTCTAGACCGTAGTTGCTTCTACTTTCTTTTTTAAATACATGGGCTACCACAGTGACATAATCAATCAATATCCATTCCTTATTTTTTTTACCCTCACAACGCCAAGCATTCTCATTTAATTTATAACTAACAACGCTATCTATTGATTCAGAGATAGCATCAACTTGGGTATCTGAATTGCCTGAACAAAGTACAAAAAAACTAGCTATTGCATTCTTTATCTTTCTTAAATCTAATATGATAATGTCCGATGCTTTTTTTTCTTGCATTCCTTTGACTATTAGTTTGCTCAATTTCTCGGAATAATCTACATTTTTCGATTTTACCATTTATTATATTAGATTTCGCAGTAAAACTAACGAAATTCCCTTGTATAAGATACCTTCTGAAACAACTTTTATTGGAAAAAAGCTTTTTCACCTCCCACATTGTACCTCCACAAGTTCCTATTTGATTGATTTAATTAAAAGAAATTCTGTTTCTGAAGGGGCTATAGTTATCACCGACAACCAAACTAATGGTCGTGGACAACATGGTAGCAAGTGGGAATCGGAACCGGAACAAAACCTTACTTTTTCAATTTTACTCAATCCAATATTTTTGCCTATTCAGGAACAATTTAATTTGAGTATGACTATTTCTATCGCAATAGCTACGGCACTGAGACCTTTTCTTCCATGTCCTATAAAATTAAAGTGGCCAAACGATATTTATGCCAACAATAAAAAATTGGGAGGCGTATTAATTGAGAATCAAGTTCAATATGATACTTACAAAGTTGCAGTGGTGGGGATTGGTATTAATGTCAATCAATATCATTTTACTAATTCTAAGGCAGTTTCCATTTTAAACTTTCGCGGTATTCAACACAACTTAAATTCAATATTTCAGAGAATAATAATAGCAATTGAAAATGAATACTTGAATTTGAAAAATGGGAAAAAGTCTCAAATCAAACTTCAGTACCTCAAATCCCTATATAAGCTGAATACCGTGAGTCGCTTTAAAACTCAAAGCGGAGATTTTTTTGGGAAAATTGTTAACGTTGACGAAGACGGAAAACTTTCTGTTGAAATTGAAGGGATAATCAAAAAATTTTTATTCAAAGAAATATCATTTTTGGAGTGAAGACCTACTTAAAGACCTGTTGTAACCCAAGTATCTCATTTATAGATGATTAGAAAAACGAAAATCAAATTTCCTATCTCAAATTTTGGGAATCATTGCGATATACAGAAAAATTGTAAACTGAGATTTTATAGAGAATTGCCTTATGTTAGATTAAAATTGGCATACTATAATTAGACCATCTTTCAACATAGTACTAGTCACAAATCTCTTTAGCTATGCTTATCAATTAACTTTAAAAACATAAATAGCAGCCAGTCCAATAGTTGACTGCTTGTTTTTGGAAAAATTCCCACTCGAATCTTCAAATTGTTGGATAGTGCCATTTTTTTCTCGATTGAATATGTCTATCCTGAATTCAGGCTTTAGTTGCAAATTGCCATTGGCAAGAGAAATAATTCCCGTTAAGGTGTAATCAATTACTGAGGTGCCTTTACCATCGGTAAGAAGTGCTCTGGCACCACTATTATTGTTGAAATATTCTAGTCGAGTTCCTAAAGCTAATTTATCTAAAAAATTATATTTTGCATACAATATTGTACCGCTCCAGTTTTTAAGTTCTGGACCAATAACCATACCCTGAACGTCTCCCTTGGCTGTGCCTAAGACAAACCAACCACACAATAAAAGCTTATTATTCATTTGGTATTGGATTATTAAATCCAAAACTCCAAAGTAGGCTTTTACATTTTGTCCTAAATTGTTGGCATTTCCTTCGTTGCCCTGAATGGTATTAAAATAAATATTTAATTTGCTAGTTGGAGAAACTACCAACTGCCCTATATAACTTTTCCCCCTATTGTTATCATTGATTTCATCAGCACCATTTACTAAACCCGACATCAATCTAATTTTGTCATTGAATTTGTAAGTAGCTTTTATACCCAAGTGATAAAATGGGGTTCCTGAATTGCAAGTATTATTTATTGAATAATTTATATTTAAGGGTGTATCTAAAACTTCAAAGCCTATTGGAGTTCCAAATTGACCTATAGTAAAAGTGAGTTTTTTTATTGGCGTATACTCAATGTAGGCTTGCTTAATCATTAAAGCACCATAGGTGCTATTTGCGATTACTGTGCCCCATTTGTGACTGTAACTACTTCCATATCTTGCATAATCTATATTCGGTCCAAATCCAACTTCCGCTACCATTTTGGTTTTCTTGGTTGTGTATGAAAACCTAGTTAATAACATTCCAACTTGGAATGCTCCCGAATATTTGTCAAACAATCTGCAAACACCCGAATTTCCTAAATTATTTCTTGAGGCCGGATTATTCAAATTGAAAGTGTAATAGACATCAAAATAACCGGAAAACGCAAATTCATTTTTTGTTTTGGTTGAATCCGGATTTTGTGAGTAGATTTGGAAACCGCTTAGAGAAATGATAATAATTAATATTCGTTGCATAAAAATTATTTTCATAGTGTTAGTAATTTGGTTCATTTTTGGTTTAGTAATTTGGTTTGTAAAAAAATCAGGAAAATGTATTCAACCTATCTCATAAGTTCGGAACGTGTTTCTTTTCTCCTTTAGATTTTTGGGGCAAAGTTCTAATAGTTAATTAAAGAATCAAATATTTACTAAAAACTGTAAGTAATTAGAATCAAAAGAAATATTGTGTGCTTCTGCCGGCACTTAACTATTAATAGTACTGTTGCCGGATTATCCGGTAAGAAAACCTTTAGGTTAAATAAATAGTCATTAATTTATTGCAATGTACAATTTATCGTAGTCAGTTCAAAAATGCCGATTGCTTCTGATTATATTAGGTCGAAAATGAATTAGGGATAAAGTGCACCTGAAAAATGATTTATTCTCTCAAACACCAATTTTGAATTAGAAAATTATATATTTGTCTTCACTTTAGAATTTCATTCTTTAAATTTTATTTATCAAAAAAACTAATGAGAAACGGCAAAATTAAAAACACATTATTCATTACTAATAGAAAGAGACTTAGGAAACTAATTAAGCCTGATTCTGTTGCAGTTTTTAATTCCAATGATATTATGCCAACATCGGCTGATGGTACGTATCCCTTCAAGCAGAACAGTGATATGTTTTATCTTACCGGAATTAATCAAGAAGAGAGCATATTGATGATTTGCCCTCATTTTCCCGATAAACGATATCAAGAAATACTTTTTATACGACAACCAAACGAAAATTTAGAAAAGTGGGAGGGGCATAAACTAACTACTCAGGAAGCCACCAAAATATCCGGCATTAGTGCTGTGCTTTGGCTTTCAGATTTTGATAAATGGTTTCATCATTTAGTTTCATTGATTAATACTAAGCGGGTTTATCTCAATAGTAATGAGCACTATAGAGCCGAAATCAAAGTTCAGAGTAAAGATGCCAGGTTTATTAATTGGTGTAAGTCTAAATATCCTTTACACAAATATGAAAGAGTTGCGCCACTGATGGCCAAGCTAAGGTCGGTTAAGCAGAAAGAAGAAATTAAATTAATTCAGAAGGCTGTTCAGATTACAGAAAAGGGTCTACTTAGGGTACTTAAATTTGTAAAACCGGGTGTGGCAGAATTTGAAATCGAAGCGGAATTCATTCATGAATTTATTCGTAATGGTTCTCGAGGATTTGGGTATAGCCCAATTATTGCTTCGGGCAAAAATAACACCGTGTTGCACTACGTCGAAAACAATCAGGTATGTCGCAATGGTGATTTACTTTTGTTAGATGTTGGTGCAGAATATGGTAATTATTGTGCTGATCTTACCCGAACAATTCCTGTTGGCGGGCGATATTCGGAACGACAAAAAGAAGTCTATAATTCAGTTCTAAGAATTTTGAAAGAATCTAAAAAGATAATGGGAACAGGTATCGCCTATTTTGATTTTCATAAAGAAGTTGAAAAACTTATGGAACGGGAATTGTTAAAATTGAAACTTATTGATAAGACCGATATAAAAAATCAAACTGTTGGTAATGAGGCTTTTAGAAGATATTATTACCATGGAACCTCTCACATGCTAGGATTAGACGTTCATGATGTTGGAAGTATGCATCACAAAATGTTGCTGGACTCAGTGTGGACTATAGAGCCGGGAATATATATAGCCGAAGAGGGGTTCGGGATTAGAATTGAAAATGATGTGGTAATAAAAAAAAACGGTGTCGTTGATTTGATGGAAAAAACACCAATTGAAGTTGATGAAATTGAAGAGTTGATGAATTCATAGTTAAGTTCTTCCATTTACCAATTCCTTAGCATTCTCAAACGCAACGGCAGAAGGCTTTTGTCCGCCTATCATCTTGGCAATTTCTTCTATTCTCTCTGTTTCTGTCAGCAACTTAATTTCGCTTGTGGTTTTTTCGGTTGAATTATTTTTATAAACTAAAAAGTGGCTGTCGGCTCTTGCTGCGATTTGTGTCAAATGGCTGATGGCAATTATTTGATGCCTTCCGGCCATATCTTTCATCATCTTGGCAAGTTGAATTGCAATCTCTCCGGAAACTCCGGTGTCTATTTCATCTAACACTAACGTAGGCAAAGCCACTTTTTCTGCCATTATATATTTCACACAAAACATAAGTCTGGAGAACTCTCCACCTGAGGCAACTTCCTGTATCGGTCGGGGTGCTATTCCTTTATTGGCACTAAAAAGAATTTCAATTTTATCTGAGCCCGTATGGCTCATTTCTTGATTTGAAGACACAATATCGATACTTGCCTCCATAATCCCTAAATTTTTTAACAACCGAACTAATTCTATCTTTAATTTGGGCAAACAGTCCATTCTAGAATCAGTTAGCTCTTTAGCCAGAGTACTTAATTTTAGCTTTGCGTCTTCTAAATTTTTGTTGGCCACAATCAGGCTTTCGTCCAAATTGATGGTCATCTCCGCTTGGACGGAATATGAATCCTTTAGCTTCAGCAAGTCTTCAATTTTTTGTACTCTATGCTTGAGAAGCAAACCGTTGATTGCATCTAGTCGTTGTTGCATTAAAATGATGTTTTCAGAATCAAACTCAACCGAACTTTCCAACTGTTCCAGATCTTGGAGAATATCTTTTAACTCAATGAATGTGCTACTGAGTCTCTGTGTAATTTGCTCAAATTCAGGGGATAATGACCGTATTGGGTTCATTAGACCGGTAGCTTGGTTAAGTTGGGATATTACCGACTCATCACTCAAACTAAGGCTATGTAAAATTTGGTTCAATCGG
>Ga0316188_10000363_pt1 | contig 18899 bp, 18 predicted proteins | sample Phiworburrow1_MG_FD_204933 | JGI IMG/M metagenome (GOLD analysis project Ga0316188, IMG submission 204933) | Coastal sediment microbial communities from Maine, United States - Phippsburg worm burrow 1 | ecosystem: Environmental > Aquatic > Marine > Coastal > Sediment | place: USA: Maine... | reverse complement strand
AACGGTGAGGGCAATGATGAGCAGCGCGATGATTTGCATGATCGTCGCGAGTATAGGGTCGATTGAAGTCCTTTACCATCCGGCCGGCAGGGACGGTTAACCCGGGCGCTTTGTGCTTTTCAGAAACCATTGCAGGCTGTGTTTCAGATGACCGATAAAATCCCTGCAGGCCAGTGACGAGGCATTGTGGTCTGTGTGCAATGCGGCAATCCGGAATTTTAAGGTTGGCTTCAATTCCCGGATGACCACGCCTTCATGGCTTCTTGAATGTGCGGTCATCTGGTCCGCGATACATACGCCCATGCCATGCGATACGAAGGCCTTGGCCAGCAGGTATGAACCGGCGGTGACCACCGAATCCAGGCAGGTATCACTTGCCTCGATATGCGCGGTCAGAAAGCGATCCAGCGGACCCTGGTTGTCGAGCTTGATGAACGGAACGCCGGCCAGGTCCTGCAACTGCAATGGCCCCTCGATACCCAGGTCCATACCGGCTGGAACGAGAACAACGAAGCGTCCGTATCCCAGCAACTCGCCGCTGATACCCGGCAGGTTTCCCGGGTCAAAAGCCAGGGCGATATCGATTCGCGCATCCATCAGGGCAGCGGACAATTCTTCGTGACGCAGGGTTTCGAGGCTGAACTTGATATCGCCGTGAAGCCTGCGATAGCTGGCGATGGCGCCGGGCAGGAAATCGATCCCGAACGCCGGTGTGGCCGCGATTCTAATGGCGCCCTTTTCCAGCGTGCGCAGGTTCGCCGCAAGCTGGCGTAATCGCTCCACGCCATCGCTGACCTGTGAGACCTGGGCAAACAGCTGGCTGGCCTCGGATGTCGGTATGAGCTTGCCCCTGACACGATTGAAAAGCGCGAAACCCAGCTGCTGTTCGGCGTGCGCCAGCACCTTGCTTATCGATGGCTGCGATACCTTCAGAACCTCGGCGGCACGGGTTACCGAGCCGCAGGAATACACTGCATGAAAAACTTCGATATGACGTAAGCGCATGATGAAAGCCCGTGGTTTTACCGCCACGGCGAGTATAACTCTTTAATACCGCGTTTCACGCAAACTCATGAACCCTGTAGCGGGGATCTTTACACTTCTGCAATCTCAGTCGCGGGCCGGTTCCAGTCTCCAGCGTCTGTGTGTGAACAAAACGGTGAAGAAAAGCGCAAGCGCAAGACCCGCCCAGGCGATACGCAGCTGTGAAGGCGCCACTTTGCGCGGCGGGCTGTCATAGGGTATTCCCACCCGGTTGCTGATGGATTTCACATTCAGCATATGGATCACCGGAATATTCCTGCGCATGGCATAGCCGATGACACCGTTACCTATACCACCGTTTTCACCGGCAGGAAGCAGACCCGGCTGTAAACGCAGCACCTCCAGGTCATCGCCAAGATTGGCCTGCGAACCACCGATATTGATCAACACCCGCGGCTGGAACCCTTCCAGCAATGCCGATTTCAGAGCGACCATGTCCTGCAGGCTGGCAGCCGACAGCAGTTCCACACTGGCGTCAGCGGCTGCCGCACGCAACAGCGCCTCGCCTTCCGGAGCCAGGCCATACCCCAGTTCCGCGCCCGCGCCAAGCGTGTAGTAGTCTGCCCGCTTGCCGATAAAGCCGTTACGCCGCAGTTCTGCCGCCAACACCGGCCATGAAACATCGGGGTGGTTTGCGCCCCAGGTTGAGGCCCCCAGGGACACGATCAGCAACGGCTCCAACTGCAGCGACTCGGCTGCGGCAATGGCATTGAGCAGCAGACCCGGGAAGGACCCCGAAGAGTAAATGGCAACGTGATCGCCCGGTTTGAGCGCAAGCTCGCGGAACCAGCGGCTGAACTGCACCGCCCACGCGGGGTTGCAGCCGGTGCGCTTGGAAGCCAGTTCCCCCAGTGTCGTGGTGATAGCGCTCCACTCAGGCCCGATCAGACCGCAGTTCCAGGGATCATCCTCAAGCGCGCTTGCGTTACCGTTGACCTGCCGCCATTGCGACAGGTGTATCTGCGCCGCCCGCACCCTCTCCCAAAGCAGGTCTTCTTCCGCGCTCAAAACCGAAGGCATAGCCAGGTACCACAAGCCGGCCATCGCGGCGGCCATCAGCAGCAACCTCAATTGATTGATGACAACAAAGCGTGCCTGTGCTGACCCCGCTTGACCGGCCGTGTCCTTGCCGGGCTCACCCTTGAGCATCCGGAGCAGGCGTTTCAAAACAGGCCCCATTGCAGCAGCTGGACGCTTATCGCGGCGGCAATGCTGACGGCAACAACGGCGGTGAGGGTCGTCAGCACGCCCTGGCGCTGGATATCAGCCCCGATCAGGCCCGGCACCACCCAGCCGAGCCACAGCGATGTTTCACCCCATACCGACACCAGCGGGTAACGCAGGGCCAGCGCGATCAACATGGCGGTGGCCAGGCGCTGGCGTCCATAGAGACCGAAGATACGTACCAATTGATCGAGGAGAATCCAGACCAGCAGACCGGCGGCAATCGAGACCGCCACCCTGGCCGGATCGCCCATGTACATGGCAATAATGCCCGGTGTGATAATCCCGCCGCAGGCCCAACCGGTCCTGTGATAGTAGAACATGCCGAGCAGCATACCGGACGCCAGGCAGAAGGTTTCGTGGTCGTATGGCATGAGTTGCTGGTTTTACTGCACGCTGCCGGAATTTTGAGTGCGCCACTCGAACAGGTCGGGTTTGAGTTCAAAAGCACGCAGCGCAGTCTCGGTCACGGGTGAAGCTTTGTGCAGCCAGCGCCCGATCGAATCCTGCCGGTCAGCCGGAATATCGATCATGGAGACCACCTTCACGGTAACCTTGGATTGCGGGTAACGCTGCTGCAAAGGGGCCGGCAAAAGGAAATCGATCATCCGCCTGTTCGGGTCAAGGAAGGCGGCAACTTCGACACCACGCGTGGCAAAAGCCTGCTTCCACGATTCAATCGAGTAGCCGAAATGGGTGCAGTTGAAACTGACCGACAAGGGACCGTCCGTTTCACCCATGCGGGACAGGGCTTCATCGACATAGGCGTCGATCAGCATTTCCGTATACTCGCTGTCGTAGCCCTGCTCGATGTAGAGCGTCAATTGCGGACAGGATTGCGTCATGATCTGCGTATCCGTGAAGCCCATTTCCATCAACAACTCCTTGTGGGTGCCTTCATCGACGGTGGTCTGCGTGGCGAAAATAATGTTTCTTGCAGTGGCCTTGTCACGTAATTGTTCCGCAATCTGTTCCACACCATCGGCGACAATCCCCACCACCGGCACGCTGGATGTCCTGGCAAACTCCGTGTCCGGAATCAGCACGGAGAGAGTGTTGCAGGCAACCAGGATGATATCGGGCGCATAGCGGTCCTGCATAGTCTGCAGGGCGCTGCTGAAAACGCGCAGTTTTTCTTCACGTGTTTGCAGGCTGTTGTAGCCACCCTGATCGCTGAACAGGGCGTTGAAAAAGACCAGGTCCACCTGTTTGAAAACCGGGTGTTGCCTGAATTTTTCAGCGGCATCGGCCACCACCGACAGGCCTCCGAGCCCCGAATCGGTCACCACGATGGTGATACGCTCCTTCTCCAGCAGGCCCGGCAACCACCCGGGCGCATCTTCCGCCTGTGCCGCAAACGATGCCGATGCGAGGATAAAAATCAACAGGACAATGAGTTGCATCCCGATCCAGCGATAAATGGCTGTTCCGGTAATTTCAGCAGGTCTCGTAAGATTCATTGCAAATTCCCAGGGAGGATTAATAGCCGACGGCCTTACCGTCGCGGCGCGGATCGGCGCCACCGTGCATGACACCGGTTTTTTGATCAATGACAATCCCCTGCGCCCCGCCAAAATACAGGTCGAAGTCCTTTTTTATCTGCAATTCATGACCCATCTGCACGAGCGCTTGCTGTACATCAGCCGGTATGCGCGCTTCGATCTTCAAGGGTCCGCTTTCATAACTGTTGATCCTTGGCGCGTTGACGGCCGACTGGATATCCATGTCGAAATCGATCAGGTCACTGATCAGCATGGCCACGGTGGTGATAATCCGCGCGCCTCCGGGTGAACCAATGGTCGCGACCGGTTCACCGTCCTTGAGCAGCAGGGTCGGGCTCATACTGCTCAGGGGCCGCTTGCCACCGGCGATTGAATTGGCCTGTCCCGGCCGCTTGTCGAAGTCGTCCATCTGGTCGTTCAAGACAATTCCGGTGCCGGGCGTGGTGATACCCGAAGCGAAAAAGTGATTGATGGTCTTGGTGTAGGCCACCATATTGCCGTGGCTGTCCACCACGGAAAAATGCGTCGTGCTGCCGCTTTCCACGGTCCACGGGTCGCCATGGGCGGGCAGATCCATGACGCTGTTCATGTCGATGCGGGCGAACTGGTCACGCGCATATTGCTTGGACGTCAAGCCATCCAGCGGGATATCGATAAAATCGGAATCTCCCATGTATTCTGCGCGATCGCTGTACATGAGCTTCATGGCCTCGGCCCAGGCGTGGATACTCCGGGCGGTGTTAAAACCCATCTTCTCCACGTCAAAATTCTCCATGATATTCAGCAGTTCGATGACATGTGTACCACCGGAACTGGGTGGCGGGGCAGAGATGATGTCATAGCCACGGTAGCTGCTGGTCACCGGGGTACGGAAACTCACTTCAAAGCCGGCCAGGTCCTCCAGGGTGATCAAGCCGCCGTCTGCCTGCACCGCGGCGACGATACTCTGCGCCACCGGCCCGCGATAAAAAGCGTCGCGCCCCTGGTCTGCAATCAGACGCAGGGTGCTTGCAAGCTCCGGATTGCGAAGCGTGTCCCCTGCCTCCCGGGGGAACCCGTCCTTCAGGAAGGTTTTCTCCGAAGCGGGGAAAGTCGCAAGTGCCTCATAGTTCTCGGCGATAATACCGGCGAGAACCGGTGAAACGGTGATACCCTGCTCTGCATAGTCAATCGCGGGCTGCATCACCTGCTGGCGGTCCATACTGCCATATCTGTCCAGTGCCGCGAGCAAACCCGCAACCTCGCCCGGCACGGCAACCGCCCTGCCGCCATGAACGACGGGATTAAAACCCCGCTCATCTGGAATTACCCTGCCGCTCTCGTCCAGCTCGAACATATCCGCAGTCGCCGCCGCCGGTGCCTTCTCACGCGAATCGATAAAAACCACCGTGCCGCTATCGGCGAACCAGATCAACATCAGGCCGCCGCCGCCGATACCCGACGCATTCGGTTCCACGACGCCGAGGGCAAATCCGACCGCCACCGCCGCATCGACGGCATTGCCACCCGCTTTCAATACATCAACACCGACCTGGGATGCCAGTGGATGTGCCGCGGCAACCATGCCGTGCAGCCCCCTGGCTTCGCGGGACGGGTCCGCAACATCAAGCGTGGCACAGCCAATGAAGAAAAAGGCGACAACCGACAGGAACAGGGTAAATTTATAATGGTCCAGGTACTTTCTCATGACAACAACTCCTTTCAATTCATACCGGTTGAGGCTTATGACCGATCCAGAACGGCGGCCAGTGACAGTGGCACACCGGCGATATTGCCGCAACCGAATATCCGGTCACCCGGCTGGAACAGCCCCGCCAGGTCCAACCCACTTTTTATTTTCAGGTAACGGGCGAAACCCGGATGTATACGCGGTTTGTCGCCAATCACCAGCACCTCGCGCCAACGCGACTGGCCCAGCCAGTCTACAAAACTTTTGAAGCGGCCGGGCCGGTCAGCCCGGTGGTTGTAGATCAGGCGGGTCTCTTCCGGCAGCCACTTCAATGAATCGAACAACACCCGGGTGCTGGTGATGTCGTTGGCGGAAAAGGCCATCGCCACCTGTGCACCACCACACAGGCTGACGTGAAAATCGTAGCGGTCCGGTGGCACGGCGAGCATCGCCCGCAGGGCCGGAGCCCCGGCTAACCCCAGTTGTCCGAGCGTGGCCAGCGCCAGCCCCAGGTTGATATCACGGTAAGCCTGCACAACGGCGTTGGCGGGCTCGGCAAAAACGACCCGGCAACGTCTGCGGCCCAGCAGTTCCATCAAATGATTATCGGATTGAAGACCGGCCGGAATAACGACCCGGCCCTGCTCCGGTATCCCGGCAACCAGTACCCCGACGGCACAGTCTGCACTCGGGCCCCATAACTCCTGGTGATCCGGCAGGGTGTTGGCCAGCACTGTCACATCCGGTCGTAACCAGCGACCGCCCAGAGCCTGGAATTCGGCTGTGATGGCACTGTTTTCCAGCACGATGGCCTGCGCCGATGCCGGCAACTGCCTGAGCCACCAGCGCATTTCCCCGACGTGCGCGCCGGTGGCGCGTAAAATTGTGCGGACACCATCCGGGCCCAGTTCGCGCGGAACAACCCCCGTGATACGCGCATAGGTCTGCAGCCCCGCAGCCTGCATGGCCGCATAGAGCAATCGCACGATGCTGCTCTTGCCGCGACTGCCCGTCACCAGGATGCGCCGCTGTGACCCGGGTTTTGTTGCAGTCAATGTCATCGCATCCTGAAAGTCATTATTCCGACAGCCAGGCGCCGACACCGAGTTCGGACAGTTCCTGAAAACCGGGAAGCCCTTCGATGGAGATTCCCTTCCCCTCCCTGACGTACTCGAGATTGTCGGCCAGCAGCCTCACGGTGGTCACATGCCGCGCCACCCTTTCTGCTATCGGCTCGTTGCCGCCCTCGTAGGAAACATAAAGCCTGCCCAGGCCGGCTGCCTTTTGATAGGCCTTGTCCTCACCGGTCAGAATGAGCGCTTCGTCGGTTTTGCCGCGGAAACGACCCGCGCTGGGGTTGCTCGTTTCAAGCAGCATGGCCAGCACATCGGCGTTATCACCCCATTCGCGGTGGTTTAGACCACGCAGGTTTTGCGGTGATGGTTCGAGCCGTATCGGGATGCCCTCGAATTCCAACTCCATCGCAACCATGGCCGCCAGTTCCATCGCGTTTTCATGGGCCACCATGGCTTCGACCACCGGGTACTCGGGCGAGGCCTCGTGCAGATCGATGGCGAGGTCAACCTGCTCTGCTTTAATCAGCTGCATAAACCCGTAGGCCAGGCGCTCGGTAATACCCCCGTCCGCCACACCGGGATGGGCACGGTTCAGATTGCTGCGTTCCATGCCGGCCATGGTCTGGCCCGACGCCGGATGGATATAGATATCGGGGTTCGGCCATTCATACACGGGATTGGTGGTGCGCGAACCATAACGGAATGACCGGCGTTTGCCGCCCTTTGTTGTAAAGCTGAAAGTCTGCGGATGCGCATCCTGTGGAAAGGTATGCGAGCGCGCCATCATGTTCGCATAGGGGACAATGATCATTCTGCCGCGGCTGACCGCAGCCCGCTCCAGCAGCACCACCGCCGCGATAACGCCTGCCGGTTCATTGGCATGCGTCCCGCCGAGAATCAGGAGGGTGCCACCCGCTGCATCGCCTGCCTGTATATAGACATCGGTGTCTGCCGGCGTCCCCCGGATTCCCTCGAAGTAATCACTCAGCCGCTTGTGTTCAAAGCCCTCGTGGGGCACCACCCGGTCAACACCTGCAGCGGGTGCGCGCATCTGCAGGTAGCTCTTGCCGCTGACCACGGCGATGACCAGCGCGAAAACCAGCATCGCTGTCGCCGTATAAACCGTACCTATGTTTTTCTTCTCAAACATCGATTGGCCTTACTTGATGAAAAAAGCCCGCAGTATCAACGGAACCAGCACCATGGCGGCGACAAACTGCTCACGCAGGGATTTTTCCCGGTAAAGGCTACGCACGACCAGGACGATGGCGAGTACATTAATCCCCCAGTAAATCCATTTCAGGTCCATGAAAACTCCTCCTTAAACAGACCGTCTCAATACAGGTTAGCACCGAGAATGATCAAGATGCCCCAGATAGCGGTCACCAGCGCCGGCAGCAGGCATACCTTGAGAACCGTAAAGTAATTTTTGACACCGACCACCTGCGCCGCGAACAGACCGGCCAGCGCGGTGGGTGGCATCAGGTCACCCAGGCCGGCAATCAGGCTGAGCGCCGAGCCGACGACGATCTCGTTGCGTCCCAGGAGCGCCAGCAGGAACGGCACACCCAACACCGTCGCCGAACCGAATGATGAAACCGCGCCGAAAATCGGCATGGAAGTAGCGATGCCGACATACAGCAGCCATTCCGGCAATGCCAGCGCGGAGACCACGAAAAAACCCCGGACACCGGTGAGGGTCATGATCTGGATAAACATGCCGACACCGACCAGGATACCGGCCACCGGCAGGGCGGCCTGCACCGCTTCGGTGGCGGCTTCGAACGGCTTCCATTGACGCCCGGTCAGCAAGCCGCTGGCCGCCGCCAGCAAAAACGACAGCGGCATACCGAGCGACGGCGCATATTCTGGAAACATGCGTTCACCACCGAGCAGCACGATCAGCACAAAAAACGGCAGCATCAAACGCGGTGTCAGGACGGCGCTGGACATACGTGACAACTCCTTATCCAGCGCATCATTCTCGCCTGAACCCTGTTTCGCGGATTTTTTCAGCGAGGGAAAAATCAGCAGCATACCGGTGAAGATCGCCAGTGGAACGGTACAGATCAACAGCGGAATGCCAAACCCCACGTAGGGCATATCGATACCACCGCCGATGATCATGGCCGGAATATTGATGGGCGGCGCCGTCATGCCGTAGATCGCAGCCATGGCAATCGCCGCGGCGGCCTTGACCGGTGATACACCCAGCTTGAGCAGCGCCGGTGTGACAATCGCGCCCGAGGTCAGGACGGCGGCCGAAGAGGAGCCGGTGATCATACCGGGCAGCATCAAAAGACCGGTTATACCCATCGTCAGGCGAAAAGGCAGCGTGCGGAATCTACGGATCATCCAGGCCGCCGCGGACTCCATCAGACCGATATGCTGCACAGTCTTCATGAATATCATGGCACTGAAAATGATAAGTATCGTATCAAGGTAACCGAATGAGCCCTCGATCAGCTGATCGACCGGTACACCGTTGCCGGAAACCAGCGCACCCGCAATCGCGGCAATAGCCAATGCAACGGCAATCGGCTGCTTGAATGCAAACGATGCGAGCGCGAAGACACCAACCATGATAATGGTGTAAAAACCTTCCGGCCAGAACCATTCCATCGTATTGCCAGGCTCCTCTCTAAGGTGGTGAATCGGCTAAAAGCTGCATATCAGGCTTTTCGGATCAGTTCAAAAACTGGCCAATATCCCCGGTAAGCAAATCCCGGTATTCCGGCAGCTTGTCAATTTTGAGCGCCTTGCCATTGTAATCGGCATAGGCATCAGCCAGGTGCCTGAACAAGGCCAGGTGCATACCGACCCGGTGCGTTAACGGGTATTTCGGGTCGTTGAGAACATCCGCATCGCTGCGCTCACGGTCCTGTCCCGGGTTAGGGCTCTCACTGAGAAACGACAAGGCCTGGGTCGCGTCGCCGATTTCCAGGTGGCTCAGGCCGCGATAGGTCGTGTTGGACTCTTCGAGCTTCATGCTGATATGGGTGTCCTCTTCCATCGCCAGCAATGCAAAAGCCGCGATTTCCAGACCGCGCGGATGGGCGACCAGTGTATAGGACAGACGCTTGTTTCCGCCCGGCGTGTAATCGCCGTCATCCTGCTTATCCGTCTCCGGGGTATTGGCTTCATGCATATCGAGACTGAAGTCGACCTGCTCTTTTTGAATCAATGAGATGATGGCAAAAGCCAGTTGCTCGGTACCGGTGCCGTCCGGCTTGCCGGGGTAAGTGCGGTTCAGGTTGCGTGATTCCTCACCGTTTTTCAGCACAAATCCACCCGGGTTTTGATAGTCATCCGGATCACTGGCCTGCTGGTCGGCCGGGTCGGTCCGCCGGTCACCGTATGACAGGTAGCGTTCGCCGCTGCGGGACTGGATCAAAAGCCGTTGCTCAACCTGGTTACGGCTATCCAGCATCGATTGCGCACTGCGGTTGGTATAGGGAATAACAATCAGTTTTCCCTGCGTGACGATGCCGTTCTCCAGCGCAACCAGGGCTGCAACAGAACCTGCCAGTTCGTTGCCGTGGGTGCCGCCGATGAGCAAGGCCGTTGCACCCGGTTTGCCACTGTCGAGGATAAAAACATCCGTGTCGAGGTTGGTATCTTTGAGCGGCCCGAAGTAGTCGGATAACATCCGCTGACCGGTCACACCGGCGCCAGGGCGGATATCCAGCTGGATATCCTTGCTCCAGCCACCCAGCGACAACAGCAGGCAGGTCACGGCCAGCACCATCAGTTTCCAATTTCCCTGCCCCGGTAAATTCATTCCTTTCACTTCCCTGTCTGTATCTGTGGCGACGCCGCACCGCCCAGGCGCCGGATGGAACCCACGCCGGTAAGCAGGCCATCCTCACCCACCTCGATCGCATTCGGACCACCAAAATAGAGATCCGGGTGTTGATAGCGCTTCACCTCATGACCCATTTCCAGCAGGAGTTCGATGGTTTTCGCCGGAAAATCATCTTCCAGCTGGATCTCTTTGTACGCATCATAACCGGTGAACTTGGGCGCCCTGATCGCATTCTCCAGGCTCATGTCAAAATCGATCACGTTAACCAGGATCTCGACAATCGTTGAACCAATACGGCCGGCACCGGGGGAGCCAATGACCCATCGCACCCTGCCGTCTTTCCTGACGACCAGCGGGGCGATAGTCGTCCGCGGACGGCGTCCCGGTTCCAGGTTGATCGGGCTGCCTTCCTCGGGCTCACCCTTGAAATTGCCCAGTTCGTTGTTCAGGAAATAACCATCCACCATGTTCCCGGTCCCAAAAAAACTGGATATGGTCTGGGTCCAGGAAACGGCGTTACCGGCCTTGTCGACCACCGAGAAATGCGTGGTCGATGGCGGCTCATCTTCGACCGTGCCTTCGATCACAGGCTTTTGCCGGGCTTCCAGCATCACGTCGATGTAGTTTGCGCCATTTTCATAAGGGCCGGGATCACCGACCCGCTGGCTGTACCAGAGGGACGGATCGGAAGCTTTCGACAGGTCGATCTGCATCAGGCGCTGCCGTGCATAATCCTTGCTGATGTAGCCTTTTTCCGGGATGTAGGTATTGGTTGCGGGATCACCCATCCAGCGGCGCTGATCCAACGACGTCAGGATCAGCGCTTCCTGCATGATGTGTATTGCAAGCGGGTCATCCCAGCTCATGATGGCCAGGTTGAAGTGCTCCAGGATATTCAAGGTGGCGAGGATACGCGGCCCGCCGACGGGACTGCCCGGGACGCTGATCTCAAAGCCACGGTAGCTGCCCTTGAGGGGTTTTTTCGTCAGCGCGCGGTAAGCCTGCAGATCGGATTTACGTGCCCAGCCGTCATTTTCCTGCATGAAGCGGTCGAGGTTGTCGGCCAGTTCGCCGTTGTAGTATGCATCGACACCTTTCTCAGCGATGATCTTCATCGTACGGGCGAGCGCCGGGTTTCGGTAAACCGATCCCGCCATCCACGGCATACCCTCGTCGAGGAATTCCGGTGCGTTCTCCGTCAGGATCTCAAATGCATCCATATTCACCCTGGCGAAGGTTTCGCTGACCTCGAAACCCTCTTCCGCGAGACGGATCGCCGGTGCAGCGAGCACCGAAAGTGGCAAGCTCGCCAGTTCAAGCGCCTGGCCGATACCCGCAGGCACACCCGCTACACAATAGCCCTTGGGTGTGTATTTGACCTTGCTGAGCTTGCCGGCCTTGTCCAGGTTTACGTAGTCGGCCAGCGCCGGCGCCGTGCTGCGGAAATCAATCGCAAGCTCTCGTCCGTCCGCCATCACCACGACCATGTAGCCTTCCCCGCCGAGGCCGGAAGCATAGGGTTCAACGACACCCAGGGCGAGGCTGACGGCAATCGCCGCATCCACCGCATTTCCGCCTTTTTCAAGGATTTCAGCCCCGGCCGCAGCCGCCAGCGGGTGGGCTGCCGTTACCATACCTTCCCTTGATTGCAGGACCGGTGCGACGCTCACGGCATGGGCCACCGGTATTGCCAGCAGCCAGCCGACAACGATTAAAAGCCACGAGAAACGTTGTTTCATACGTAACATTCCTTTATTTAAAATCTGCAATCCACGACCGAAGGAGCAATTGGGCGGTTTCTGCTGAAGGACTCTATGGCTGGATGACCCCCCACTCCGTCAGCACCAGTTGCAACGGTGCATCGGTCTCGCGAACGGAATTGGCTGGCAACAGCACCACACCGGACTCCCCGGCCAGCTTCGTGAACAGACCATCGAAATCGCCACCTTCAACGACGATCAATTGATCCGCCATCGGAACAGCCTCTACGATAAACAGGTCGGTCAGGGTGCCACGGCGCCCTTTGCCACCGATATGCATGACCAGCGTTTTCATACCCTTTGCCCTGGCGGCCGCGGTAACGGCCTGCATCCGCTCAATTTCGGCGTCCTTGTCAATGCCTGCTTCACCCAGGCCCTTTGAACTGCCTGCGACCACGGTAATGAGAACTTTCTCGTCCATCAAACCATCCGCCTGCAGCAACTTCTCCAGGCGAGCGTCAACCCCGAGTTTCTTCAGGACGACCTTGACCATCATGGCATCGGGACTCTGTCCGAAGGGTGTCAGGACAACATCCGAGGCCAACGCTGCGTTGCTGAAAACCGCAAATACGGAACAGGCCAGAATCACCCGGAATATACTGTTTTTCATGGTATTTCCTTTTTTTGGTAAAAACTTATAAAGACAGCCGACATTCTTTCGTAAATAGATCAGGGTGTAAACAGCTAACACCTGGAATGTCGGTGAACGACTCGTGAATCGCTGATTTTCCCGTATCCGGATTTTAACGGGGGCCTGCCTGCTTTCTCCAATGAACTTTTGGGCCTAGCCCATAGCGCGAGTCTATGTGCCAGCCATTGCCATATCCCAATACGCTTGAATCCATGAGTTAGATGAACCGGTCTGGCTGGTCAATGTGGTGACCTATAACAGGGGTTTCCAAAATACAGGAAGGTAAAATAGGTCGTATTGAGACGGCCCGGAATGCTTTCGAAGGAGACAAAGTGTAAACCTTGTCTCCGGCATGAACCTTGAGTGAAATGGTGCCGATAAGAGGATTCGAACCTCTGACCTACGCATTACGAATGCGCCGCTCTACCGACTGAGCTATATCGGCTCCGAAGGGCGGCAAGTATATTCAAATCAGCACGCTGCGACAACATCGGTGAAGCGGGTTAATTGCCTACCCATTATTCAAACTTGGCTGACAAACCTTCGACACGGTTTGAGCTTTCGTCGCCGCCCCCGGATCCGGAGAATCAAACAACATCAACAACACGCTGGCCAGGGGGGCGCAAATCGTGGTTGAAGGTCAAAAATTTCGGGGATATTGTTGGTCGTTGTCCAAGCGGTTCAAATCCGCGAATTCCGGATTCAGCCTGCTTGAAGTTCTTGTTGCGACCACGGTGTTTTCCCTGGGCCTCGCAGGCTTCGCCGCCCTGTTGCTGAGCAGCATCATCGGTTCTGCGCAAGCCCGTCGGGAAGGCATCGCAGCCATCGCCGCAGCCAGTTTGTCCGAACAAATTCGCCTGAACCCGGTCGCGCTCGGGCGCTACCTGGATCCGCCACAAAACATTTCCAGCATTTGCGCCGGTGAGAATCAATGCACACCTGAACAGCAAGCCGACTATGACTTCAGACTCTGGCAGCTTGAACTCGCCGACAGCATCCATCTTGCCAGGGGACTGGTGTGTCGTGATGGGACGCCAGAGGATGGTGTCGAGGGAAACGATCATTGTGACGGTACCGGTCCCCTGGTGATCAAGATATTCTGGAATGCCCAGGGAAACGATGACCTCGGCGAAACAAGACAGCACCGCTTTACAGTTGAAGTATCCTGATATGGGGCTTGTCAGAAGTTACCTGGGATTCTCGCTGATTGAAGTAATGATCGGTGTATTCCTCTCCACGATACTGATGTCCGGGATCGTTCAATTGCTGGGCGGTAGTGTTTCAGCCTACCGTTTACAACTGGACCAGAGCCAGCTTGAAGAATCAGTTCGTTACGCACGGGATGTCCTGGTCACACACATCGCCCAGGCGGGCTTCCAACCGGAACCCTGGCAAAACCTTGCGGGTATTCCGGCCGTAACCGATGAGGCCCTGAACGGGGTTTCGGCAACGGCCGATCAATTGGGTCTGCAGCGTTGGTCAAGGACCAACTGCTACGGCAACGATAACCCGGTTAGCGACGGTGTTGGCCAACCGGCGTTCTACTTGCTGCAGGCCCGCTTCATGGTTAACACCACCAATAACCTGGCAATCACCTGCCGTTACGGGCCGGATGCCGCCAGCCTGCAAACCCAGATGAATAATTTCGGCCTGGTGGAGGACGTGGAATCCATGCAGGTTCTGTACGCGGTAGATCGAAATGGCGACACGCTCGCGGACGGTTGGGTCACTGCACAGGCATGGCAACAGGAGAGCAATATCCTGGCGGTAAAAGTGGCGCTGCTTTTAGCCACGAAGCTGCCATTCGACCAGGCCGGCAGCACGCAGATCACCCTGCTCGATGAATCCATAAGCCCGCCCGCAGACGGCCATATACGCCGTGTCAGAACATTGACAACAGCCATCCGCAGCAGGATGAAATGAGCGTCCATGGAACAGGTCCCGCGCGCCGCGCCCTAAAACTCCAGGACGGCATGGTTCTGCTGCTTTGCCTTATTTTCCTGATGTCATTGACCTTGCTTGGACTGTCAGCCTCTGCAGACACGCTTTTGCAAAACAGGCTTACCAGCAATCTTCAGGAAAGCGAACGCGCCAAGCAGTCGGCTCTTTCAGCTCTCTCATGGGTGGAATACTGGTTGCTGGAAATGGAAGGGCCGGCCCCGGCGATCTGTGTGGCACCCTGTGAGGGTTTAAAACTTCACTCCACCGGGGGTTTTCCCGCCCGGCCGGAATTCGAAGATTATTCATGGTGGCTGGAGCAGGGTCATGAAGCGGGCATCGATCCCTTGAATGGTGACCGGATTACAGCGATTTCCAGTGGCAGTTTCAAGCCGCCGGCATTCATTGTCGAAGTTGTTCAAAGCGTACCACCCGCCGAAAACGGCACACCGGATTTGCAGGTTTGGTACCGGATATTGGCGCGCGGCAGCGGCCGCACGGAAGCAGCCGTTTCGGTAATCGAAAGTATCGTTGTTCGGTCCTGGCCGGTTAGCGAAGACAACGAATCACCCGCCAACGGTGTTTCAGGCACTTGCCCGGGCTCTGGGCCAGGCGCGATATGCGGGCGGTTTGCATGGCGCGAGCTGCGATGAAATTCAACAATACCAACGCAACGCGGAAATCATGCCATGGCATGACACTGATCGAACTGACCATCGTGGTCGCCGTGCTTGGCATACTGATGTCAATGGCAGTGCCCAGCTATCGCAGTTACACACTGAGGGTGCACCGCTCCGAAGCCATCAGGATGCTCTTACAGGCCGCCATGTGCCAGGAACGTCTCAATGCCAGTCGCGGCAGCTACGACACCAGCTTGTGTCAGACGGTCTCCGAGCAGCAGGCGTACCGCCTGGCCTATGGCTCACCCCATACACAGGGGCAGACCTACACTGCAATGGCTATTCCCAAGGGTGCGCAGCTCGCCGACCCCTGTGGCAGCCTGTTGCTGGATCAAAGCGGTATGCGCAGCATCAGTGCTCAAAACATCAGCGTTACCAAGTGCTGGAACGGCCGCTGACAGATGACCCCGCCAAGGCACTGCTGTCTCAATTAATCTAAATCCCGCTTGTTAAAGTAAAGCCCTTCTCTCGAGTTCTCTCTTACGCATCGTGGTGGGGCCGCTGGGGTGGGTAGTTACTTCCGGGACTCGCTAGTCACATGGCCCAGGCCAGCCTCTCGACCGTTTCACGGTCTCACCTTCTCCCTGGTGTCGCTCGATACTCGGCTTGGCCCAGGCCACCCTCTCGACCGGTTCCCGGTCTCACCTTGCAAGCCTCGTCCGGTCCTGGAACCAACTACCCACCCCAGCGTCCGGCATACGCCGTGCGAATCCGACAGAATCCATTGACCCGTGCTTACCTGCAGCGTCGAGGGTGTGCAGTACCTTGGCGCCCACACAGAAATCAAATCAATGCCCAAGCATTGTAGAACCAACCAATCCAGCGAAGAGTCGTTATTTGAGCAAGCGGGATTTAGATTAATTGAGACAACTGTGCCCTGCCAGGTATTTACAAAGAACGCTTATTCAACGGTCTTGATTCGCAATTGTTTTGGCAAGGCAAATACCATGTGTTCCGCAACGCCTTCGACATTCACGACACTGGCAGGTTTATATTGACGAAGCCGCTCGATAACACCCGAGACCAGGCTCTCCGGTGCGGAAGCACCCGCCGTGACACCGACGCGCTTCGTGTTGACCAGCCATTCGGGCCTGATATCTTCAGCACCATCGATAAGGTAGGCAGGTACGCCCTTCTTTTGTGCAAGTTCGCGCAGGCGGTTGGAGTTTGAACTGTTGACCGAACCGACGACCAGTATCAGGTCAGCATGCCGGGCCAGTTCCTTGACCGCGTCCTGGCGATTTTGAGTGGCATAGCAGATATCGTCGTGCTTAGGTCCGACGATGGTGGGGAATTTCTTCTGTAACGCCTTAATAACGCCCTGGGTATCGTCAACCGAAAGGGTTGTTTGGGTCACATACGCTATCTCTTCCGGGTAAGCGACTTCCAGTTTTTCGACATCCTCGGGCGATTCCACAAGATAGACCCGGTTGTTACGCGGTGGGTTCCTGTACCACTGCCCCAGCGTACCCTCCACTTCCGGATGTCCTGCGTGCCCGATAAGAACGGCGTCGTATCCGGCCTTGCAGTGTCTTGCAACTTCCAGGTGAACCTTGGTGACCAGCGGGCAGGTTGCATCAAAGACCTTTAGGCCGCGTTGCTTACCTGCCTTGCGCACATTTTGAGATACGCCGTGGGCGCTGAAGATGACGGTGGCATTATCCGGCACATCATCCAGTTCTTCTACGAAAATGGCGCCAAGACCCGCCAGGCGGTCTACAACGAAACGGTTATGTACAACTTCGTGACGCACATATATGGGTGCACCGAACAGTTCCAGCGCACGCTCAACGATTTCTATGGCCCGGTCTACACCGGCACAGAAACCGCGTGGATTGGCCAGCAGTATTTCCATTATTCCTCAACGGCTTGCTTGGTTGAAACCGACAGAAACAGACCGTCAATCAGCAGAAGCACCACACCGCAGGTGATCGCCGAGTCTGCCAGGTTAAATGCAGGCCAGTGCCAGTCACGGTAATAGACATCTATAAAATCGACGACATAGCCGTGGTTTATCCGATCGGCGAGGTTGCCAACCGCACCTCCGATGATCAGGCCAAGCGCCGCGGCAGTCAACTTTTCCCGCGCGGACAACCTCAATAACCAGACGATCAGAACCACCGTCACCAGCGATGAAAGAACGGTAAAAAACCAACGCTGCCAGCCACCTGCTTCGCTGAGGAAACTGAAGGCCGCGCCATAGTTATGTGCGAGCGTCATGTTCAACCAGGATGTCAACTCGACCGGGCGGTACAGTGTCAGGGTTTGTGTGGCGAGATCCTTGGTCCACAAATCCAGCACTACGACCAGCACGGATAACAGCAACCAGATGAATGCCAACGGGTTTTGAAACATGACCCGGGGTTCTTGTGATGGGCTACTCATCGTCATGCGAGCCTGCGCTTCTCTCCGGCGCCCGCCACGTTGTCAATACAACGCCCGCACAGCTCCGGGTGCTCTTCCGATTGACCCACGTCTGCACGCTGATGCCAGCAACGCACGCACTTCTGATCGGCATTTTTTTCAATCCAGACAAAGTAGCCCGGCGATTCATAACCCTCAGCAGGCACTGCGACCCCATCCGGTTCTATGCTGGCCTCGGAAACAATCAGGATGAAACGTAATTCATCACCCCATTTTTCCAGAAATTTACGATGGCCTTCACTACGCGGCTGGATGCGGACAGTCGCTTCGAGCGAACCACGGATAACCTTGTCCATGCGCAGGGGCTCAATGGCCTCGTTGACCGTGTTGATGAGACTCATGGTCTCCTTCCAGAACGACTTGTCGTAATCGCCATCATCAAGGGCGAACAGGCCTTCGTACCATTCACTCATGAACACGCTGTCGTGCCTGTCACCCGGCATGACCGCCCAGATTTCCTCGGCCGTATAGCTCAACACCGGCGCGATCCAGCGCACCAGACTTTCCAGGATGTGATACATGGCGGTTTGCGCGGAACGGCGCGGCAGGCTGTCTCGCCCGGTCGTGTAGAGACGGTCTTTCAGGACGTTCAGGTAGATCGCGCTCAATTCCAGGGCGCAGTAATTATTGACTTTTTGATAGACCTGCATGAACTGGTACTCATCGTAAGCCTGGCTGATCTCGTTCTGGATCTGCAAGGCCCGGTCCACCGCCCAGCGATCAAAAGGCAGCATTTCCTCGGGCGCCAGCGCATCACCCGGAACAAAACCATCCAGGTTGCCTAGCAGGAATCGTGCGGTATTGCGGATACGCCGATAGGCATCTGAAACCCGTTTAAGAATTTCGTCAGAGACCGTCATCTCCTGGCGGTAGTCCGCCGCAGCCACCCACAGCCTGAGCACATCGGCACCCAGCGAATTCATTACTTTTTGAGGAGCAATGACATTACCCATCGACTTGGACATTTTCTTGCCGTCAGCGTCTACCACGAAACCGTGGGTCAGAACCTGCTTGTAGGGCGCCTCACCATGCATGGCGACCGAAGTCAGCAGGGACGACTGAAACCAGCCACGATGCTGATCGGAACCTTCCAGGTACATATCCGCCGGACGGCGTAACTCTTCACGCTCATCCAGCACACAACGA